>Ga0307513_10003374_pt1 | contig 21690 bp, 19 predicted proteins | sample 15_EM_MG_FD_202174 | JGI IMG/M metagenome (GOLD analysis project Ga0307513, IMG submission 202174) | Populus trichocarpa ectomycorrhiza microbial communities from riparian zone in the Pacific Northwest, United States - 15_EM | ecosystem: Host-associated > Plants > Roots > Unclassified | place... | reverse complement strand
TCCTGAGTCTACTACCCATGCTCTTGGTAAGTTGTTCCTTTGCCTGCCGGTTGCGACCAAGGCACAGGGCTGCTCAATATCTACCGTGGCATAGGCGGCGGATTGGGCTGGATGTCTTTTCTATTTGAGCTCTTCTGCCTGCATCCGCAACCGGCATGCCTGCTGTGTATGTCCCTTCCGAGTACAATACCAGCACTCAATATTGCTCATGGTTCCACTGCTCAAGCTTCTTTCTCGACCAGAATTATGTGTTCTTTGGCCAGGCCAAAATCGTCCTCCCCCTCGACTACTATTTGACCGTCCCCGCATTCCAGAGCGTGACCAGCCGGAGTGCCTATTATTCCTAGAGGAGTTGGTAAAGAGAGCAGTGGCACGAGTATTTGCCAGCAGAGCACTATTGGCTGAGTCTGCGGAGCTTGTACCCGATAGTTGAGCCTTCTTATTTGACAGTTCTGCTTCCCGTTCCACAATTCCAGTAATAAAGTCATCCGCAGTCAAGGCTGCATCGCGGGACATTATTTGGAAAATTGCATCGTATTCGTTAGGTAGGTCTGGAACTAGTTGAGAAATAAAGGTTGAGTCAGTAACCTCCTCTGTAGACCCAGCAAGCTGTTGCCGCAGCTTGGTTAGCTCAGTAATGAAGGCAGTGACTGTGGAAAACTGAGAGAGAAGTAGGCGATTAAAGCGTCCTCTCAGGGCAAATCTTCCGGCTCTTGAGGCTGCTGAATCATATTTTGCTTTTAGAGTTTGCCACATATCCCAGGGATCCATGGCAAGATTGATCTGCTGACGGGTAGCAGGACCACAAGAGGTGAATATCATAACTTTGGCCTTAACCCGGCGTTCTTCCCAAGAAGCATATCGTGGAGCAGGGTTTGCTGGAGGTTCTTCTTCTTCTTGCGTGACGATCCTGAATGCTCGTTCAATTTCCAGAAAGGCTTGAAGGTCCTGGGACCAGCCGTGGTAATTGGTTGGCAGCAGTACATGTGTTTGACCATACTTGTAGCGATAGATGTTGTCAGGGGAAATGCCAGCGACATTTGGGCTGAGTGAACTATTGGACATCATAGAGGCTTAGGGATAGGTGCGCTAGTCCGGGCTCATAACCTGTTGTAAGATGTCTTGATTCTCTGTGAAAAAGGGAAGCTCACCACTATTGTCCTTTTTACCATCTCGGCAGGAAAGAGCTCCTAATATACACAATGGACTTAGCAGTCACACCGGACACTGTGTCCTATACCATATCAACCATTCTCCTAACATGACGAACTAGTGACACTTCCATCTCCACATTCATCTACTAGTGGCATCCGATCCGGTCAACCACAAGTAACTAGATCCTGAGAAGCCACATATTCCAACAATTTCGGTCTGCACTGGAGGCGAGTGACGTTCAGTGACTTGCGGGGTTGTCATATTAGTGTTTTTATTTCTTTTGCGGTGGATTTGTTTTGTTGGGCTATGGGCAGGTATATACATGGACTAGGTGATGGTTTTCTTTGACCAGTGGATGTCAGGTTGGTAGATCCAGTATAAATTTAGGGGATTGAGCACCTTAGAATAGCCACGCTTCATCCTATCAGCTCGCTTGCCCGGTGTTGCATATGATAATTGCTCGCTACTAGGAAAGCGAACCCCTTGAACCAATCTTGTGGAGTTCTACATGCACTTAGATCATGTTGGGCCGGGGCGGTATGGTATTATAGAGTCCAGTAAAAACAGCCAATCAGACCAACAGCCCTGCAGATGTGTAGGAATTCCTATCGGTACAAGTGTCTATAACGATCAACACCGATTGCCCAACCTTTCTGCGCACGTAATAATGTATCATCAACAAAGAGCGGGCTGGGGTATGGTGGTGGTTGAATAAATTCCCTTTGAGACCAAACTTCTAAATTAGGGTTCTTTGCTGACAATGGTCTTAAGGGCGCAGTATGTGATTGATTTGGTATTGGATATGACCTCGCGGTATTGAGAAGTGGATCCTCAGATACGACGGGAGTTGTCATATCTCCCATACTGTTCAAGTAATTGTACGTATTTAAAAGTATTGGTGGTGGTAATGCAATTTCTATAAAATAAAATATGCAAGCGAAACATTTCAAAGTATATGACTTATTTTGCGAATCGTAGTATGATCACAGCTTATAGTGCTTTTGCTACCATCCTCAGGGTCGTTCCTACTCCGCCGGCCTCCTGTGTCGGATGTTCGAGAGTCGGAAAACGTGGTGAGGGATTCTGGAATTCTGATTGAAGTGTTCAAGCCAATGTATCTCCTTGTTTCTAGCCTCCTGTTTTTCGATTATTATTATTATTCCACATTAGACTATAGGACTCCCCCGGAAATATCGTGTCTGATGAGCTGCTGCGCTTGGGCACAGAACTACCCGTAGTAGCGCATAACCTGGTGTTTGCAGCGTGACTAGCCTATGATTATTAGCATGGGAATAAAAGGAACAGATGCTCCATTCCTCTTTTGACCTGAACATCCGGTAATATCATGGGGTTTCTAACGATTGAATCGTGTGTAGTACCGCCCCGGTTGTCTCCTCTGGTAAACCCCCGCATCTTCTCTCTTGTTTTTTCGTCTTTTAGAAGGCCTGAACTATATTTCCCTCCTCTTTCCAGCCAAGGAGATGCTGGTCTACTAGCACTATGTACTGGGCATCGTGCAATACTACGCGGTTCGCAACTGCGCAAATCTGACACTGCAGTTGGCGCTCTATAATTACGACCCATCCGCCCAAATACCTCAAGTGGTGCGACAGGGGAGTATAATACTTTTTATTAAATTTTGAATGAGGTGGTGGGAGGTAGACAAACAAAACTCTCCTGTTTACCGGGGCTAAAGCCATCGCATAAATTTGCCTAACAGACTTCCAATACGCCCAGCCAGTATTTATCTACAAACCATCTAACTCCAGTCCCCCTGCAAAGAAATATAGCCACCACAGCCAAAATTTAGAAGATCCGTTTTGAACATTCTATAAGTCTAGCAAATCCCAACCAACATCCCAAAACCTTACTACAAGGTGAGTTCCTTTTTAACTTCATAATCCCGAACCCAACGCCATAGGTACAAATACGGCAACAGTGAAATCACGACCGATCTTTCTGAAACCGGGTCCAAATTTTCATGTCACTTCATGATCCCACCCTCCCTGATGCGCGATCCACCTCTCCAGTTTCCTATAATCCCTCCACTCCCGTCTTGAGTTCCATTTCCTTAGCCTGGACTGTGTTTGGCTACTAGCATATTTAGATACTGGCTGAGGTTTCGATTTCCCCCGGCACTGGGGTTGAACCAAATACCAGGATTTCCTCCGGTTCTATGTTTCCATCCAACATTAGGATTCTGATTAAGCTTCGGGTCAGTGTTGGAATCTCGGTTATGATTCGGGATGGCGTTAGGGCTCTGATTGGGATTCGAGTTAACATTAGGATTCGGGCTAGGATTCGAATCAGGATTAGGATTCTAGTTAGGGTTCGGACCGGCGTTATTCTAGTCAAGATTCGAGGTGGCATCGGAGTTCCGGTTAGGATTCGGGCCAGAACTAAGACTCTCGTTAAGATTCGGATCATTGTTAGTATTCTGTCCGCTGTCAGGATTCTGTCCTGAATTCCAGTTTTGCCAGGTGTTGGGATTTCCCATGGGATAGGTCGTGGTGCCACCCCACCTCCCGCTTCACCCCCTCCCACGGGCGTTACGCCCAGAATTCCAGAAGACATCACCACCTGATGCACCCTAATGATCTGGTGACTATGATCTGAACTAGTTATTCTGGCGGGGTAGATTTGTGTGTGCGCAATTCTTTTCCTGGGCGCAACCAGAATGGGGGCGGAGGTTTCGCGCTTTAGGGCGCGTCCTACCAGGTCATTTGTTCCCAAACCCAGTTGAAGGCTATTTCCGTGGTGAGGGTCTGGGGTTGGTGGACTGCTCGTGGAAGGTCTAGGATTCGGCAATCAGTTCTCATTAGCAACATGTTTTATAGATATCATACTATAAGTTAAATTTGGTATTTGGGGTACTACTTTGGAGACATGTTTGGAGAACATTGTGGATCCGTCTTTTTCCCAGCATCTTGAGGCCCTTGGAATGAGTCGCCTCGTGATCGTGACGGATCTGCCGCCAATCCCAATTTCATGGACCCCTTCCGGATCAGTGAACTCCCAGTAGAGGCGACATCTGTTAGTGTCGTAATAGTTGTGTCAATTGCAGATTTCGAGGCGGTAGGGTCGCTATCCATTTGCAATCCCGCGTTAGCCCCTAATGCTACATCTCCTGGGGCGTACTCTGAGTCGTTCTGGGTAATCAAATTCCTTCGGCCTCTTTTTTTCTTCCGTTCGCCATGAGTAATTAGTTTGCCTTCACTCTTCCTACTCCAACTGCTCTCCTCCCCACTTTGTGCTGTTTCGTATTGATCGTCTCCACTATCTTCGTCTTCACTCTTAAGGTCCATCAACCATGAATTTCCCAATGCATCCGCCGCAGTAGGGCGATCCTCGGGTTGAATTGAGAGCATGGACTTTAGTAATGAGATTCCAGCATCATCTGTCGGAGGTGATAACCCTTTTAGCTTATCTTCGGGGAAGGTCAAATTCCTGTAGTAGTAACGAGATACTTGCTCCCCTGAGGCGAATAAGTGTGTCCCCACAAGTAACTCGTATATTACACATCCGAGCGACCAAATATCAACAGCGTTCGTATAGACCGAGGTTTCACTAGTAGAGTCCGACCCCAGCACCTCTGGAGCGCCGTAGATTTGAGTTGACACCTGGGTGTGAAAGGTTGTGGTATCTTGAGGCAGGATCCGTTTTGATATTCCGAAATCCCCGAGCTTGACCATCACGGGAGACATCGAAACCACAAAAATATTCTACGCATTGGTCAGTATTTTTGCCATACAACAGAGCCAAGCGAGGTGTTTGGCTGTAAGAATCACACTGTAGGCTTTAGGTCCCGGTGCGCCATCCCCTTTTGATGCATTACTTTGAGACCTTCGAGTATCTGCTTTGAAATGGTTTGAACGGTCTCTTGTTGTAGCGGCCAGCCGAGATGCTTGGTGAGATCGCCTTCCGGGAGATATTCCATTGCGATATAGAGAGTCTCGGGCTCCTCGAACCATCCTAGGAACTTCACGAACAATTACGGACGCTAAAACGGCTAACCGTTAGCCCACAACAAGGAAGTCGCAAGCGGGTAGTAGATCTGGGAAAAGGCACTCGGGAACGAGGAGGTAAACCTTTGCTAATATGGCCATCACAAGAAGTTCCCTAGAACAATCGAGCTTAGGGGGTAGTCTCCTTTTATTAATCGCCTTTACCGCACGATAGCGGCCCGTAGTTCCCCGGACTTGCTTATAGACGGTACCGAAACCTCCAATGCCGAGTTCCTCACAATTTCTCCAATCCTCCTTCACCCTCTTATACCTATTTTTCCCTTTCTCCACATATCTTGTATGTCTAACGCGATCCTGAACGAATTCCGTCTCAAGTTTATACCATTCAACCAAATCTGATTTAACCATGATCATTTCTCGAATTTGAGGCTTTTTGAGTCCCGAACTCGAGGTGTATTAACTGAGGAAATGGGGGGGGGGGCAGAATGGCCGCGCCTGTTGAGAATCCGGAAGTGAATGTTTGTTCACCAAGCGAAGAGTGGCGGAGAGTGGTAGAGAGGATGTAAGTTAACTTATCTTGCTGGTCCTCCGACAGCTCCAATATTTAACCAGTATCATAATATTGTACCAAATTGAGCTTTCTCATCCATTTTACTAGAGGCAGGGTGCTGGGGGAGGGGGTTTGATTGGTCGGAATTTGGTGAGTGTAACAGAAAAGGGCCGATCGGGGAAGTTTGGCAGTCGCAAGGATAATTTCTCCTACAGCGACTGGCCCACTTTGCATATTGCTTGGCGTGCAGGGTCCTCTGCAGATAAGTCACCCTTCTTCTTGCCCAGTTACAGAGGCGCAACAACAGCCAGACGGTGAGATAGGTGGGTTGGGCGAATGTGCTGCCGCCTAGATTGCCACGTCCCTTTTACATACCGTAAAAACTGAAATAATTGGGCATGGGGCTAGGACGTCCAGAATTGCCCTTTTGGATTGAGGGGAGAATGGGAGAATGGGAGAAATGGGAGAAATGTCACCACGAAGGTTCTCTTTCGCCCGAGACAGCAGACCTTACTAGGAGAGGCAGCTCCAACGTCCTAGAGTGATGCCCAATTATTTCTGTTTTTACGGTAGTGATAAAGAATATATTGAAATCAACCCAAGCAACAACCGAATAGAGATCGTTTCCGTTCTATTTGAATTGGGTCCAGCGCTCCCTCTTTTCTTCTATCCTTTTTCATTCCTTTAGGCAAGACACCATCAGCGCAACTCTCCATATTGTAGAGCTATTGTCCAGTATATCGAGAGGTCACAACTACACACACGGGGTCGGATACGGCATGTGCGACACACCATCTAACTAAGGGAAGGCTTTCTTATATTCCCACACCGGTACTGCAATCCAGGGACTTGGAGAAGGCTGAGAGGAAAGGTCTCCCAACGGAGCGGAACCATCGCAACCGAACGGGGCCTAAACTGCTTTGGATACTATCATATTATCAAGCCTTCACCTCATAGGTTTAGTTTGTCAAACGAGATCCAACGGGACAGAATGACTCAAGCTATACCGTGTCGGGAAAGCACTAATCCTTCTTGGGGACTTTTGACTGAGAATCCGGAGATTAGGAGCTGATGGAGATAGTGGACACGAGTTTGCGGTAGATACAGTTTCCAGTGTTGCAACGCATGTACCTCGACCCAAGCCAATATGAAATGATAATAACAATATAGACATAAAAATGATGATAAAATCGATAGAAGTAAATAAGTGGCGCACCACTAACCAGTGTTCCTCTTCTCAGGCATGCTCCAGGCCAGGCTGCAGGAGAATCAGAGCTCAATAGCCTTTCATGTAGTGACTGTTTTGGCGGTGATGAACTAGCTATGTGGGGTTGAGTAGGGACATCAGTTGCAACACTGGCTGCCCTCCGTCGCGTAATTATGACCCCGTGGATACCCTACTTCTACCACTACTACAGCTACTGGTAGAAAAAATTGGAAAACGGCGATCGGGCCTCTGGGTTTTTGATTGGAGGGTTCGGTGTGCTCGAGCCAATTGAACAACCGTGTTTCTGACTTTTAATTTCCACATTTTCGGATTTTTTCTACCGGCAGCTATACGAACCACAAACCGAGGCCACCGCCCCTTTTACCCTTGTACCCCCAGATGAATCTACCCATTCGATTGACCTCATCCTCCTCGGCATCATCACCCTCCCCCCCCCCCCTCCGCCCCCCCTCCTCCTGTCCCCCTCTTCTCTTGATCACAACCGGTCAATCCCCTCCCTCCGGCGGTCTGGTGGTGCCTGGGCTTGACCCACGTCTCAACCCCCCCCCCCTTCCCCTCCTTCCTCACCACAACCCACCCCGGTCTATTATTATACCTTGTCCCACTTTTTTCTGATGTTCTTGGCGCTGCCATCATTGCGCAAATACCATCCTCTCGCTGCCGTTTTTCTCTTCCTCAGCTCCGACGGTCTGGACACTGCTCCCCACACTACTAGCCGTTCTGGATTCGAGTACTGTACCTTTCTACCGGAGAGCATTGAGCACCGAAGACTTCGAGTCTCCCTATTGGATATATTCCTTCGGGCATCAGGGGCCAATTTTCCAGACCTCAGTCACCCACATCTCAGCGAAAAATGAACGAGATCTTGCTCACAGTGATTACCTGAACACAATTTCCAGGTACAAAGAATCCCAACACAGTCATCAAAAATCTGTGCCACAAATTCTCTCCCCTTGCTAAATTCAGTCTCGAATTCAGATTCTCTATGCCTTGAACTTATATATCGTATAGCCTGGTGAAATTCGCTCTCTTACTAAGAGGTTAGAATAAAGTTTAGCTCGGGATTTCCCGCAAAGTAACCGTTCTTGGTAAACAATTGTTAGAAAGACAGCTTGCTATGTAACTTAAAGCCAGTACAGTTGCCACATGTTTGGTTCCGTAGCGTGTTTCGGCTCCCCATGACATGGGTTACCGGTATATACTCAGACGTGCTCACCTGCTGAGTCGAACCTTCTTTTGACCTCATAGTGTTATCGACTGCGCATTTTGAACAAAGGTCCATTGAACCCACAAGTGTGAACACACTCCCATTGTTGTATTATTAGGAATTCTCACCCACCGGTTCGGATCCGGATATGTCCCACGGTTCGAACGGGCTCATCTTAGCAGTTAAGACCCCTTTGGTTCATAATCTGGCTTCGCCGCTGGTCTACCGGAATCCACAGACTAGAGGTTAGTGCTACGAAAGAAAAGCTGGTGTAGTTCCCCGCAGTTCCAAAGTGCGAGACGCCATTTACTTGGGGGATTTTCAACACCGGTGATCGTTCATTTCTTCCCAGTTCCAGACTGCGCTGGGACCGAGTGACCATCCATGAATAAGCCGGTTGTTGGATTGGGATCTATTTTACTAGTGGTGGATTTGTTTTGTTGGGCTATGGGCGGGTACATACGTGGACCAGGTGGTGGTTTGTTTTGACTAGCGGAAAATAGGTTGGCATAGCTGGTATGGATTTGTGAGATTGAGCACCTTTGAATCGTCACTCTTAGTCCTATCGGTACAAGTGTCTCTAACCATCAACACCGATTGCCCAACCTTTCTGCGCACGTAATAATGTATCACCAATAAAGAGTGAGCTGGGGCGTGGCAGTGGAGTAAATTCCCTTTGGAGGTCAAACCTCTAAGTCAGGGTCCCCCGTCGCCAATGGCCCCTGGTGCAGTGCTTGTGGTTGATTCGGTATTGGAAGAAACCTCCGGGCATTGAAAAGTGGGTCACCGGATACGGTGGGAATTTTCATCTGTGCCATACTATCCGATTAATTCTGTTCACAAAATTTAATGTTGGTAGTAGTAGGGCAGTTACTATAAAAAGCGGGGGCATGATCATTTCCTATAATGTTTTTGTTATCATCCCGAGAGTCGTTTTTACGCCGCCGGCTGTTTGAGCTCCCATGCCGGATGTTCGAGTGTCGGAAAACATGGTGAGGGATTCTGGAGTTCTGATTGGAGTGTTCGTAGAAGTCTATCTCTGTGTTTCTAGCCTCCTGTCTTCTGATTATTATTATTATTTTACAGTAGGCTGCAGGACTCCCCTGGTGATATCATGTTAGTAAGATGCTGTGCGCGCACAGTACTACCCGTAGAAGCGCATAGATAAGTGTTCGTAGGGTAGCTAGCCCAGGATTATTAGAGTGGGAATAAAATGAACAAATGTTCCATTCCTCATCTGACCTGAACATCCGGTAATATCATGGGATCTCAAACGGTTGAATCGTGTGCAGTGCCGTTCGGATCGCCTCCTCTTGTAAGGCCGGGTATCTTCTCTCATTTTTTTGTCTCTTATAAAGGCCGAACTATATTTTCACTCCCCTTTTCGTAGAAGGAGATGCTGGACTACCATTGCATATCTAGCGCATTATTCAATACCTAGCGGTTCCCAACTGCGCAAATCTAACTGTAGCTAATACTCTACAATTAGGATCCATCTGTAAAAATATCTCAAGTGGTGAGACGGGGGAGGATGATATTTTTTTTATTAAATTTCGAATGAGATAGTAGGAGACAGACCGACAAGTCAAGATTTCCCACGGGAGAGATAGTTGTGCCACTCCAACCCCGGACGTGCCCCCTCCTATGGGCGTTAGGTGCAGAATTCTGCAAGCCCTCATCCCCCAATGCTCCCAAATTGTCTGATGACTTTGATCTGAACTAGCTCTACCGGCGGGGTAGATTTGCGAGTGCGTAGTTATTTTCTTCGGGGTATCTACAACGGGGGAGGGGGCTCCACACTTTAGGGTGTGTCCTGCCCGGCAATTTGTCACTGGGGCTAATTGAAGACTATCTCCGTGGTGAAGGTCTAGTGTTGGGGGACTGCTTGTGGGAGGTCTAGGATTCAGCAACCAGTTCTCATTAGCAACATGTTTTATGGGTAGGTTGAATTTGGTATTTGGGGTACAACTTTGGGGGGGTGCTTGTGGAATACCGCGAATTCATTCTTTCCATAGCATCTCAGGGTTCATTGAATGAGTGGCCTGGTAATTGTAGGGCATCTGCTGTAAATTCCGATTTCATGGGCCCCTTCCAGATCCGTGAACCCTCGGCGGAGGTGGCCTCCGGTGGTGTCATTACAGTTGTGTCAGTTGCAGGTTTCGGAGTGGTAGGGTCGCTATCCGGTTGCAGCCTAGAATTTCTCTCTGATGCTGCATCTCTCGAGGCGTACTTTAAATTGTCTTGGGCGATCGGATTCCTTTGGACATTTCTTCTCTGCTGCTCGTCAAGAGCAGTTAGTTCGCCCTCTCTCTTCCAACCCCAACTGCTCTCGTCCCCACTTTCGTCCCCACTATCTTCACCACTCTTAAGGCCCACTAACCACGCATTGCCCAATGCATCTTCCGCAGTAGGGCGATCCCCGGGCTGAATTGCGAGCATGGACTTCAGCAATGAAATTCAGGCATCATCTATCGGGGGCGATAACCCTTTTAGTTTATCTTCGGGGAAGGGCAAACTCCTGTAGTAGTAACGAGATACTTGCTCCCCTGAGGTGAATAAGTGAGTCCCAACAAGTAACTCATATATCACACATCCGAGTGACCAGATGTCAACAGAGTTCGTGTAGACCGAGGTTTCACTATTAGAGTCCGACCCTAACACCTCTGGAGCGCCGTAGATTTGAGTTGACACCTGGGTGTGAAAGGTTGTGGTATCTTGAGGGAGGATTCGTTTTGATATTCCGAAATCCCCTAGCTTGACTCGGACGGGAGACATCGAAACCACAAAAATGTTCTACGTGTTGTTGATTAGTATTTTTTGATACAACAGAGCCAAGCGAGGTGCTTTGCAGTAAGAATCATACCGCAGGTTTTAAATCCCGGTGAGCCATTCCCTTTTGATGCATTACTTTGAGACCCTCGAATATCTGCTTTGAAATGATTTGAACTACCCCTTGTTGTAGCGGTGAGCCTATATACTTGGTGAGATCGCCTTCCGGGAGATATTCCATTGCGATATAGAGAGTCTCGGGTTTCTCGAACCATCCTAGGAACTTCACGAACAATTCTGGACGCTAAAATGGCTGGCCGTTAGTCCACAACAAGGTAATTCTAGACCTGCGGTAAACCGGAGCAAAGCTCCTTGGGAATGAAGACGCAAACCTTTGCTAATATGGCCATCACAAGGAGCTCTCTGGAATAATCGAAGTTAGGGGGTAGCCTCCTCTTATCAATCACCTTTACCGCACGATAGCGGCCCGTGGCTCCCCGAACCTGCTTATAGACTGCACCGAATCCTCCGATGCCGAGTTCCTCACAATTTCTCCAATCCTCCTCCACCCTCTTATACCTATTTTTCCCTTTCTCCACATATCTTGTATTCGTGACGTAGCCCTGAAAGAATTCCGTCTCGAGTTTATACCACTCAACTAAATCGGATTGAACGGTGTTCATTTCTCGGATTTGGGCTCTTCGGGCACCGAACTCGCGCTGAATTAACCAAATAAGTGGGGATGGGGGGCAGAATAGCCGCGGTTGTTGAGGAGCCGGAAGGAGATATTTTGTCAATCAAGCGAAGAGTAGCGAAGGGCAGTGAAAGGGAATATTTATGAATTAAGACCTTGCCAAACTCGCTATGCAGCCAAGCCCACCATTCATGGGTTGTGGCCAATCGAAGAGTAGACTTGCGGGCACTGTCTGTCATGCTGGCCAATTAGAGTGCGACAATCTGGTGGCTTGCATAGCGAGTTTGGCGAGTTTCTACAGTACCCGGACCTGTACTCGTACCGTACTCGAGTAATAGTTGTACAAGGATAGGAACCTGTTGACAGGAACAGGCAGGGATACACATCGCTCCATACAGGGATACACATCGCTCAGTGATCGAGCAAGCCTTTAGAATACTATGCGCTTCGCGGTCAACCGTTTCGGATGCCATCAACCGGGAAATATACCATCGAAAAAGTGAAACAATTGCAGGGAACCATCACTCTCTCCGGCCACCATTAAATAGCAAAGAAAATTAACAAATAAAGTGAAAAAGGATTAAATGCAGCCAATGTCTTATATTTATTTTTCCACCCTCAGAATGGCGCTGTGGGATAGTTTTCTAAGCTAAGAATCCCTAGAAAATGGCCAAAATAATAATTGTAGGAGGTTCTAGAAAAATACTAGAAGGGTTGAAGTAAATTTTTATTTTTTCCGCCATTTTTTTCAATTGTTTAAAAAGATAGCGGTAGGCTGGAATGTGTAAAAAGACCCGGTTGTTCGTTGCAATAGAGGGCGCCCCTGTGAAGGTTTCACTTTCAGGATGGTATATTTCCCGGTCGATGGTATCCGAAAGGATTGACCGCCAAGCGCATAGTATTCTAAAGGTTTTCTCCTCAGTGATCACGCCGGAACCCGTATCTCATTGGCTGGCCTCCTGGCCCAGATCGCATGCAAGAACAGCTGCCCGCAAAAACGGTTGTCATCCCTGATGCTGTCCCATTCTAGTGTCACAACAGGCCGCGTCACAGGGTAATTGATTCAAGATGATAAATTTTTCCTAATCGCACTGATGGGGTCCTCTGCTGAGATGTCTTCCACATCCATAGCGCACCCTTTCTTAAGTCGGACCTACCGAGGCTCTGGAGTGTAGGCCACTCAACCCAAGTGCTTATATACTCCATCTATCGAGACTTATCAATTAACTAGCTTTTCTCAATCGCTGCCCACCCATGGCCGCAAAGTTCCTGTAATCCTAGGTATACGTGGGAGGGTCTTAGAAGCAAAGCTGCCCCGCACCTAATGGCTCTGGGACTTATCCAACGTCGCTGCCAAGATACACCCACATACCGCAGAAACTCGAACAATCTTTTGTCGTGGGAGTTTCCTCTTCTGGTAATGTCTGGAATTTTATCTTTCCTCATCTAAAATTAGAGGGGGTTTCTTCGGAAAGGGTGGGTGATGGAATGGAATATTCCTGCAAAGCAAGCAACCCTAGCCCCCGCTCTGTAAAGTTGATCTACTCGTGCCCTACGGCGGCGTTTCCGCGGGCTAGTCCTAAATAGTAGTGGCTAGGGTGGGCTCGGGCACGGCACTTGTGGCTGCTTAGAGGAATGAAGCTCCTTGGCTCCGCAAGGTTGCAAGCGGAGTGCTGATCTCTGCCCCCCCCCCCCCCCGCTAGAGGCGCTAGGGCGGTAAAGATGGTATCATAATCCATGAGCAGGGTTGTGCTGCACCGTACTCAGTGTTGCAAAGAAAGCCTTCGATAATCGAACCCGGGGGTTTAGAATGGGGGGGAGGGTTTGAATCGGGGCTTCTGAAAATGGGGATTGAAGGGGGGGTTCTTTAATGTCTTAGTAAGCCAAAATAGCATGAACTCTTGGGAATTTCTACCTTCACCCCAGCTGTGTGAGTATTTATTGCTCAGAAGGGGAAGTGAGATGCCAGAGCTGGTTTACTTGCTTCTTCATTGTACTTCCTTTTCCTATCACCTCATTTGTTTCTTCGCTTCCGACTGCCCCCAAATATCATTGTTTACCGTTTTGTTAGAAGGGGTTCTATTGTCAGTGGACAAAATTAACCGATCACGGGTGAGCGTGGCAACCCATCGCTTCCGCGCCCTGCAAAAATCATTACCCCTCAACAGGCACCTCATAATACCTTCTCTTTTTTATTATTAAGGCTGATGGATGGCATACTAAGTACTGATTACTGCCATTTATTTAATTATTTTTGCTTATTTTTCTTGACTGGGTTGGGGTGGTTGTATGGAGGAGGTTGACTGTGTCACAGCTAAAATTATGAGAGTTCGTTGATCGGTTAATGCAATATCTTATAACCCCCCGATTCGAAAAAGCGCGTTCCTAGCCCTTCGACCATTTTTGATCGAACCCCCCCCTTCGCTGCAACATTGACCGTACTGTGCCTGGGGTTATGGGTGAGTCTGTTGAGCTTCCCTCATTTGCTCCAGGCCTTCGGGGCCACTCGGAGAACCGAGCTTGCTCGAGCCTGGCGGAGAGAGTTCGACACACATTTTTCCCATCACAAAATTGCTAGGAAATCCACCAATTACCGTATGTAGTATCATAGCTCCCGTACGCATAGAAAATAGCTCTATGAGAGCAAAGTTCGACAGCCTTTTTTTCCCCCTTTTTTTTTCTCTTGGGGTATATTCTCTTCGGGCCTCCTGTGGGACTCCCCCCGATCTGACCTAACTATCCTACAACCACTAAAAACCCGGCCCTGATTTAAAAACAAATAATATTATAATATAAACCAAAATCCCAAAAAGGTAATCTCCCTATCTCCTCCTTCCTGCCTATACTCCAATCAGAGACTACTCCCAATTGCCTGAAGTTTGTAAAAACGACTGCTATTGCATATGGGCAAAATCTTGCCCGGAGCCTCAAGATTTTGCCCATATGCAATAGCAGTCGTTCCTACAAACGTCAAGCAATTGGGAGTACTCTTCCCGCCCCAGGTGTCCCTCTTGCAATGGGACGCATCCCTTGATTGTGTAATCATTTCAATGTCCTATTCTTGTGAGTAATACTCTCGAATCTGAATCAGTGAGGCAGCTGTTGTATAGTCTGCGAAGTACTTTACTCAGGATGGTTTTGGAAACCATAAAATAGTTTGCTGCATTTGCACTCTGGTCATCGGGATGGCGTTGGGTAGAGCACAAAAGAGGGCGCCCGAATCAAGTCCTGCCCCTCAAATCTAATGGATTGAGCTTGGGAAATGGGACGATTGGTTTTGGGGTACTGGCATCTGACATGTGAGCCCACATTTGTCAACCGCCGGGGCTCGCAAGACAACAACTCGGTCAAAGTACTGGATGTTGGCTCCTGGAAAGATTGGATGATGACAGCAACATAAAGGCCATGACTCCTAGCTGACCTGGGGCTTGAGCGGCTCTGTCGCTGGGGGTTCTTGCGGGATTACGCATAACAGGAAAGAGGCCAGAGCACAGCTCAAACACCTTAAGCCAATATACGCATAACGATAGGGATGCGCTAGGAGCTTCGGAAGTCTTCAATGTCACCTTGACGTGTTATAAGAGATCTATGACCACGCTCTTTACAAGCGAAACTCATGCTCACAGTCTGAGCTTCACCCCCCATACCCGCAAACACCACTTCAGCCCCCCTGTAGCCTCTAGTATACCTCTCCTAATGGATCAAGCTCCTAGTATTATATATACCGTATAGCCTGGTGAAGTTCGTCCGCATACTAAGTGGTCAAAATAAAGCGTGGCTCAGTATTTTCCGCAAAGTGGCGCTCTTAGTAAAGTTTCAGTCTTAATTTCGGGCTGAGGGGGTCATTTTTTAACGTACGCTCGTCCCTTTATCCAAGAGGGGGAATTTCAGAGGTCTTACCGCGAGGTTCAAATGTTCAAGTTCTGGCGGTATCAAACGAGCTCACCTGCTGAGTCGAACTTTCTTCTGACCTCATAGTGTTATCAACCGCTCATGTTGAATAAAGATCCATCGAATCCACAAGTGTGAACACACTGCCATTGTTGTATTATTAGGGATTCTCCCCCTCCCGCTCAGACCTGGGTATGTACAACGTTTGAACAGGTTCATGTAGTATATGTGAGACTTCTTGGTCCACAGTCTAATTTTGCCGGTGGTGTGATGGAACCCATAAACTAGAGACTAGTGCTACGAAAGAAAAGCTGGTGCCGTTTGCTGCGGTTCCAAACGGCGGGATGCAGTTTACTTGAGAGATTTTCAGCACCAGTGATTGTTCATTCTTCATAGTTCTGGTCTGAACTAGGGCCGAGTGATCACCGGTGACTGGTGGGGTTATTAGATTAGTCTTTTTCTTTTGCGCTGGATTTGTTTTGTTGGGCCGTGGGGAGGTATAGACATGGACTAGGCGGTGGTTTTTTTTGACTAGTTGAAGGCAGGTTGGTATAGCTAGTATAAATTTAGGGGATCTAGCACCTTTGAACAGCCAACCTCCTTCTTATCAGTTTGCTTGCCCAGTGTTTTGTATGAAATAATTTCTCGCTGCTAGGAAAGCGAACCTCTTAAACTAATATTACGGAGTTCTACATGTATTTAGGTCATGTTGGGCCGGGACAGTACGGCACCACGGACTGTAGTAAAAACAGCTATTCAAACCAATAGCCTCTGCGAATGTGTAGAAATTCCTATCGGTACGAGTGTCTATAACGATCAACATCAATTGCCCAACCTTTCTGCGCAGGTAATAAAAGTAATGTATCATCAACAAAGAGCGAGCTAGGGCGTGGCGGTGGAATAGATGGCAATTGGGGATCAAACCTCTAAGTTAAGGTTCTCTGTTGACAATTGCCTTAGGTGCAGTATTTGTGATTGATTTGGTATTGGATAAGACCTCTGGGTATTGAGAAGTGGGTCCCTAGATACGGCCGGAACTGCCATCTGCGCCATACTATCCAATTAATTGTGTTCGCAAAATTTAATATCAGTAGTAGTAAGGTAGTTCCTATAAAAAGCGCCGGCATGATCACGTCCTGGAATGCTTTTGCTACGATCCCCAGAGTCATTTTTACGCCGCCGGCTGTTTGGGCTCCCGCGCCGGGTGTCCGAGGGTCGGAAAAAGTGGTGAGGGATTCTGGAGTTCTGATTGGAGTGTTCGTGCCAGTCTATCTCCATGTTTCTAACCGCTTGTTTTCCGATTATTATTGTCTTCCTATAGTTATCTGCGGGACTCCCCTGATGTCTGAGAAGCTTCTGTGCTCGAGCATAGTCCCACCCTTAGCAACGCATAGCCAAGTGTTCGTAGCGCGGCAAGTCGGTGACCACCAGAGTGGAAACAAAACTAACAAATGTCCCGCCCCCCAGCGCACCTGGACATCCGGTAATATCACAGTCTCGAATGATTGAATCGTGTGTAGTGTCATTCGGGTTACCTCCTGTGCTAAGGTTCGGCATCTTCTCTAGTTTTACTTTATCTCCCAGAAGGGCTGAACTACGTTTTCCTTTCCTTTTTCGACGAAGAGATGCTGGACTACTAGTGCCACACCCAGCGTATTATTCAATACTCCGCGGTACGCATCTACGCATATCTAATACTGCAGTTAGTACTCTACGATTACGATCCATCTATAAAAATACCTTAAAGGGTGAGACGGGGGAGTATTATACTCTTTTGTTAAATTTCGAATGAGATAGTGGGAAGCAGACGAACAAAACTATCCTGTTGGGACTAAAGCCATCGCATAAATTTTCCTAACAGACTTCCAATACACCTAGCTAGTATTTATCCGAAAAAAGCTTTCAACTCCAGTCGCCCCGGAAAGAAATATAGCTTCCACAGCGAAAACCTAGAAAATCCGTTTCAAACACGCCATCAGTCAAGAAAATCGCGACCAACGTTCCAAAATCTCTCCACAAAATGAGTTTCCCCCCAACTTCATAATCCCGAACCTAACGCTGCAGATACAAGTCGTTACGACACCAGTGAAATAATGATTGGTCTTTCCAAAACCTGGCCCAAATTTTCATACCACTTCATGATCCCGCCCTCCCTGATGCACGATTCACCTCCCCAGTGCCCTACAATCCCTCCACTCCCGTCTCCGGTGTCCTTTCCTTAGCCTGAGCTGTTTGGCTGCTAGAATGTTTGGATCCTGACTGAGGTTTCGATTTTCCCCGGCACCGGGGCTGAACACAACATTAGGATTTCCTCCAGTCCTAGGTTTCCATCCAACATTAGAATCCTGATTAGGGTTCGGGCCAGTATCGGAATCCCGGTTATGATTCGGGACGGCGTTAGGGTTCTGATTGGGATTCGAGTTAACATTAGGATTCCAGTAAGGATTCCAGTTAGGGTTCGAGCCAGGATTAGGATTCTCATTAGAGTTCGAACCAGCGTTATTCTAGTCAAGATTCGAGGCGGCATTGGGGTTCCGGTTAGGATCCGGGCCAGCACTAAGATTCTGATTAAGGTTCGGATCATTGTTAAGATTTTACCCGCCGTTAGGATTCTGTCCCGGATTCGGGTATTGCCAAGTGTTAGGATTTCCCATGGGATAGACGGCTGTGGTACCCCGAATCCCGCCGCACCAACCTCCCGATGCCTCCGAATGGTCTGATGACTATGGTCTGAACTTGCTCCTCCGACAGGGTAGGCTTGTGAGTGCGCAATCCTTTTCCTGGGCGCATCCGGGATGGGGGCGGGGGCTTCGCGCTTTAGGGTGAGTCCAACCCGGTCATTTGTTCCCAAAACCAATTGAAGACTATTTCCGTAGTGAGGGTCTGCGGTTGGTGAATTGCTTGTAGGAGATCTAGGATTTAGCAACCAGTCCTCATTAGTATAATATCACGTTTTATGGATAGGTTGAATTTGGTATTTGGGGTGCTACTTTGGGGACATGTTTGTAGAACATTGTGGATCCGTCTTTTCCTCAGCATTTTGAGGCCCTTGGAATGAGTCGCATGGTAATTGTGAGGCATCTGCTGTCAATCCCAATTTCACGGACCTCTCCCGAACCAGTGAACTCCCAGCAGAGGCGACCTCTGTTAGTGTCATTATAGTTGTGTTAATTGTAGATTTCGAGGCGGTGGGGTCGCTATCCAATTGCAACCCCGCGTTCGCCCCTAATACTGCATCACCTGGGGCGAACTCTGAGGCGTCCTGTGGGGTTAGATTCCTTTGGCCTCTCCTGTTCTTCCGTTCGTCATGAGTAGTTATTTTGTCTTCATTCTTCCTACTCCAACTACTCTCATCCCTATTTTGTGCTGTTTCTTCTCGATCGTCTCCACTATCTTCGTCGTCACTCTCAACGCCCACCAACCATGGATTGCCCAATGCATCCTCCGCAGTCGGGCGATCCTCGGGCTGAATCGAGAGCATGGACTTTAGTAATGAAATTCCGGCATCGCCTGTCGGGGGTGATAGCTCTTTTAGTTTATCTTCGGGGAAAGGCCATTTTCCGAAGAGGTAACGAGATACTTGAGTTTCTGAGGCGAATAACCGTGTCCCTACAAGTAACTCATATATCACACATCCGAGTGACCAAATATCAACAGAATTGGTGTAGACCGAGGTTTCACTAGTAGAGTCTGACCCCAGGACCTCGGGAGCGCCGTAGATTTGGGTTGACACCTGGGTGTGAAAGGTTGTAGCAGCCTGAGGCTGGATCCGTTTTGATATTCCAAAATCCCCCAGCTTGACTCGGACAGGAGACATCGAAACCACAAAAATGTTCTGCGCATTGATCAATATTTTTGCGATACAACAGAGCTAAGCAAGGTGTTTGGTAGGAATCATACTGCAGGCTTTATATCCCGATGAGCTATCCCCTTTTGATGCATTACTTTGAGACCCTCGAGTATCTGCTTTGAAATAGTTTGAACGGTCTCTTGAGGTAGCGGCGAGCTGAGATTCTTGGTGAGATCGCCTTTCGGGAGATATTCCATTGCAATATAGAGAGTTTCGGGTCCCCCGAACCATCCTAGGAACTTCACGAACAATTCCGGGCGCTAAAACGGCTAACCGTTAGACCACAACAAGGAAACCCCAGACTAGCGGTAAACCAGGGTAAAGCTCCTCGGGGACGGGGACACAAACCTTTGCTAATATCGCCATCACAAGAAGCTCTCTAGAATAATCGAAGTTAGAGGGCAGCCTCCTCTTATCAATCGTCTTTACGGCACGATAGCGGCCCGTCGTCCCCTGGGCCTGCTTATAGACGACACCGAAACTTCCGGTACCGAGTTCCTCACAATTTTTCCAATCCTCCTTCACCCTCTTATAACCACCTCTTGCCCTCTCCACAGTTCTTGTATGTCTAACGTGATCCTGAAGGAGTTCCGCCTCGAGTTTGCACCATTCAACCAAATCTGATGGATCCGTATTCATTTCAAAAATTTGAGGCTCTTTGAGTCCTAAACTCGCGCTAGATTAACTGAGGAAGTGGGAATGGGGGGGTAGAATGGCCGCGGCTATTGAGAAGCTGGAAGTGAATTGTAAATCAAGCGAAGAGCGGTCAAGAGTGGTGGAAAGGATGCAACTCATCTCTCATCCTCCGACACCCCCAATATTTATAAAATTTATCATGCCGCCCCATATTGGGCGATTTCGCGTGATAGTGAAGGACAGTGAGGGGAAGGAGGCGACTAACGATAGACGAAAAACCTGGTTGCAAATACCAAACTTGTTGGCGGTATTCCCTGTATCCTTCATCTCACTCAGTATCCCCCCACACGGCGCAGGGCGAAGTCGGTATTGCGAAAACAACTACTGCCTCATAAGACTAGCCTTCTCCCAAGAACCCGAACGGCACCATGCAAGAGCGGTTGTCACAGATGCCATTCCCGTATGAGAGCTCCCGGAGGAGGGGGTCGCGGGGCAATACAGCCCCCATACCGTAAAAACTCTTTCGATTCGCTATCTCCTTCCACAATAGGTTTAGTTTGACATATTAGTAGAATTGAATGTGTCTGTTAATGGGATCCAACAACGTCATGATGGCTGACTTTATCCCGCATAGGAAAGCGCTAACCCTTTTCAAGACTTCTTGGCTGTAGATCCAGAGGTACAGCCTCCTGCGGAGATACCGAACGAGAAGAGTTTTACGGTATCATAAAATTTTCCAAACCGCACTGATCCGGCATCCTGTGCTGAGATATCTCCCACATACTGTAAGGAGCAAACCCTCGTTTAAATCGGACCTATGGACGTCTCTAGAGAGTGAAAGCCACACAATTCACGTGCCTGTTTAATAATTTCGTCTCTCTGATTGCTGGCTAACTTCTCTTAATCCTTGCCCACTAGTAACCTCCAAGTTCCCGTAACCCCGGGCGTAATGTGGCGGGGTCCGAGAAGTAGAGAGGCACTATGCTGGACCTCCGGGCTCTGAGATTCATCCACTACCTCGTTGCTGCCAGGATATAGCCACCCGTCAAAACTCAAATAAACGAACCGTTCGCTGTCGCTAGGGTTCCCTACCCTAGGAAGATCCGGTATTACTTTTTCTTTTTCTGTCTCCCAGGGAGCTGAGGAGCTCTTCTTCTGCGGGGTTTTTCGCTCACTTTCTTCTGATAGTGAGTAATTCTTGGCCGGGATAGCGCATGGTTCGGTATTTCCCGGGCCCTACGAGGACCATACCAACACAAGCACCCCACGGCGCTATTAATTTCGTAAGTGGAATATCGGCGTTGTGTCGGAGTGACATGTTGTACTTTCCTAGTTGCACAATACCTGTACTCGCAGTGTCGAGGCGTTTTTAAAAAAGACTATTATTGCATACCGCCCAAATCAAAGCAAAAAGGACAAATTTTGGTGGTATGCAATAGCGGTCTTTTTTAAAAACGCTTCGACATTGCGAGTATTAAGCACGATCGAAGCAAGACTGTTCCGGAGTCGCTAGTGGAGGACTTCCCGTGGGGATCTAGGGGAGATTTAGGAGTGGTCTTGGCATATTTTCACGCTAAAATCTAGAATATCGACATCTAAATTCCTAAATTTTCTCAAATCTGAACCAGGGGGAGGGGGTGGTTCATATTTGAAAAGGTTCAGAATCTAGAAACTTGCATACAATTGGTCAACCGGCCCCAAGACTACATTTCTCGACCCATTATGCCCCAGTTCTCAATGCACAA
>Ga0307513_10003373_pt1 | contig 21696 bp, 13 predicted proteins | sample 15_EM_MG_FD_202174 | JGI IMG/M metagenome (GOLD analysis project Ga0307513, IMG submission 202174) | Populus trichocarpa ectomycorrhiza microbial communities from riparian zone in the Pacific Northwest, United States - 15_EM | ecosystem: Host-associated > Plants > Roots > Unclassified | place... | reverse complement strand
CTGACCGGCCGGTACGCGTTCCGGACCCGCCGCCGGGACGGCTTCGCCTGGATGGTGGCCGAGGGGTTCCGGATCGTCAGCGACGAGTTGATCGACGTGACGAACAACCGGCAGCTGCAGATCCGGGTCGACAACCGGCCGGTCATGGTCGTGGTGCGCGACACCGGCCGGTTCTGGCCGCAGGTGCCGCCCGGCCCGAAGGCGTGCGGCATCGAAGCGCCCGGGCCGTTGATCACGCTGCTGCCGCTCACCGGTACGGCGGTCGGGTGGCGGTCGTGGTTCGCGCCGCGCACCAGCGACGTGCTCGACAATCGGCTCGGCATCGTCATCGGGACGCTCTCGACCACCGGCGGCTTCATCCGGCCCGCCCGTACGGTGATCTTCGATTCGTCCCGGCGGGCCGCCGGGCAGATGACGGAGTCGCTGTTCTCGTTCGGGTGCCAGTGGCTGCAGCTCGGTGCGGGCCTGTGGATGCGCCGGCTCACCTTCACGGTCGACGGCCGTCGGGTCGCCCAGATCCGGCAGCGCTCCCGGCTGTGGGCGCGGGAGTTCCGGGTCGACGTGTCGCGGGCGCCCGGCAGCCTGGATCCCCGGCTGGTGCTGGCCTGCGGGATCCAGCAGTTCGCCACGCTCAGCAGCTACTGACTCATCTGGTTGTCCGACGCGCCCGCGTCACAACTGGCGGTGCTGTCCGGTCATAGCTGACGTCGCCGGGCGAACGCCCCGGCATGCCGACCGAGACAAGGGTGTGAGGGAACATGAAGATCGCCGTGCTGGGTGGTACCGGGCTCATCGGGTCGCAGGTCGTGAAGATCCTGCAGGCGCAGGGGCACGAGGCGGTGCCGCTGTCGCCGTCGAACGGGGTGGACCTGCTCACCGGCGAGGGCCTCGACACCGAGCTCAAGGGCGCCGACGTGGTGGTGAACCTGACGAACTCGCCGACCTTCGACGAGGCGTCGGCCGGCTTCTTCCGGACGACGATGGACAACCTGCTCGCGGCGGCCCGGCGCGAGGGCGTCGGGCACGCCGTGGTCCTGTCGATCGTCGGCGTGGACCAGGTGCCGGAGCTGGCCTACTACCGGGCCAAGGTGCTGCAGGAGGACATTCTCAAGGCCGGCCCGGTGCCGTACTCGATCGTCCGGGTCACGCAGTTCTTCGAGTTCGTCAAGTCGATCCTGTCCTGGACCGGGGACGGGGACACGGTCCGGCTGCCCGCCACGCCCGTGCAGCCGATGGCGTCGGCCGACGTCGCCAAGGCGGTGGCCGAGGTCACCGTGGGCGCGCCCCTGCAGGGCACCCGGAACTTCGCCGGTCCCGAGGTCTTCCCGCTCGATGAACTGGGCCGGATCGCCCTGGCCGCCGAGGGTGACCCGCGCAAGGTCGTCGTCGACGCCGGCGCCGGCATGTTCGCCGCCGTCAAGGGTGACGTTCTGACCGCCCCGCCGGGGGCCACCCTCGTGCGGACCACCTTCCGCGACTGGCTGGCCCGCTAGTCACCGCGATCGGCGGCCGGCCCCTCGCCGAGGAGCCGGCCGCCGCGATGCCAGCCCCGCAGCTTGGCGGGATTCAGCACCACCCACAGGTCCGTGGCCCGGAACTTGTCGCAGCTCACGGTGATCACCGCGATGGCCCGCCCGGCCTGCCGGAACACCAGGCCGGCGCCCCCGTTGACGCTCTCGACCGTCAGGTCGGTTCCGGGCAGCAGCGCACCCAGCAGCCAGGAGACCTCGGCTGCTCGGTGCACGGGAGGGAGCAGAGCGGGTACGCGGCCCCCGCTGTCGCAGAGCGCGACGGCGTCCGGATCGAGTACCGCCTCGATCGCGTCGACGTCGCCGGTGTGGCAGGCCGCGGCGAGCCGGCGTACGACGTCGTCATGAACGCGAGGCATCGCCCGCCAAGACAAGCGCCGCTTCGCCGGACACTGGTACCCGCGGGCCGGCACCGGCCAGGAACGCCGCGCGGGGGTGCTGCACCGAGGTCAGCGAGACGATGTCCCGGCCGAACGGCACGGCGGTCGCCCAGACCGCGAGCACCCGCAACTTCCGCTCCCAGGTCGGCACCGCGAGCAGGTGGTAGCCGCGGTGCATCAGCCAGGCCGGGAAGCCCTTGATGACCAGGCGGCGGAACTGGAAGATGCCCTGGCCGAGGCCGAGCGTGGCGACCACGCCGAGGCTGTGGTGCAGGTACGGCTTGGGCTCGCGGCCGCGCAGCGTGGCGATCAGATTCCGGGCCAGCAGCTTGCCCTGGCGCACCGCGTGCTGGGCGTTGGGCACCGTCGAGGCGCCGGACTGCCGCACGGCGAGGTCGGGGACGGCGGCGTCGTCGCCGGCGCCCCACGCGTCCGGCACCGGCGCCGCGGCGGTGCCGACCCGCAGGTCGGGCCGGACCACGAGCATCCCGCGCTGGTCGATGGGCAGGTCGGTGTGGTTGTGCACCATCGGGTTCGCGGCGTTGCCGACCGTCCAGACGATCAGCTCGGAGTCGAACTCCTCGCCGGTGGACAGCACCACGTGGCCGTCGTTCGCGGAGCGCAGTTGGGCATTGAGGTGTACGTGCGCGCCGCGCTTGCGCAGCGAGCGCACCACCCATTCGCCGGGCTTGTCGCTCACCTCGGGCAGGATCCGGTCGCGCGCCTCCACCAGATGGAAGCTCAGCTCCTGCTGGCTCAGCTCGGGGTAGCGGCGCAGCAGCGACCTGGCCAGCGCGAGCAGCTCGCCGAAGCCCTCGACGCCGGAGAAGCCGCCGCCGACGAACGTGACGGTGAGCAGCTTGCGGCGCAGCGGGCCGGGCGGGAGCCCCGCGGCCTGGTCGAACGCGGTCAGCAGCCGGTCCCTGATCGCGACGGCCTCCTCCACGTGCTTCATGCCGATCGCGTGCTCGGTCACGCCCGGGATCGCCAGCGTGCGGGTCACCGCGCCGGCGGTCACGACGATGATGTCGTACGCAATGGTGTAATGCCCGCCCAAAGCGGGGCGGACGTCGACCGTCTTGTGCGCGTGGTCGATCCGGGTCACCCGCCCGGCGATGATCTCGGTCTTCCTCAGGTGCCGGCGCAGCGAGACGGCGGCGTGCCGGGCCTCGACCGAGCCGGCCAGCACCTCGGGCAGAAACGGCTGATACGTCATGTACGGCCGGGGGTCGACGACGATCACCCGCGCCTCGCCCCGGCGGAGCTTCTTCTCAAGCTTCCAGGCCGTGTAGAAGCCGGCGTAGCCGCCGCCGACGATCAGGATCGTCCGCACCTTGGTCCCCTGTCTCTCGCTGTCACCGATAGAGACAGGGGAGCCACCCGTTTTGTGACAGGTTCCCCGGCCCGGTCCGGGCCGGGGAACCGTCGCTCCCGTTCGAGGAAGGGTCAGCCCAGGTACTTCTGCCACGGGCCGGTGATGGCCAGCGTGATGCCCGGAACCTGGATGTTGACGAACAGGACCTTGCCGTCGGGCGAGAACGTCGGCCCGGTGAACTCGGAGTAGGTCGGTGCGCCGCTGGACGTGCCGTTGGACAGCTGGTTACGGGCGATCGCATAGGTCGGGCCGCCCGGGACCGCGCTGAGCACGTGCGAGGCGCGGACGCCGTCCTCGGCGAGGATGAGCGTGCCCCACGGCGTGACGGTGACGTTGTCGGGGCCGTCGAAGGTCAGGTCGGCGTACTTCGGGAAGGTGCCCTCGGTCTCGGCGGCCGGGTTGTGCGGGAAGTAGGTGACCAGCGTGATCGTCTCGTCCGAGTAGTCGTAGAACCAGACCATGCCGTCGTGCTTGGTCGCGTCCGCCGGCAAATCGGCGGCGGCGAAGGCGAAGCTGTTGACGATGTAGACGCCCTTGCCGTTGCTCCACACACCCTCGAACTTCTTGCCGCGGGTGACGGTGCCGTCGGCGAACTGCTTGCGGGTCGGCGTGGACACGGCGTCGCGGTCGGCGACCTCGGTCCAGGTCACCTTGAACGGGCGGCCCAGCTGCGCGGAGGTGATGTAGGCGACGTCCGGCACGATGCTGCCGTCGTCGAGGCGGATCTGCATCGCTTCGAGCTTGCCCGCGTTGTCGGCGAGCTGGTTGGCGAGCCCGAGCTTGAGCCGGGTGCCGGCCGGCGCGGTCCACCGGTAGAACAGGCCGTTCGGGCCGCTGGCGTCCTCGGAGAGGTAGACGTGCTTGAGGTTCGGCTCGACGGCGAGGGCCTCGTGCTCGTACCGGCCGAAGGCCTTGATCGGCTTGGGCAGCTGGTGGCCGGAGTCGCCCTGGAGGACCTCGAAGGCGTAGCCGTGGTTCTTTTCGTAGGTGCCGGACAGACCGGCGGCCGTCCAGGCGGTGCCGGCGTTGATGAAGGTCTCCTCGCAGGTGAGCCAGGTGCCCCACGGCGTGACACCGCCGGCGCAGTTGCGCACAGTGCCGGAGATGCCGACCCATTCGGCGGTGGGCCGGCCGATACCGTCGGTGGTGATCACCGTGCAGCCGCCGGCGTTCGCCGCGCCGGGGTCGTACACCGTTCCGGCGATGTGCTGGACGCCGTGGGTCGACTGGTGCGGGGTCAACTCGTGGTTCTGGATGATCGTCAGCTTGTTGCGGCCGGCGGCCACGACGCCCGTCCCGTCGTGGAAGGCGGGCGTCTTGCCCTGACCGTAGGACAGGTCGGAGACGCCCTCCCGGGTGACGATCGAGTAGGAGAAGCCCGGGGGCAGCGCGAGGATGCCGTTCGGGTCGTCCTGCAACGGCGGGAAGGGACGCCCACCCGGCCGGGAGCCACCGGACGACGAGCCGTGCGCGGCTGCGGGCTCGGCCAGGCTCGGCACCAGCCCGGCGACGGCCAGGCCGACGCCGGCTGAGCTGCTGGTAAGGACTTGACGGCGAGAAATGGTCATGCGGGCACACTCCTGAGAACAGCTGAATGGCTGGACACACCAACCTGAGCAGCGTCTGGGCAGTCCATGAAAGGCCGGTGAACCGTTGGTTATCGCAAGGCGTGCACCCGGCCACGTTCGGGCAACCGCTTCATTGACTGGTTGCCCGCACGTGGCCCCACGGTCAGCAAGAACCGATAGGTTTCGATTTCTGGATGTTTCCGGGGGAGGGTCTCGCAAATGCGAATCGGACACGCGCTGGCGGTTGCCGTCGTACTCATCGGTGCTGCCGTGGTGGTGCCCAGCGATCCCGTCGCCGCGCAGCCGGCCGGCCGGTTCGCGCTCGGCGGCCACCGGAGCGACGCGCGGGTGCCGTTCAAGGTCGCTCGTGCCGGCGAGGTGCTGGTCGACCTGCGCGCCGCGGCGCCCGGCACCGACTGGGCCACGCCCGGCGCCGAGTCGGCGGTCGTGTCGATCTCGGTCGACGGCGAGTACGCGACCGATCTGGTGGTCTCCGGCAGCGCGCCGCTGGCCCGGCAGCTCGCCCTCGGCCGGCTGCGGGCGGGCGTACACCTGCTGCGGTTGCATTTCGCGGCCGACCGGTCACCGGTCCCCGGCGAGACGGTGACGATCGACCAGCTGCACGTGTCGACCTTCGACAAGCGCGACCCGAGCTACCAGGTGCTGCGCTACGCGCCGATCATGTACGGGCGCAACCTCGCCGAGCTGGGCAGCCCGTACCAGAGCGCCACCACCGACACGCCGCTGATCGCCTGGCACGAGAGCGGGCCGGCGGCCACGCCCGGGCACACCGTGCTGACGTACTCGCTGATCTGGAGCAACGAGGACGGCGGCACGAACACGCCGGCGCTGATGGCCCGCTGGGGCCGCACGACGGACATCGAGTGGACCTACGCCGTCGAGCTCGACGAGCGTGGCGACCGGGTCCCCGGCAGCGACACCTACCAGGCGGCGAACCACCAGACCCTGCACTTCACCGGAGCGTACGAGGGTGACCACCCGCTGCTCGAGACGTGCACCTCGAACAACAACATGTGCGACGTGGTCGACGATCCGATGCGCTTCTTCCTCTCCACGCTGCAGACCCGCCCGGCCGGCCAGCCGCGCGAGTACCTGATGGACACCAACACGTGGACCTACCAGATCATGGCCAAGGAGATGATCCGCGAAGGCAAGATCGAGGCGCCCGGGCCGGGCACCGCCGCCACATCCGAGGTCAGCGACCAGCGCAATTATCTGTACGCGATGGTGCAGAAGACCACCCAGGGCGTCAACACCGGGATGTCGTGGGTCGGCGTCGCGCTCGGCGTGCGGCTCACCGGCGGGAACACCGTCTACCTGTCCAACCACGTCGACCCGACCTGGTCGATCCAGCGCGACGACCCGGCCGCGACCACCGTCGAACTGCCGGCCGGCACGACGCTGGACGACATCGCCGAGGTCAGCGTCCACCGGGCCGTCGTGGGCGCCGACACCGGCGCGGTCGTGCACGTGAACCGCCTCGGCCGTGGTTTCCTGCCCGGCCAGGACTACCTGCCCGGCCCGGCGTTGCTGGACTGGACCGGCGACATCGAGCTGAGCACCACGACGCCCTCGGTGGTCGTCTGGCATGCATCGTCGTGATTGGATAGATGTACAACGGTTGACGGGATCTTGGAGGACGGATGACCCCTGGCGCGGTTCCGGAGATGGCCAAGGGCTCTCGGCGTCGCTGGCTGTTGCCGGCCGCCGTGGCCGCCGCCCTCGTCGTCATCGCGGCCGCGGTTGTGGTCGTGCTGTTCGCCGTCAAGGGCGGCAACGGCCCCGGTGACCAGTTCGAACGGGCCGCCAAGGCGTTCCACGACGTGTACACGCCGACCTCGAAGGACATGACCGAGAAGCTCAAACTCGCCGCCGGGGGTGGCTTCGGCGACACGTCCTACACCGAGGCCACATCGGACGCCCGCAAGCTCGGGGACGCCTTCGATGCGTACGGTAAGGCTGTGCGCGCTATCCAGGTCCCCGCCGGCGCGAAGCCGGCCGCCGAGGAGCTGGGCAAGGCCACGGATGCCGGCAAACTCATCATGGTCAACTCCGCGGCATTCTTCTCCGCCGCCCAGATGCAGGCCACCCTCGACCAGTACCGTCCACAGGTCGAAGCTCTCGTCGCCAAGGCTGAGGAGTCGCTCCGCGCCGCGCTCGCCTCCTGACCGGCGACGTTGCGCGCAAGCCGCCGAGCCGGCTATCCCTGATCTGTCCCGATGTCGCCGGGGGAGGCGGGCAGGTCATCGACGGGCGCCTATCGTCGTTCGCATGCATCGACGGACCGTCCTCGCTGTCGCCGCCGGGGGCGCCACCCTCGCGGGCTGCTCGGCGCCGGCGCCGGCATCGGTGTTGCCGCCGCCGTCGGCTCCGGCGCGGCGCGAGCATCAGCCCGGCGTCGTGACGCCGCCGCCCGGCTTTCTCACGATGGCCGCGCTCGCCCTGGCCGCCGCCGATCCGGGCGAGGTGCTGAGGCGGCTGGACGACCGGATCAAGCGGGTGCACGGCTCGCGGGCGGCCGCCGTCACCCTGGCCGTGGGTGGCTCGTTGTTCGACGGGCGCTTCGGGCTCGGCGCGGCCCGCCCCCGCGCGCTGACCACGATGCCGTCGTTTCCCAATGACGTGCTGGACCCGGGGCAATGCCACGGCGACCTGCTGCTCCAGGTGTGCGCGGGCCGGGCCGGGCAGGCTCGCACGGTGACCGACGACCTGGTCCGGGCCGCCGCGGGCGCGCTCCGCACGCGATGGCGGCTGGACGGGTTCCGGCTCGAGAACGGCACCACGGCCACCGGCCTGGCCGGCAACCGCAACCTGTTCGGCTTCCGGGAGGGCGCCGGCAACCCGGACCCGGCCGACGAGCCGCTGATGGACCGTCTCGTGTGGGTGGACGACGGCGAGCCGTCCTGGGCGGCGGGCGGAACGTATCAGGCGGTCCGGCTGATCCGCTTCGCCACCGAGCTGTGGGATCGCGAGCCGGTGCCGCGCCAGGAGCAGGTGCTCGGGCGGCGCCGCTCGGACGGCGCACCGCTGGCCGGGGGAGCCGAGGACGCCACCTTCGACTACGCGGGCGACCCGGACGGGCTGGTCACCCCCTTGGACGCGCACATTCGACGGGCCAACCCGCGCACGGCGGACACCGAGCGGACCCGGATCCTGCGGCGCGGGTATTCGTACCGCCGCGGCGACGAGCAGGGCATCATCTTCATCTCGTTCCAGCGGGACCTCGAGACAGGCTTCGCCGCCGCGCAACGCCGGCTCGACGGCGAGGCGTTGCAGCGCTACGTCCTGCCGTTCGGCGGCGGCTACTACTTCGTGCCACCCACGGTCGCGGCGTTGCGGGCCCTGACGACGCGCTGAGCTGTCACGACGTGCTGATCAAGCGTCGCACGGTCTGCAGCCGCAGCGTGGCGTCGGCGCCGCACCGAACCGCTGTCAGGAGCTGCTCCGGCACCTGCTCGCCGCGGGAGCGGACCTGCTGGATCGCGGCGCTCACGTCGTCGGTGATCCGGGTCAGACAGTCCTCGACGGCGCTCAGCTCGAGCATCGGCTGGGTGACGGTCTGTTTCCGGCGCCGGATCGAGCGCGCCGCCTGCCACTGCACGCGCAACTCGCCCGCGTCGACACCGGCCTGATCGCAGAGCGCCGCGACGACGTTCCACGGCGGCACGGCCCGGCCGGACAGGTAGCGGGACAGCGCCGAGTCGCTCGCGTAGGTGGCCCCCTGCAGCTCCCGCAGGGTCTTGCCGGATCGGGCGCGGACCGCTCTGAGCCGGGCGGCGAATGCTTCTCTAGCGGTTTCGGACCGGGCTGCTCCGGAGCCGGTGACGGTCATGCTTGCTCCCCGCGCCGCCGCGGCTTCCCCGTCCGCGATGGCTGAACGGAGTCTAGAGCCATCGACGGCCGTCTGTCCCGCCCTTGTCCCGCAGTGTGCCCAAAGCATCGAGAACGATCAACCCGACATCGATACTGGACCGGCCTGAGTGGACGGGGAGGGGCGCTCATGAATCGACGTCGTTCGTTGGTGGTGCTGGCCTCCGCGCTGGTGATCGCCACCCAGTTGAGCTACTCGTCGTCCGCGGACGCGTCCCCGGCCAGGCCGGCCGCGGTCGCCCCGGTCGCGCCGGCCCACGTGCTGGGCCCGGTGCGTGCGGCGGCTGCCGCTGCGGCGACGCCGGCCGACTATGCGTACGACGCGGCCGGCCAGCTGCGCGGCGTCAGCCACACCGCGGACGGGGCAGCAGCGCGGTATGCCTACGACGACGCGGGGAACCCGACCGCGGTCACCCGGTCGGCCGCCGGTGCGCTGACCGTGTCCGCGCTGTCGCCCAGCCGCGCCCCGGCCGGTGCGAGCGTCACCGTCACCGGCACCGGCTTCGCGGCCTCGACCACCGGCAACACCGTGCGGTTCAACGGCGTCACCGCGAGCGTGACCTCGGCGACCACGGCGCGGCTTGTGGTGATCGTGCCGTCCAGCGCGGCCAGCGGCAGCGTGACGGTCACGACCGGCTCGGCCACCGCGACCAGCGAGCAGACGTTCACCGTGACCGCCGCCGTGGCCGTGCCGACGATCTCCGCCGTCAGCCCCGACCGGGGCAGCGCGGGCACCACTGTGACGCTCACCGGCACCGGGTTCTCAACCACGCCCGCCGACAACAACGTCTCCTTCGGCCGCACCCGGGCCCGGGTCACCGCCGCCACCGCGACCAGCCTCACTGTCACGGTGCCCGACGCCGCGGTCTCCGCAGCGATCAGCGTGGCCACGGCCGGCGGCATCGCGACGTCCGCGAGCGACTTCATCGCGATCACCCAGCCGTTCGCCGTGGCCGACATCGGCTTCGCGGGCGCGCTGACCCGCGACGGCACGGCCACGACGGTGACGTTCTCGGCCGCCGGCAAGGTGGCCGTGCTGCGCTTCGCCGGCGTCAAGGGGCAGCGGCTGAGCCTGGGCGTCAGCAACTCGACCGTCGGTGACGTGCAGATCTACGGCTACACGCCCTATGGCGCTTCGATGGGCCGGTTCGAATACGACGCGCCCTGGCAGCAGTCCGTGCTCCAGCAGGGCTGGCCGATCCCGGTGCTGCCGACCAGCGGCACCTACCAGGTCGTCCTCAAGCCCGTCTCGACCACCGCGACCGGGTCGCTGACCGCGACGCTCTCGTCCCGGGTCACCGGGTCGCTCAGCCTGACCGGCGCGGGCACCACGGTGAACCTCGCCCGGGCCGGCCAGCTCGCCGAGCTCACCCTCGACGCGGGCGCCAACCAGAGCATCGGCCTGGGCGTCTCGAACGTCACGCTGCCCTCCGACAAGCTCACCGTGCAGGTCCTCGACCCGAACGGCGTCCCGGTCATCTGGCCCGCGGAAGGCAGCTACGGATACTCCCGTTCGGCGCTCTGGCTGCCCTACTGGGACGTCGACTTCACCACCACGGGCGCGGGCCGGTACACGATCCTGTTCGGCAGCGAGGACCTCGCCACCGGCTCGCTCACGGTCACCGCCTCGACGCCGTCGAACTCGGGCGCGCTGACCCTCGGCACGCCCAAGTCGCTTTCGTCGACCCGCCCGGGCCAGGACACGAGGCTGACTTTCGCGGGCACCGCCGGGCAGAGCCTCGGGCTCGAGTTCACCGACTACACAATGCCGTACTACCCGAGCATCCAGATCACCTCGCCGGACGGCAGCACCCTGCTCACCGCGGGCGTCCAGGGCAGCTGGACCGACCTGCCGGTGCTGCCCGCGACGGGCACGTACACGGTGGACATCAGCCCGAACTCGGGCGTCGGCAGCTACACCGTGACGCTGTGGCAGCCGCAGGCCGGTGGCACGCTCAGCCTCACCGGCGCCGGCACCTCGGTGTCGTTCACCTCGGGGCGGGCCGTCACCCTGAACGCGCCCGGCACGGCGGGGCAGGAGCTGACCCTCGCGTTCAGCAACTGGACCCTGCCCGCGAGCGGCGTCGTGGCGCTGTCGGTGACCGACCCGTCCGGCGCGCTGGTGGACGAGACGTATGTGGATTCGTCGAGCGCGTTCACGGTGCCGACCGCGACCACCGGCACGTATCGGGTGGTGCTGCGGCCGGACGCCGCGGCCACCGGTTCGGTGACGGTCACCGCGTCGCCGTTCATCGCCGGTGGCGCGCTCACCATCGGCACCAACAAGACGATCAGCTCGCCGCGGCTGGGCCAGCCCACCCGGATGACGTTCACCGGCGCGGTCGGCCAGCAGCTGGCCATGTCGATCAGCGACTACAGCTACACGTACGTGGTCTGGGTGATCGTCACCGCGCCGAGTGGCTCGGTGCTGTACTCCGGCTGGCTCAACGACCTCTGGCTGGCGCTCAGCCCGCTCACCGTGGCCGGCACCTACCAACTGGAGGTGCAGCCGCGCGCCTCGACCGGCGGCTCGCTGACGTTCGCCCTGGTCCAGGGCCTCGACGCCGGCGCCACGACGGTGGGCGGCTCGGCACACACGCTGACCGCCACCCCGGCCGGCCGGTACGTCGACACCACCATCGCGGTGACCGCCAACCAGCGGCTGTCCTTCGGCTTCACCGGCTGGACCTTCGCGAGCAGCTCGATCTACGTGCGGCTGACCGCGCCGAGCGGTGCCGTCATCTTCGGCGAGAGCATCCCCAAGGTCACCAGCGAGGACACCTACCAGCTCGCGGCCGGCACCTACCGGCTAAGCGTGATGGCCGACGACCACGGCACCGGCGCCGTGGCGGTCACCGTGTCGGCGCAGACCAGCGGCGGCGCCATCGCCCTCAACACGGCCAAGACGGTGACCGCGAGCCGGGCCGGCCAGAGCACCTGGTACACGTACGCGGGCACCGCGAACCAGCTGCTGTCCATGACGTTCGCCTCGGTGACGATGCCGTACTACCCCTCGGTGTGGGTGCGCAAGCCGGACGGCACGGCGCTCGCGTGGCTGGCCGGCGCCGCCACGGTCACCATTCCCACGCTGCCCAGCACGGGCACGTACGAGATCCTGATCAGCCCGAACTCGGCCACCGGCAGCGCCGCCGCCACGCTCAAGACGCGGACATCGGTGGCCGCCGGCACCGCACTCAAGACCACCTCCGGGATCTCCGACGACCGGGGTCTGCCCCCGCGTCCGGCGCCGCCGGCCGGGCTGATCGGGAAAGCCAAGCCCAACCCGCATCCCAGCCTGCGGGCCGCGACCGCGGCCGCGGGCGGCGAGTCCTGGCAGCCCAGCGCCGCCAACCTGGCCGGACACGGCTGGAGCACCGGCCGGGCCGCCCCGCGCCCGGCGGCCGCCGCCCCGCACGCGCCGGCCGGAGTCACCGCGCTCAGCGGCCGGATCCGGACGCTGGACGACAAGCCCCTGGCGAACGTCACCGTGGGCGTCGAGGGCGTTCGCACGCTGACCGACGCCGACGGTCTCTTCCTGCTCAAGGGCCTGCGCCCGGGCCACCGGGTGCTGCGGGTGGACGGCTCCACGGCGAACACCCCCACCCGCACGTTCGGCCTGCACGACATCGGCGTCGACCTGACCGCCAAGCAGACCGTCGTGCTGCCGTACACGATCTGGCTGTCCAAGCTGGATACCGCGCACACGGTGAAGTTCGCCTCGCCCTCCACGAGCGAGGTCACCATCGGCACGCCGGACATCCCCGGCCTCGAGGTGAAGCTCCCGGCCGGCACGGTCGTGCGTGACGTCAACGGCAAGGTCGTGACCGAGCTGGGCATCACGGCGATCCCGGTCGACCGCACGCCGTTCCCGCTGCCCCGTTCGCAGGTGCCGAGCTACTTCACGGTGCAACCCGGCAGCTCGTACGTCTTCCCGTCCGGCGCCCGGGTGATCTACCCGAACTTCACGCATGCCAAGCCCGGCGCCAAGATGGACTTCTGGCACTACGACCCGGCCGGCAAGGGCTGGTTCATCTACGGCAAGGGCACGGTCACGCCCAACGGCAAGAGCGTCACGCCGGACAAGGGCACCGAGGTATACCAGTTCACCGGCGCCATGCTCATCACCCCCGGAGCGGACCCGCCGCCGGAGGCCGCGCCGCAGCCCGGCGGCGGCGCGAGCGGCGCCGACCCGGTCGACCTCGGCACCGGCCTGCTCGTCGAGCAGCAGACCGACCTGACCGTCGACGACGACATGCCGCTCGCGCTGACCCGCACCTACCAGCAGAGCGACACCGGCAAGCGGGCCTTCGGCATCGGCGCCAACTTCGACTTCGGGCTCGACCTGTACTCGGAGAACCGGTTCTACGACTGCTGGCTCATCCTGCCCGACGGCGGCCGGATCAAGTTCCACCGCACCAGCCCCGGCGGCCAGCCCCCGGACGGGTACATCAACGCGGTCTTCGCGGCGGACCCGACGCCGACCGAGTTCAACGGCTCGGTGCTGGCCTGGAACGGCGACGGCTGGGATCTGCGGCTCACCGATGGCACCACCTACGTCTTCGGCGACGAGTCACCGCTGCAGGCCATCCGCGACCGGTTCGGCAACACCATCACGATCACCCGGGCGCCGTCGCCGCCGTGGACCGACGGAATCACCCGCGCCCGCGGCCCGATCACCCAGATCACGTCGCCGAGCGGCAAGTGGATCAAGTTGTCGTACGACTCGGCGGACCGGGTCACGCGGGCCGAGGACGCGCTCGGCCGCTCCGTCGGCTACGCCTACGACACCGACGGCCACCTGCGCACGGTCACCGACACCAACGGCGGCGTCACCACCTACGGCTACGAGAGCGGCCGGCTCAAGACGATCACGGACGCCCGCGGCACCGTCTACCTCAGCAACGAATATGACGCGAACGGGCGGGTCAGCCGCCAGACCATGCCCGGCGGGGCGACCTACTCCATCGCGTACACGACCGACGCCTCGAACACGGTCACGGCGACCCAGCTGACCGACCCGCGCGGACACGTGCGGCGGGTGACCTTCGACGCGGGCGGCTTCGCGACCACCGACACCGCGGCGTACGGCACGGCGTCGGCGCAGACCGTCACCACGACCCGGGACCCGGTCACCCACCTGCCCACCGCGTATCTCGACGCGCTGAACCGGCGCACCGAGCTGGGCTACGACACGTCCGGAAACGTCACCTCGATCACCGAGATGGCGGGCACCGGCCAGGCCCGGACGACCGCCGTCGAGCGCAACGGCCCCTTCGGGCAGGTCAGCAAGAGCATTGACCCGTTGCAGCACGCCACGACCTACGGCTACCAGAGCGACGGCTCGCTGCACACGGTGACCGACGCGATGAACCGTGTCGTCACACTGGACACCAACGAGTCCGGTCAGGTCGTCAAGGTCACCGATCCGGCCGCCAAGGTCACGCAGTTCGGGTATCAGCTCGGCGAGCTGGTCAGCGCCACCGATCCGCTCGGCAACGTCACCCGCTCGTTCGCCGACGCGGCCGGCCGGCGGGTCCGCTCGACCGACGCCCAAGGCAACGTCACCACTGCCACGCTGGACGGCGCGGGCCAGGTGCGCACACTCACCGATCCGCTGGGTCGGAGCACGACCTTCGAGTACGACGCGAACGGCAACGTGCACCGGTTCACCGACGCGCGGGACCACACGACCGTCTACGACTTCGACACCGCCGACCGGCTCACCGCGGTCACCGACCCGCTGAACCGCAAGACCACGTACACGTACGACGCCAACGGCAACCCGGCCACGGTCCTCAGCGCCGCCGGCAAGCTGACCGTCTACGGATACGACGACCTCGACCGGCTCGGCACGGCGCGTTACGGCGTCTCGGCGTCCGGCGACACCCAGGAGAGCCAGGCCACCTACAGCTACGACGCCGGCAACCGGCTGCGCTCCATCGTGGACTCGGCCGCGGGCACCTTGACCGTCACCCCGGACGACTTCGACCGGCCGGCCGACGTCACGGACGCGAACGGCAAGGTCGCGTACGGCTACGACGCCGCCGGCCGGCGGACCACGATGACGGTGGCCGGCCAGGCCGACACGATCTACACGTACAACGACGCCGATCAGCTGACCAGTGTCACCCGCGGGTCGCAGGCCGCGACCATCGGCTACGACAGCGCCGGGCGGCGCGGCTCGCTCGCGCTGCCGGCCGGCGTCAGCCAGACGTACGGGTACGACGACGCGAGCCGGCTCACCGGGATCACCTACAAGCAGGGCAGCGGCACGCTCGGCACCATCACCTACGGCCTCGACCAGGCCGGGCGGCAGATCCACGTCGACGGCACGTACGCGCGGGTCGACCTGCCCGAGGCGTACGGGCCGGTCAGCTACGACGCGGCGGACCAGCGTGGCGGCAGCACGTACGACGACGACGGCAACCTCACCTCCGACGGCGACGCGACCTACACCTGGAACGCGCGCAACGAGCTCACCTCGTACGACGGCACGGTCTCCTTCACCTACGACGCGCTCGGCCGCCGGGCGAGCCGCACCGCGGCCGGCGCCACCACGAGCTACCTCTACGACGGGTTCAACCCGCTGCAGGAGAAGACGGCCGGCGCCGTGTCGGCCACCATGCTCGGCGGCGGGCTGGACGAGACGTTCGCCCGCAGCACGTCCGGCGCCTCGCAGTCCCTGCTGACCGACGGCCTGGGCAGCACGGTCGCGACGGCGGACGGATCGGCGATCGCCGGCGAGTACACGTACGACCCGTTCGGCGGGACCACCGCCACCGGCACCGACCTGGGCAACCCGTCCCGGTTCACCGGGCGCGAGGACGACGGCAACGGGCTGTACTACTACCGCAACCGGTACTACTCGCCGGGACAGCAGCGGTTCATCAGCAAGGACCCGCTGGGGCTGCAGTCCGGCGACACCAACCCCTATTCGTACGTCACCAACCAGCCGACCGGGCTGGTCGACCCGATGGGCACCAAGCCGAAGCCGCCCCGGAACTGCGGCGGCGGCACCAGCCTCCCCGACGAGGATCCCGACGCCAACGACCCGCGCAAGATCATCGAGGACACGGCCCAGGGCATCGTCGATGCGGGGATGGCCGCGATCGACGCGCGCCTGAGCCAGGCGCAATGGGACGCGGTGGCCGAGGAGGGCTATCTGCTCAAGATTTTCCGTGGTTCCGAGGTGCACAAGATGACCAACGAGGCCCTGCAAACCCAGTACCCCGGCCGATTCGTCTACCGCACCGTCGGCCCGGACTTCGTCGACACCGAGACCGGAAAGAAGATCGAGCTGACCACCCCGGGCGAGGTGGCCGCGCACAAGCGGAAAGCCGACGATCCGTCGAAGAGCTACTACGATCCGGACTACGCGACCTGCGACTACGCCACGTACAAATGGACCAAGTAAGTCCGATAGGGTCGCAGTGGCAGGGCCCTCCTGCCACTGCGAACGGGAAGGCGGGGCGCGCCGTGCCGGACCTGCAACTAGTCCGCGTCGACCACCAGCACGTGGCGAATGCCGACTACTCCGGGCAGGTGCTCGACCAGTTCTCCGCGCACGGCTCGACATTCACCGACTGCCGGTTCGACAAGGTCAAGTTCAAGCACGCGGCCCTCGGCGTGGGCATGGAAGTGTCGCGTTACGTCGGGTGTTCCTTCGACGGCGCCGCCTTGACGGCGCTCGGCGGTTACGTCCGCTTCGAGAAATGCACCTTCCGCAACCTCAAGGTGACGAAGTCCGCACCCGACTACCTGGAATTCGTCGACTGCACCTTTACCGGCCGGATCACCGGCCTGCAGCTGTGGGGCGCCCCGCTGAACGCGTCGGACAGGTATGCCCGCGATACGGCGTCGCTGGCCCGCCGAGGCGAGCAGGAGCCGCCCGGCTACCGCGAGCTGGCCCTGCGCAAGCGCAACGACATCCGGGGCAACGACTTCAGCTCGGCCCAGCTGATCGGCGTGGAGTTCCGCTTCGGCGTCGATCTGAGCGCCCAAGAGTTGCCAACCGGCGACGACTACCTCTACCTGCCGGACGCCGAGACCGCCCTGCAGCACGCCCTGGCCGCCCTGTCGCAGGACCCGTCCGAGGAGGCCGGCAAGGCGCAGACCTTCCTGCGGTCCCGGCTGGAGCACACCGTGGCCCCGGGCCAGAAACAACTGCTGCTGCGCCCGAAGGATTACGAACGCAGTGGCGCCCTGCCCCCGCACATAGCCCTGGCCGTCGAGGCCCTACGCCACGTCTAGGTTATTCGGGTGGCTCGATCGGGCGGATTTGTTACGGTGCCCGGATGCCTTCTCAGCGCACCCTGCTGCCGCGTTCCACACCGGCCGCCTCGGGGGTGTCATCCCGTGCGGTTGCCGCGCTGCTGGACCGGCTCGAAGCGCGATCCGTCGAGTGTCACTCCATTATGGTCGTACGCCACGGTCAGGTCGTCGCCGAGGGCTGGTGGGCGCCGTACTCGGCCGAGCGCCCGCATCTTCTTTATTCGCTGACCAAGTCGTTCACCTCGGTTGCCGTGGGGCTCGCGATCGCCGACGGGCTGCTCTCGCTGGACGACCGGGTGGTGGACGTGTTGCCCGACCACGTTCCGGCCGGCATCTCGGAGCAGGGACGGCGCGTCACCGTTCATCATCTGCTGTCGATGACGAGCGGGCACCGCACGGACAGCCTCGCCGAGGCCTGGCAGCTCGAGCCGGGCGACCTGGTGAAGGGTTTCCTGCGCGTACCGTTCCCCCAGCCGGAGGGAAGCCGGCACGCCTACGACAACGCGACCACCGGCGTCCTGGCCCGGATGGTGGAGCGGGTCACCGGCCGGGGTCTGCCGGAGCTGCTCGACGAGCGCCTCTTCCACCCGATGGGCATCGACCACGCCGAGTGGGATCGGGTGGCCAGTGGCGCCGTCTTCGGCTTCCATGGACTGCATCTCACGACCGAGGCCGTCGCCGCTTTCGGCGAGTTGCTGCTGCGCGGAGGCGCCTGGGGCGACCGGCAACTCGTCCCGCGCGAATGGGTCGACCTCGCGACCAGCAAGCACATCGAGACCCCGCACCACGAGGACGAGGCGCCCAATCCCGACAGCTTGGTCGGGTACGGCTACCAGTTCTGGATGTCGCGTCACGGTTACCGCGGTGACGGCGCCTACGGCCAGCTGTGCATGGTCGTCCCGTCACACGATCTGGTGGTCGCCATGACCTGCGGCGGCGATCCGCACCAGGAGATGCCCGGCGCGTTGTGGGACGCGCTCCTGCCCGGCCTGGACAGCCCGGGAAGCGCTCAGGACGACGAGATCCTCGCCGAGCGGCTGCGCCGGCTGTCGTTCCCGCCGCTGCCCGGCTCGGCCGACCCGTCCCGCTCCGCCACGGCCGGCATCGACGCCTCGGCCGAGGACTCGGCCCTGCCCGGCGGGACCACGGTGGCCGTCGAGCCGGTGGACGGTGGGTGGCATCTGCAACTCGGGCCTTCCCTCAAGCTCGCGGTCGGCCACGGCGAGTGGCGGGAGAGTTCGCCGCTCGGCCGCCCTGTCGTCGCCGCCGGCGCCTGGCAGGGCGACACGTTCGTCGCCGAGCTTTACGTCATCACCACCCCGCACCGGGTTCGGCTGGTGGTCGACGCCGACGCGGGGACGGCGGTGGCGACGTGGAACACCGTGCCGCTGACCAAACCCGATCTGACGTTGCACCTGCGGTCGCCGCTGATGACACGGCCCGACGTCGCGTAGCTGATGCTGGCCGGGCCTCCCGGGCCGCGAGCAAGCCGGGGCGGCGGGGCTGGTCCGGCTCCCGATTCGCACCCGGGAAACGTTGATGGCGGGCGAGCGACATGCCGACTTAGGGGGCCATGAGGCCATTCACCACGAGACGGGTCTCGCAGTCGCCGGATGTGCGGCAAATAGCCCCAGAAGTCCCGATTGCGCCGGAACGCAGCACGGCGAGCCTCGCCACGGTGGCCGGCCGGCTGACAACGTTGCTGAGCGGGGTCGGTGCTCCGCTGTACGGGGTCGGCGCCATCGTCGCGCACGGCTTCGGGCGCTGGGTCATGCTGGGCATGTTCGCGTTGCTCGCCTTCTCGGCGTGTCTGAGGCCCCGGCAACAGTCCCGCCGTGAGGCTCCCGCCACGATGATCCTCTGCGCCGCGGCGGTCGTGTTGTGGGGCGCGGTCGCTCCTGGCGAGGCGGTCCTGCTGGCGGGAGTCGTCGCCGTCGGGATGGTGTACATGGCGCTGATGGAGCTGCGCCCGTACGCCGAGATCGGCCTTGTCATGATGGCCGTGGCCTATGTCGGATCCCAGCTGGCGTTCGGTGCCCGCGGTGCGCTGGCCTGGCAGGTGGTCGGGGTGGCCGCCACGGATCTTGCTCTGGGCGCGCTGATGCTCAGGATCCGGGTCACCACGGAGCGCAAGGTCGACGAGCGTACGCAAGCGCTCGCGGACGCCAACGACCGGCTCGAGCAGATGAACCGGACCGATCCGCTCACCGGCCTGGCCAACCGCCGGCGGCTGGCGGAGGTGCTGGACGACGCCTGGGCGCACGCCGGAGCCACCGGGGAGCCGGTCAGCGCGATCATGGTCGACATCGACTACTTCAAGCAGTACAACGACCGCTACGGCCATCTCACGGGTGACGCCTGCCTGCAGAAGGTCGCCGCCGTCCTGGCGAGCAGCGTCCGGGACGGCGATCTCGTCGCCCGCTACGGAGGCGAGGAATTCTCGGTCGTTCTGGCGGACGCGGACCTCGACGTCGCCGCCCGGATCGCCGAACGGATCCGGACCGGGATCGCCGGTCTTGGCGAGGAGCATGCGACCTCTCCGAACGGCTTCCTCACCGTCAGCGCCGGGGTCGCCACGGCCGGCCCGGACGGCGGTATCGGCAAGGAGGACCTGATCCGGCTCGCCGACGAGTGTCTCTATGCGGCCAAGCGCGGCGGCCGGAACCGGGTCGCCGCCGGTCCACTGACCCGGACGGACGTGCTTGCCGCCGGCTGACCGCTCGACGGGGTTCACAGGGACCGGATGTCGACATCCTTCAGCGTCACCGTGTACGGCGCTTTGCCGGACTGTTCGCCGACGCCCGAGCCGAGCAGCACCTGGCCGCCGGTGGGCTCGCCGTCGGGCAGCGGGACCGTACCGATGAACGTCCCGTCGCGGTAGACATCCACCCGCCCGTTACGCACCACGACGTGGATCTTCGTGGCGTGGCCCAGGGCTGTCGCCGGGGAAAGCGGGAGCCGGCCGAAGACCTGGTCGTTGTCCCGCTTGTCGGCGGCGACCGTGACGGAGGCCTGGCAGGCCCGCAGCACGTGGCCGCCCTTGCCGTTACGCCAGTGGAACCAGATGGCGGCGCAGCTGCCGGGAGACTGCAGTGTCGCGGTGACCCGTACGTCGAAGTCGTCCTCGATCTGCTCGGTGGGGCCGATGCACTGGAAGGATCTCGGCGCGGCCAGGGTCACGTGCATGCCGTTGGCGATCGAGCATTTGTCGCCGGCGCCGGGCGTGCCGGTGTAGAACCATTGCCCCACGGCCGCGAGGGAGTCCCGGATGATCGGTTGGCCGCCGTGCGGCTCGGCGGGCACGGGCAGGGGCGCGGGCGCGGCAGCACGCGCGGTGGCGGCGGCCGACGGGGGCGCGGACGACCTGTTGTCGGCGTCGGCCAGGGCGGGCGCCCGTCCGGTTTGCAGCATGCCCCGGCGTTCGGCGATGCCGACCGCCACCAGGCCCGCCGCGACCAGGACCGCCAGCACGATGGCGGGCCAGCGGCTGTGCCGGGTTCGGGGACGCGCGTGCAGCGGCCGGTGCGGGCCCTTGGCCGGGGTGTCCGGTCCGGTGTGCGGCCGGCCCGAAACGGGGCCCGGCCACTCGGGTTCGGCGGCCGGCACCGTCGCGGGGCCGGTTCCCCCGACGATCTCGGAGCGGTTCGCGTGCAGCATCGCGAGCAGTTGCTGGGCGTTCGGCCGGACGAGCGCGTCCTCATCGAGTGCCCGCTCGACGATCGGCCGCAGGCCGGGGCCGGTCTCCTCGAGCAGAATTCCCTGCTTGCGGATCTGGGCGGCGACAATCTCCGGCGGCGCGCCCCGCGGCGAGACTCTCGCGGTCGCCGCGTACGTGATGAGCGCGGCCCACGCGAGGATGTCCACCGCGGAATCCCGCCCGTCCGGACCGGACGCGCCCGCCATCTCGAAGTCGACCACCTTCACGCCGTCGGAGGCCAGCAGCACGTTGTCGTGGTTGAGGTTGCGGTGGACGACCCCGGCGTGGTGAATGCCGGACAACGCGGTGGCCAGCCCGAGGGCCAGGTCGAAGAGGCCGGTGCCGGCGAGCGTGCCGTCGGCCTCGACGACCTGCCGCAAGGTCGGCCCGTCGAGGTAGTCGGTGACGGCGAACGGCGGAAAGCTGTCGAGTTTGACGGCGCGGACAACGGCGGTGCAGAAATGCGGCACCTGCCGCACCCGGGCGAACGAGCTGATGAATCGTTCGCGCGCCTCGCGGTTGGCGGCCAGCGCCGGATTCAGCGTCTTGATGGCGACCTCGAAGCCGGCGGCGTCCCGGCCCAGAAAGACCGTGCCCATCGGACCGCTGCCGAGCCGGCCGGTCAGCTGATAGTCGCCGAGCCGCTCGGGATCGTCTCGCTGCAGCGGACTGACGCGGTGCGCAGTAATCATGATGCCCTCCGTCCACTGCCGATCGATCGCTGTGAACGTTCGACAGCAGGTTGGCTCTACGAGACCGCAGACCCGCCAGAAGCAGAAGAGCATCCGGCCGGCTGTGCCCGATCGCCTCACCTACTCGACGTGACCGGGCAATTTCGGGTAGTGTCCACCGGCCGGCGGCGGCGAGCGCCGCTGTGGTCGACAGTCATGTCGGTGTTGAGCAGGTAGGTGCGGCATGATCGGCGCCGTCCGGATTCCTCGAGCCCGTCGCTTCGCCACCGCGCGGGTTGACGCGGACCGTCAGG
>Ga0307513_10003372_pt1 | contig 21699 bp, 21 predicted proteins | sample 15_EM_MG_FD_202174 | JGI IMG/M metagenome (GOLD analysis project Ga0307513, IMG submission 202174) | Populus trichocarpa ectomycorrhiza microbial communities from riparian zone in the Pacific Northwest, United States - 15_EM | ecosystem: Host-associated > Plants > Roots > Unclassified | place... | reverse complement strand
GCCTGGAGTCAAGCACGAGCCACCAGCAGAATTCTTTTACGCAGCAGAACCGGGAGGATACAGAATTCCAACCCAGCCACGTTGACGGAGCTGAAATCCATGAAGAGGGTGAAATCCATGAAGAGGGTGAAATCCATGAAGAGGATGAAATCCGTGAAGAGGGTGAAATCCATGAAGAGGGTGAAATCCATGAAGAGGGAATACCGGAACTGGCCACGAGCTCACTGGTACCGGTAATGCAAGGGTGCAGAGGGGACCTGAAGGGTGAGATCTCTGATCAGTCGGTCGAACGCCGCCGTGGCCCTCGCGTTGATCTTGCCACACTCGTGGAGTCTGCATACAAGGGGATTGCAGTAAGTAGGGAGCAGCGTGAATCGCGAGCTAAGAAGCTTGCCGAAAACCAGCTCCGCCTAGATTCGATCCAAGAGTCTGTTAGCAGGATGACGGCTTCTATGGGTGCCTACCGCGCTTTGCGCAACCGGTTCCTAAGTACCTTTAAAAGAGATAAGCTTGGCACAGCCACGAAATTCGATTTGAGTATCATTGCCGGAGGAAAGCCAATTCGTGGGGGGGGGGATGCTGCCACTGATGTAATGCTGTACGAAGGGACTCGTGGCAGAAGAGACTTTATAACGTTCCGGAAGCTGTATGGTTTACTACCGGAGACTGTACGAAAGATTCGCAAGTCATCCTGCAATTTGTAAACCCAAAATTAGTATCCATCTAACCCCGTCAGACCACACTGATACCCTTGTACTCCTGAACACTCATGCCCGGGTTCTCGCTTCCTACGAACAGACGGGTAGCCCCAAGTTTTACAAGCTCTTTGACGATTTTATTAAGCTGTTTGTGGAATCGGGCAACGGCTGTGATGTGGGGTACTTGGTTGGTAACCCAACGGAGGTGACAAAAGCATACTGGGCATTTATCACTTGTATTAAGACTGAGGTCACCTTGGTGGCATAGTAATCATAGACACTTTAGTCTCCGGTGTTTCACTGAACTGATACGGTAAAAACTCTTATAACCTACTATCTCTGTAGTAACTTTAGGGGCTAACCACCATATTGAAAGGCAAAACCCCTCTAAAACGGGTTGGTGTTTTCCTCAGGTAAAGCTTGGGGGTGCTGGGTGTGTTGGGATCTCATTCACTGGCATACGCAATTCTTGTAACCTAGCAGACTAAAGCAATTGTGGGTGGATCAAGGATTAACCTTGCTATGGATATCGTGAGCCATAAGTGCTTTCACAGTAGTTCATTATGGCTTGCAGTTTGATTGTTTTCCTAATTTTTCTGTCTGCTGAATCCTGCAGTTCATCTCTATACGTCCTCCAACTTTAAAAACTACAAAATGTATCACAAAAATCAATTACACTTTATCATGCTGGGGGTACCCAGCGGAGGAGGTATCATATAAGTGAGGACGGAAGTTTTGCTTTGACTATTTCTTCGCGCTCCTTTGCCTGCTCTTCTAATATTTTCCTAAGAGCCTCCTTTCTCTGACGGATCTTCCCCATTAGCCCCTTATCCTCTTCGTCTGGCTTTGACTCACTCTTTACATCTTCCCGATCCCTTTCTTCGCCTTGCTCCTTGGCACGTTCGATGCCTCCTTCCTCTCCAGCGTCCTTGATCATGAGTTCGGCGAGTTCCTATTGCTTTGTTCCAAGTTCTGGTGAAGTGAGCTCATCTGCGGCGTACCTGCAGAACCCTAATTAGCACAATACCAGGCTCTGCAATGAGCCGCCTCTCTTCCTTATCTTTCAAAACTAGCCACCAGATCGGCCATGCCACGAGATAAATTCTCAACCCCAGAGACAACCCATAGTAATCCATCGCCTGGAACCAGGCGTGCGTAGAGCCCTGGATCGATGTTATAAATACTAATATTGTTCGGCTGCTTATCTGATCGAGCTTAGGAATCTAGGCGCTTTCAAAATTGGAAGCTGAGAGCCATTAAGGCCTTTTCGGAAGCTCCATAGCATAGCCTTGGTGTTCCGAGAGGATGCTTTTGTCGGAAGAACTAAGCGCTAGGATCAAGATCGCCGGTGATATAACCAGAGCACGTAGGAAGTAAAATAAGTAAAATACAGATATCTCTGTCCGGAGGCCGAGCTCTCGGGCACGGCGCAAGAATAATCAACAGCTGGAAGTTGGCTAGAAAGTTCGGTCTCCCGTGGGTTTTGATTCCGTCCCCAGTCGTAGTTCCAGAGGTATACGGCGGTGCTATCACTGCAGCGCGACAGACAACTATATCGAGTCTTCGAGGGGGGGTGTTGTCGGTGGACTTGGTGGAAAAGAGACGGATTCTGTTCAGAGACGAGAGGTCGCATTCTTTCGCATAGATAAAGGGATTTCTATGACGTTCACGAAGGTCTTCAATGTAATCAACCGTGAAAATATCTGATGCATTCCGGACAAGAATCAAGTGTGTTCCTCTTGCAGCAAGATCGTGGACTACAGCAGCGCTTACTCCCGATGTTCCGCCCTGGAACCCAGAGCTTTAGCCTTCCATCTTTATGGAGGCGGTCGAAAGAGTGGACGTGCCATTATTATCGCGACCTTCCCAAGCATCACGCTCATTTCTATTTCGGTATCTGTTGAAGTATATCTTCAAGTAGCTACTATAAGAACCCATGGCACGACCTTGAGAACCAGTAATAGATATGATACTAAATCGATATTTATGTTGGAAATCATGGTCATGTTGTGATATCCGCTGAGCCTTGCATTGGGCCGGCTTGGGCAGGTTCAAAAACCTAGGGCACAATCGCGAAGCTTGATATTTGCCGTTTGTGTTGCGATTTGTTTCGGAAGAAGCGTTGTTCTATTAAGAGAGAGAAAAGAGGGAGAAGAAAGGAAAGAAAGCAACGAACTAACTTAGTAAATATTGTGCCTTTCACGTTCACATTTTGATCACCTTCTAGGCATAGTATCACGAGTAATTTATAATATTTCCATTAAGACCTGTCAGAAACTAGTCTAGACTAGACTGTACTGCTTGAGATAGTCAGGTCAGGCCATCATGATTTATCGTGATTGATGGTCCAGTCCCTCCCACAAGACTTGACTTGTCCGACCATTCGGAACTCTGAACCCGGCGATCAGAGAAAACCACCTTATACTTGTTGTTACGAGATGCCGATTGAGTAAAGACAGGGTAGAAAGAATGAAGTTCAAGGAGGAAAAAGCTGTGGATTCTTTGGATTTGTATCTTGCTTTCTTACTTATCCTTCTCTCCTATCTATGGTGGAACAGACTGGGTGTAATTATAGAAAATCTAAAGATCTTCCCTGAACTTGCGCACCTGCAGAAATCCTTCCGGTGATGCGCATTCAAGGTAGTTTTGGTTCCCATTGTGTTCTACATTCTGATCTATCCTCTACTGTGCTCTCTTATCATTCCCGGCCAGTGTATGCTGATACGCAAATGCAGTATACTAATGAGGTACTGTAGGTCGTCTGGAAGTTCTTATGGGCCTCCTGCCTTCAGTGCCCTTTAACAAGCTATTTTTGATATTGATTTCGGTAATGGTATCTCTAGATAGTGCCAGGAAGAAGAGTGAGCGCATGCTTACTATCACATGACTTGAGAAACGGACTATCATACAAAAGATAGTTTTGTATCCACAGGGTATATTTATTCCATACCGTACTTCCCGGTAGACTATATCTCTACCGGTATTTATTCTCGCTTTTTTCCGGGCAAAACTTTGAAACTTTGAGGATTTTATTATTTTACTTTCTCCGCTTCTGATATCCTCTTTTCGCCGCATAGGAATTACGTTGCTGGATGTATGTTGGGCTGTCACTTCCTGTTTGGGACATTGTACCGTACAGGAGTATACTGTATTATGCAGTATTTGTCGTCCAGGCACTGTATTCTGACATTTTCATGTGGCGGTCTACCGTACATGCAGGGACGTGAGGTCAGGTATCATACTGCATTATTTGGTTATGTATGAATCGCACGTGGCCCTGGGGAGAACAAAAAAAGCCCTTGTACTAGTACTCGGATACCAGGGCTAGTCCGCGAACACAGGGCTGACAAAGCTAACGACGATATTAGGAATAGCGCACGCACTAAGGGGTGTGTGTTGAAAACCAGAAGAATTCCTCGAACGCTTTCTGCTTTACTATTGGTTGAACTATCTATTCAAGGTTTCTATTGGATATTTGCCACTTTAGCTCATGCTCAGAATAAATCCTGGTGTTCGCGGACTAACCCTGACACCCGAGTACCGCATTTTCTGGTTAAGCTCGTTTTCACGCTAAGAGGTCAAAAGGAAGTGTGGCGAAATACGAGAGCTTCTTTGGGCAGAGAGTTGCCTTTAGGGGTGGATTTTCATAGATATTTACCGTGGGCGTTGGTTTTGAGACTTTTGCCATCTATCTAGGGGAAACAACTAACTTGGAAGGGTTACTTTATGAGGAATCCTGACTCACACCTTATTCTGACATCTTAGCGCGAAAACGAGAAAATGCGGTATTATGATATACTTGCCGACAGGAGCTATCACTCGCTTTCTCTCCCCCGTGTATCCGCGTAATTCGCCACCACCCCAAAAATCGCGCCACATGTTTATCCTTCGTGTTAGCGCGATTTCTGGTATACTCTAATTTCCATAAGACCAAGTGGCTTCTGCCTCGTTGTTCAACTAGACACCAGCGACCGACTCACTCTCATCCTACTACTGCAATACGCAAACGACACAATCGTCATGGACACCAATTCCGCCACATACCGGGAGATTCAGATTGAATGCAAGCGGCTTGGCCTTAAGGCTGCCGGGACCAGGGAGGAGTTAATAAGATGCCTGGAGTCAAGCACGAGCCACCAGCAGAATTCTTTTACGCAGCAGAACCGGGAGGATACAGAATTCCAACCCAGCCACGTTGACGGAGCTGAAATCCATGAAGAGGGTGAAATCCATGAAGAGGGAATACCAGAACTGGCCACGATCTCTCCTGTGCCGGTAATTCAAGGGTGCAGAGGGGACCTGGAGGGTGAGATCTCTGATCGGTTGGTCGAACGTCGCCGTGGCCCTCGCGTTGATCTTGCCACACTCGTGGAGTCTGCATACAAGACCCTTGCAGTAAGTAGGAGGGAGCGCGAATTGCAAGCTAAGGAGCTTGCCGAAAACCAGCTCCGCCTAGATTCGCTCGAAGAGTCTGTTGGCAGGATGACGGCTTCTATGGGTACCTACCGCTTTTTGCGCAACCGGTTCCTAAGTACCTTTAAAAGAGATAAGCTTGGCACAGCCACGAAATTCGATTTGAGTATCATTGCCGGAGGAAAGTCCGTTCCTGATGGGGGGGATGCTGCCACTGATGCAATGCTGTACCAAGGGACTCGTGGCAGAAGAGACACTGTAACATTCCGGAAGCTGTATGGTTTGGAACCGGAGACGGTACTAAAGATTCGTAAGTCATCCTGCTATTTGTAAACCCAAAATTGGTATCCATCTAACCCCGTCAGACCACACTAATACCCTTGTGCTCCTGAGCACTCATGCCTGGGTTCTCGCTTCCCACAAGCAGACGGGTAGCCCCAAGTTTTACAAGCTCTTTGACGATTTTATTAAGCTGTTTGTGGAATCGGGCAACGGCTGTGATGTGGGGTACTTGGTTGGTAACCCAACGGAGGTGACAAAAGCATACTGGGCATTTATCACTTGTATTGAGACTGAGGTCACCTCGGTGGCACAGGAATCATAGACACTTTAGTCTCCGGTGTTTCACTGAACTGATACGGTAAAAACTCTTATAATCCAAAGTGCTTTCACAGTAGTTCATTATGGCTTACAAGTTTGATTGTTTTCCTAATTTTTCTGTCTGCCGAATTCTGCAGTTCATCTCTATACGTCCTCCAACTTTAAAAACTACAACATGTATCACAAAAATCAATTACACTTTATCCTGCTGGGGGTACCCACCGGAGGAGGTATAAGTGAGGATGGAACTTTTGCTTTGACTATTTCTTCGCGCTCCTTTGCCTTCTCTTCGAATATTTTCCTAAGAGCCTCCTTTCTTTGACAGGTCTTCTCCATTAGTCCCTTATCCTCTTCGTATGGCTTTGACTCACTCTTCACATCTTCCTGAGCCCTTTCTTCGCCTTGCTCTTTGGCACGTTCGATGCCTCCTGCCGCTCCAGCGTCCTTGATCATGAGCTCAGCGAGTTCCTACCGCTTTTTTCTAAATTCTGGTGAAGTGAGCTCATGTGCGGCGCACCTGCAGAACCCTAATTAGCACAATACCAAGCTTTGCAATGAGCCGCCTCTCTTACTTAGCTTTCGAAACCAACCACCAGATCGGCCATGTCACGAGATAAATTCCCAACCCCCAGAGAAAATCCATAGTAATCCATCTCCTAGAACCAGGCGTGCGTACGAGCCCTGGATAGATGTTATAAATACGAACATTGTTCGGCTGCTTGTCTGATAGAGCTGAGGAATCTAAACGCCTTCGAAATTGAAAGCCGAAAGCCATCAAGGCGTTTTGCTCCATAGCATAGCCATGGTGTTCCGAGAGGGTGCTTTCCTCGGAAGAACTAAGGGTCGTTAGGATCAAGATCGCCGGTGATATAACAAGAGCACGTAGGAAGTAAAATACGTAAAATAGGGACATCTCTGCCCGGAGGCTGAGCTCTCAAGAACGGCGCAAGAATAATCAACAGCTGGGAGTTGGCTAGAAAGTTCGGTCCCCAGTGGGTTTAGATTCCGTCCCTAGTCGTAGTTCTAGGGGTATACGGCGGTGCCATCACTGTAGCACGACAGACAACCATATCTAGTCTTCGAGGGGGGGTGTTGTCCGTGAACTTGGTGGAAAAGAGACGGATGCTGTTCGGAGATGAGAGGTCGCATTCTTTCGCATAGATAAAGGGATTTCTATGACGTTCACGAAGATCTTCGATGTAATCAACCGTGAAAATATCTGATGCATTACGGACAAGAAGAATCAAATGTGTCCCTCTTGAAGCAAGATCGTGGGCCACAGCAGCGCCTACTCCCGATGTTCCGCCCTGGAACCCAGAGCTTCAGGCTCCCACCTTTATTGGGGGCGGTCGAAGGAGTGAACATACCATTATTCTTGTGATCTTCCCGGGCATCGCGCGCTCATTTCTATTTCTGTATCTGTTGAAGTATACCTTCAAGTAGCCATTATAAGAACCCATGATAAGACCTTGAGAAGCGGTAATAGATATGGTACTAAACCGATATCTATGTTGGAAATCACGGAAATGTTCGGATATTCGCCATGCCAAGCAAAGGGCCTGCTCGGGCTGTTCTAAAAACCCAGGGCGCAATTGCGAGGCTTGATATTTGCCTTTTCTAAGGTCACCAGTGGCCCCTTGTGACCTACGGCGCCACATATTTCCACTCCTATTTTGTTGGGAACTGGTCACGGTTGTGCTCTCGTTTTCTCTGTTGCTGCGTCACCCCTGCCATCTCTCAACATTTATTCCCCTCTTCTTTCTTCCCCCTCTCTTCGTTTCTTTCTTTTCTCTTTTGATCTTCTCCTCGGTCAACTAGCAATACAAGTAGTTCGCCTACTCTGGAGACCACTCTCCGTTCGAACTCATGATCCTGCCTCCTTCTCCCCCACCCCCCCCCCCACTTTGCCCTCCATCACAGACACCATATGCGTCTTTAGGAACAGTTTCACTAATATTCAGTTCCTGCGGTCGCGAGTGACACTTCGTGACCGCTTGCTTTACCCCCCCTTCCCACCTTTACACACTATAGAAAAAATTGAGAAATGGCGATCGGGCTTCAGAGGTTTTGATTAGAGGGTTCAGTGTGCTCGAGCCAATTGAGCAACCGTGTTTCTGACATTCAATTTTCACATTTCCGGATTTTTTCAACCGGAGGCGGTAGCAAAATTCCAACACCAATGTCCGAGACCAGTGAAGCCGTTCATGAAGAGATGAGGAAAGGAGGCAAGCAAGAGAAGAAGCCAATTCTGATTAAAAGAGGGGAACAGCAACAGGAGTCTAAATCGGTCCCGGCCGGACCCGAGCTATGAGCTATGCGATGCCCTTTTCCTCCCGGCGAAGGTGCCAGTGGGCAACTGTTACAAATCGTTACTAAGCAAGGAAGATTTTACATGACTAATACTTATTAGCCATAGGTATGTTATGTTTCATACTATAATGCTTGACTCATAGTATTTCACATGAGTATGTGATAGTGAGTAAGCGTTATGATATGATTGGTTTATTGTTTTATGACTCATGATTGTGATGTCAGATGAGGTAATGACATTCACGTGTGACTCACATTAGGAGTCATGGGTTTCACATGTGACTCACATTAGGAGTTATGGGTTTCAAGCATGTGACTCACTTGAGCAGATGACTTGTTGTATAGGTTGTGATTGGTTAAATGGATGTTGAGCAGTTGACTAATAAGAGTTAGCTGATGGATTTCACACTATGACTCACTATGAGTTATAGGAAATTGCATGACGTGATGTGATGAGTCACTAGGGTTAGACTTGTAGGAAGATGCCTATATAAGGTATGGTCTTGAATGAAAAGACAGGATCTTCATGCAACCATCTACTAGTATGTACTCTTCCATACCAGAAGTTGCAATACAATATCTCTCTTCCTCTCCATATACCCCTTATTTACAAGAATCTATAAAGCCAAACCTCAATCTCCTACCTAGAAGATACGAGTAGCATAAAAACTGAACCAGGAGACTATGGAGATAGTCTCAGAGAACAGGTTTCTGATATAGTAGAACTATTGTGATAATTCATTTCCAAGATAAGCAGGCCTGTCTTGTACTATCTAAAGAGATAGTATCCTCTACCCCTTGGTACAGCAAAGGGAGATTCACTTACAAGCAGTTACATATCCTTGCCTGTTACACACCACCTTAACAATAGGATTTTTAGAGCAATGAGGAAGATATGAAGATGGAAGTGATGGGTGTGCTGGGGCAGGTGCTCACAGGGACGAATTATCTGTTGAAGGGGAAGATAAGGAAATGTTTGTGGGAAATACCCTTGACAAGAGATATGGCTGTCTTCCACTCAAGGTCGAAGGTTTGGAAAGAGCAAAGGAAGTAAAAGATGACTTAGCAGTTGGCAGTGCGGAATTGATTGAAAAACAACAGACTTGGATCAACTATTTGGAATCCTGTGTTCAGTTCCTGATCATGATAGACCTGCAGTCCTATAGGCTCTCATAATAGAGGTTTACTAGTACCTTTAAACATGAGAAGTTGAATGATACAAACACTTTCAACTGCGAGATCAGTCACAAGAGCAGGGAAGCAGTACATGGTGGGGATGCTTATACTGATACCAGGCTCTAATCCAGCATAAGGGGGAGAAATGATATAGTCACATTTCAGACGGCGCTTTATGGGTTTTTACCAGAGATGGTTTCAGAATTCAGTAAGTAATAGCCATCACTGTTAATTTTACTTGCACACCAATTAGGGAGGTGGAGAGAGTGACATGAATGTCTATGTTGCAACTATACATTTGTTTGTCACTTCTTCCAGATCTTTAATTTGCGCCTGATTATGCTATATTCTTCATACTAATTTAACTAGAACTTTCAGAGACCATAAACGTGATAAACACTCATGCTAGTATTAAAGTGTCGAACTTTGACCTAGGAACCACAGAGTTCTACAACTTGTTTGGCAATTTTATCCAAGCCATCATGTGTTTGGAGGGGGAGGAGTCATTATTACAATCCAACACCCTTTTATTTAATGCTTATTGGGCATTTATAACTTGAAGGAGTGCACAGGAGGTAGTTATAAGAAGTGGTCTGGGGGAAGCTGAGGGGAGCAGGGCATAGGAGGGAACAGGGAAGGAGCTAAAAACTTTCTTCTAATGTGGGCTAAAAGTTCTGTTAATTTAGTGCAGAGATAAGGTAGCATTAGGTGAAACAAAACAAAAGTGATGATTGGTCTGACCAGGGTCTTGCCAAAGTACCAGGGATGGTGAAACTGTATTCTTTTCATTTGTAGCCTTAGGGTAAAATATTATGAGCCAGCTAACATTGCTACTTGTACAATTCTTAAATTGTTCTAATAGTCTACCTATGTTCTCATCTTGTATTTGGAATCAAGTAACTATTTGTAGCAGTGCTCCTGAACTAGTAGAAATGGGATAAAATTAGATTAGCAATGTCATAGAGAAATAATAGTGATAATTACAGGAACAATAATGCCCGTTGTGATACAGATAAACTAAAGTTGAGGTAATAAGAATTTTTGGTTTAAAGTCTGTATAAAAACCAGTGATTTAGAAAGGACAAAAAATTCCCAGCAAAACTATGGTAGAACTGAAGCCTAACTGTGATCAGACCAAAATAATCATGAAAGCTGAAGGCTACTATAGCTGGGAGCAAGGAGAGAAGGAAGGGAGTTAGAGAGGATTTACAGAATTAAGGTATTGGGGAATGGGCATACAAGTTAGGTATGCTAGGGAGGAGCTTTTGGAAAAGTTGGTAAACTGTGGGCAAGGGGTGGGATGGAAGCCTAATAGGGATTGGGCCAAGAGTAAAACTTTTGAAAAGAAGACTAGAGGGAAGATGGTGGCTATTTTCGCTTTACTTGTATTCTCATGGTGTATTCGGAATCTGGTTGCTATAATAGTGCCAGAAGGTGTGTTCGAATTATGTGAAATATCAAAGATGTGATGTGTTTAATAAAAAGAGGCCAATGTAGCCGATAGCAAGTGGAAATAATGATGATTATGAAATAGTGACAGCGATTGTGACAGTAGGATAAGGAAAGGTGTGAAGAGTATCCTTGATGCTGCTTTTCTCAAGCATGGTGATGAATTTTAAGGTCCAAGTTCATTTTCATACATCGGCTTAATGGGCTACTAGCACTGTTCACAGCAAATCTTTCAAAGAGCATGAGTACTAAACTTTCTATGGATTCATGATGGCTTTTCCAAAATGGAAGCCCGACCTTGGCACAAAGACACAAGTAGGTGTGAACTAAAAGGTAATAAAAGAGAACAAGCTTGGCCTGGTATCAAAATAAATGATGTAAGTAATAGTAACTACTACTAGACATGTTTGGTCATAGTACTAAGATATAAATCTTTAATATTACCCAATTCCGGATACGCGATGAAAATGCAAGTATCCATAGCCTTGGTTCTTGGGGTTCTGAGCCATCTGAGCTAGGACGCAACTATTGCTTCCCAACAAATTATATTGGCCAAAATACCCGAGAATGAGCGATTCCATAATAGGAAGTGACAGAGCAATCCGGCGACGTGAGTAGGCTATATTGGTCAAGCTATGATAACAATAATATTATAATAGGCAAGCCGTGGCGGTAGTTGGGGTCGTTTGTTCGAGCATTCTCTGAGAGCTTTGGTTCCTTAGTCCTGGTTACGAATTCACGTAAGTTAGACGGCCTCCCAGGCTACCCGAAAACCCCTCACATGGATAGCTAAACCCAAATAAGAAATATTCAAGAGGTTTTCTTGGTTTGATCGGAACAGCTGTGCTACTGCTTTGACCGCCGGTCGTTTCCTCGTACAAAATGCACCAATTGGCATCTGTCCGGGTGGTCCACAAGAGAACTTGAAACTTAAAAGGGCACTTTCCTGGGCTACCGGGAGTTCATTGAAAGGCCCTCTTGTGATACAAATATGCTATGATACATAGAATCTGCAGTAAATATTTGATAGCCAATAAGCACTTGTTCGGCCGGTAGTCTGATTGTGGGGGTGCTAAGAGGGGGTGACTTGGTTCCTTGGCATGGAAATGTTGGACTGGTGCTTACTGTACTGTTACAGTTCAAAATTGACTTTCTTAACTTGCCATTTTCTAGCTTATCTGCGATTAACTTTGGCTAAATAGATAGTTAGTCACGATCTTGGCTGTGGGTGGTTTTGCGGTTCTGCAGGGGTGGCTGTTGCCTAGGCTTGGCGGACAGGGGCTTCTATGTAAGTTAGCTTTTGTCTTCTCTCACGCCCTTCCTTCCTTCTTTTTCCTGCCACGAGAGGAGAGAACGACAACCGCGACGAAGAAGCGGCAACGAGGATTGTGTGGTTTTCGTTTTTGTGCGGTTTGCTGGGTTGGTTTTGCGACATAGCTTAGTGAATTCAGATTAATCGTGACTTGTGTAGTTTTGTTTTCTACTTGAGTATTCTTTGAAAGTGATAGTTGTTTCCCCGTACTTCTTCACTTCCGTAAAGTAGATACTATTCCCCCGAGTTTCTTGTTTTCAGTACGATCTTGGTGACTAAATTCGTGGCCCTCCCCACGTTTTACCAAAAATGGCAGATTTTGGACTCTCAGAACTCATCACAAAACTGTATAGATTTAATAAAACCAAGATAATATTATAGTGTAGGCAATTGTTCAAACTTTCTAGGTAAAAATTATGAGAATTTTCTCATTCTCCTGTGAGAGTTGAGAGCTGAGGATTGTGATTGGATGTGGTTGCAATGTATGATACCTTTTGTAAGGGGCTCTCATACAAAATCAGAGGTATCTTTTGCCCACCATCATTATTTCTAGTATTGCACCATGGGCATTAACTAACAGAACTTTTAAACAACTAATAGGTGGTAGGGCGCAGTGGATCTAATCCTTCGTCTGACGAATGATGCGAACGCTTTTATTGATACGAATAAAGATAACGAACAAAAGATATACGAGAAGAACCAAAAGAATAAAGAGATCGTATACAATAATGAATGACTTTGACAAGACGAGAGATAACCGTAGGACTCTGAGCGAAAATGCGATGATCAACTGATAACTAACAAACAAAGGGAAGAACAGGCAATCTTATATCCTCCTCAAGTGAAAACCTTCCTCCCCGCACACTTCCAGAGCGTGCCAGATTTCTCTCCCACTTTCCGTCCCTAGGTCGTCCTTCTTTTGCGTTGTGCCGATTCATATCCGAGGTAGGTGTATCGTGGCCGAGGGTAGTGTTATGCCACCTGCCGAGGGTAGTGTCGGTCACCGAGGGTGAGGATGGATGTTCGGCTCTTGCTGGTATTTGTGTTTCATCGTTGATGAATCGGTGTTTGGTGATGTCGCACCAGATATGCAGGGTTAGGGTGTTGGGTGTTAGGTGGTAAGAAGCTAATAGTGGTGGAACACTCGTGAAGCCATCATTCGTTTTAGGCTTATAGCTAATCGTAGTCGCATTTCCCATCCAGTGGGAATGGAGAATATATGGTGAGCAGCCTAAAGGGGTTAATCTCCAACATTGTAACATATAAATGATAATAATTACCTAGATGAGTCTAAAGACTCTGAGGAATTTTAATATTTTTTGCAAAGCAACTGGCTGTGATTTTATGAGGTGGAAATGGCGATTTTTCGTGTAAAATGGGGGGGGGGCAACGAATTTTGTCACCAATCTCGTACTTTTGAAGCCGCCTAACACCCATCGCGACAAAGTCGCACCGAACTTGCAAAAACTGTGGTAAACCGAGCCTCGTGCTACGGTATGTAGTTCAGAATTCACTACGGTACAAAATAGTCAGAAATTGCGCTGGGGCTGATGTGCTAACTATAGCCCTTCTGACAATTCCTTGATCAGTCTAGATACAGAGTTCTAAAGAGTTGGAAGGTAGAATTTAGGGAATTTTTGCACAAATGGGTGAAGATTGAGCCCAAATTGCTTCACTAAATCAGTGGCTAGAAGGTTGTGAATATGGCTATTCTGGGTGGAAAACCCTTACACTACGCATCATTTGTCGCCAGCCTCGTACAGGGTCTCATGAGATCGACTGTGGTACTAGGGTATGGACGAAAGTGATGGTAGGGACAGGGTTAGAAAATGTATGCTGATACATACATTTTCTAACCCCTGTCCCTACCACCACTTTTGTCCACCCCGAGTACCCCCATCAGCCCTGTGCCGCTAGCCTCGGGATTCAGAGGCAAGGGTCCTGAGGGCTTTTTTGGCACTTTCCCGATATGGTATAGCTTATGGGCTGAAGGGCTGATTCCGCTGGTAATGTAGGGGTAGATTTCACAAGATTTGACGGCACCCGCCGTGCTTTGCTTTGCCCGGAGGAATGAGATCTCTGTCAACCTCTCTGGTAAACTACCGCATCGCGATACTCTCATCTCGCTTCTCACGGGAGTTTATCCGCTATGAATATATTACCTACGGAGTGCGGGGGATCAAGTTTCGGCGGTGATACACACCAGTATGGCATATCGAATATCAGAGGTGGCACGACCAATATTATTCGTGGTGACGGGAATAGGGATGTTGGGAATGTGTCAAACAGCTATAATCACACAATCAACGTGGTAATACCGGTAGATGAGGAGACTTTGATCCGAGCATGGCTGTCGCCACTTGAACCGCATAGAAGGCATCAAGACGTCAGAAACCGTCGGCTTGATGGTGTTGGGGATTGGGTTTTACAGAGAAAGGAGTTCGAGTCATGGCGCAGGAGCCAGGACCGCCCAGAGAACCCTACTTTACTTTGCTATGGGGGTCAAGGAGTTGGCAAGACCTACATAAGGTAAGAGTGGTCTGCAGAAATCATAGGTGATGCTGATAAATAACATAACTAGCTCATTGGTAATAGACACCCTGTGCAACCAGGCTAGTGGTCAGAATATCGCCGTTTTATCTTTCTACTGCGATTACCAGACTCAGAAGGACCAAACCGCAGTAAACATGATAGGGAGTCTACTTGGCCAGGTTGTTGTGGGAGACGCCAAGATTCTAGTCGAAATCAAAAGTACGTTCCATGAATCGAAGAAACGAGGTGGCCAAGGTCTTCGGTTGCCGAACATGCTAAAATTGTTCATAAAAACAACCAATTCTTTTGAGAGGGTTTACATCTGCGTTGACGCAGCGGACGAATTACTCCCACAGAATCGATCAGAGTTTCTCCGAGCGTTACGACAAATTGTTCAGGATGCACCAAATGCGCGCCTGTTTCTGACAGGGAGGCCGTATATCCGAGCAGAACTTGACAAGTATCTCACCCCGGGGACTGGTATCATACACATTATAGCCTACCAAGGAGATATCGCGAGGTATCTGACCCGGAAGTTGGAGGATGACGATGCCCGAGATCCAGAGTTAATGACCGAGGATCTGAAGAATGATATCATGAGAACAATGTTGGAAAAAGCTTCAGAGATGTAAGTAGGAGCGACTCTATTCTAAATTTGGATCGTTTATTGACATTCTGCTAAGGTTTCTGCTCGTTGTATTGAATATCGATGCAATATTGGGCGAGACCTCATTAGCGAGGAGAAAGAAAATGTTGCAAAAAGTGGCCACAACTGGGGTAGACCTAGACAGTGTATACGACCAAACATTACAGCGGATAAGGAAACAGAAGGGCGACCGATCGAGACTTGGGATGGATGTGCTGATGTGGGTATCCCACTCGAAACGGCCGCTATGGATCGACGAACTCTGTCATGCCCTGGCAGTAGAAATGGGTGCGACGGATCTAGACCCCGAGAACATCCGGCATCAAGATACGGTGTTGGGGTCATGCTTAGGGCTTGTGGTAGTTGATGAGGGGACATCGACAGTCCGGTTGATCCATTACACGCTTCAAGAATACCTTTCCCAGCCGGATGTCTTGCCCAATGCCCACAAAACACTTGCGGAGACATGCTTGGCTTATCTGAACCACGAACAGGTCAAGGGACTCCCTTCTAATATCGTGCCTAACCTCCGGGATATCCCTTTTCTCCAATACTCCTCTTTCTACTGGGGGAGTCACGCAAAAATGGAACTCTCGGATAGCGCGAAATCACTTGCACTGGAGCTATTGAGCCGCTATGATAACCACGTATCCACTACTTTACTTTCTAATCGAATACAGAAGCACGATTCTTGCAATCTTACCCATCACGGATTTACCTGTTTTCACTGTGCATCCTACTTCGGAATTATTGAGGTTGTGGATGCTTTGATAGAGATGAAAGGCTGTAATATTAATCAAAGGGATTGTAAGGGGTTTACACCACTCATGTGGGCCGCTCGGAGGGGGAACGAAGCGGCGGTGCGGCTGCTGCTTACACGGGAAGATGTCAATTCCGGCAATCTGGACAACCAGGGTCGAACGCCGCTCTGGTGGGCTTCCGAAAATGGGCATGAGGGGGTGGTGAGGTTACTGCTCACACGAGGTCATGTCAATCCGGATAAGCAAGACAACGATGGTCAAACGCCGCTACTGAGGGCTGCTAGGATCGGGCATGAGGGGGTTGTGGTACTATTACTCACACGGAATGACGTCGATCCCAACAAACCAGACAACAATGGCCGAACACCACTCTGGTGGGCTTCGGGGGATGAGCGCGCGTCGGTGGTGGAGATGCTGCTCTCACGGGACGGTGTTGATCCCGAAAAGTCCGCCAACGATGGGCAAACCCCACTATCTAGAGCTGCTAGGATCGGACATGAGAGAGTAGTGAGGTTACTGCTCACGCGGGGCGATGCTAGTCCTAACAAACCAGACAACTATAGTCGGACACCACTCTGGTGGGCTTCAGGGAATGAGTCTGAGTCAGTGGTGGGACTGCTGCTCTCACGGCGTGATGTCGATCCCAACAAGCCCGACCACGATGGGCAAACGCCACTATCGAGGGCTACGAGGAGTGGGCATGAGAGGGTGGTAAGACTACTGCTCGCACGGGGTGAGGCCGATCCTGATAGGCCAGACAACCATGGCCGAACGCTGCTCTGGTGGGCTTCGGGGGATGGGCATGAGTCGGTGGTGGGACTACTGCTTGCACGGGGTGATGTCAGTCCCGGAAAGTCCGACAAAGATGGGCAAACCCCACTATCGAGGGCCTCTGCGAATGGGCGTGAGGGGATGGTGAGGCTACTGCTAACACGTGAGGATGTCAATCCTGATGAGCCTGACAACTATGGTCGAACGCCACTCTGGTGGGCTTCGGGGAATGGGCATGAGGGTGTGGTGAGTTTACTGCTCACGCGGGGCGATGTTGACCCGGATAGGTCAACCAACGATGGCCAAACACCGCTATCCAGAGCTGCTAGGATTGGGAATGAGGGGGTGGTGAGATTGCTGCTCACATGCCATGTCGATCCAAACAAGCCAGATAACTCTGGTCGAACACCACTCTGGTGGGCTTGCGGGAATGGGCATGAGTCGGTGGTGGGACTTCTGCTCACAAGGAGAGATGTCAACCCTGACCAACTAGACAACCATGGCCAAACGCCACTATCGAGGGCTTCCGAGAGTGGACAAGAGGGGGTGATGAGACTCCTCCTCACACGGGGTGATATCAATACTGACAAGCAAGACAATTATGGTCGGACGCCACTCTGGTGGGCTTCCGGGAGTGGGCAAGAGGGTGCGGTGAGCCTGCTACTGACACGGGGCGATGTTGAACCTAACAAACCAGACAGCCGTGGACGAACGCCACTATCGAGGGCTGCTGAGATGGGGCATGAGGGAGTTGTGAGGCAACTGCTCACACGGGGCGAGGTCGATCCAGACAAGATAGACCAGAGTGGCCAAACACCGCTCTGGTGGGCTTCTGTGAGTGGGCATCTGGGAGTGGTGAGGGAGCTACTCACGCGGGAGGATGTCGATCCTGACAGGCCAGACAACAATGGTCAAACACCGCTCTTGTACGCTTCTGCGAACGGGCATGAAAGTGTGGTGAGACTACTCCTCACAAGGTCCGATGTCAACCCCAACAAGTCAGACAATGATGGTCAAACACCGCTCTGGTGGGCTTCTGGGGATGGGCATGCGTCGGTGGTGAGACTGCTGCTCACACGGGACGACGCTGATCCTGGCGAACCAGACAATGATGGTCAAACGCCACTATTGAGGGCTGCAAAGATTGGGCATGAGGGGGTGGTGCGACTACTGCTCACACGTGAGGATGCCAATCTCGACAAACCAGACAATTACGGTCGAACACCACTCTGGTGGGCTTCTGGGAACGAGCCCGAGGCGGTGGTGAGACTACTGCTGATACGGGGTGCTAATCCTAGCAAGCCAGACAACGGCGGTCAAACACCCCTATCGAGGGCTGCGAGGATTGGGCGTGAGGGGGTGGTGAGACTCCTGCTCGCCCGGGGTCATGTTGATCCGGATGAGCCAGACAATAACGACCGAACCCCACTCTGGTGGGCTTCCGGGAATGGGCATGGGTCGGTGGTGAGACTACTGCTGGCACAGGGTGCTGTCAATTCCGGAAAGCCAGACAGCCATGGCCAAACCCCACTATCGAGGGCTGCTAAGATTGGGAATGAGGGGGTAGTGAGACTACTACTCGCACACGAGGATCTTGATCCCGACGGGCCAGACAACAATGGCCGAACGCCACTCTGGTGGGCCACTCAGAATGGGCATGAGGGGGTGGTGAGACTACTACTCACACATGACCACGTCAACCCCGACAGGCCGGACAACTCTGGTCGGACGCCAACCCTCATCGCTTTTATTCGTGGGCGTACAGAGATTCTAGGGCACCTGCAGCTTCGGACAGATGAGGCTTCGATCGCGGATTAAGTTCCGGGAGAGATCCCCATTCTTTCACTTTCTACTCTTATATCTGCATTGCTTTGATGATAGTTTCTGTAACATACCCGTTATTGGAAGTACAGTTCTTTCTCTCTATTGTCACTCTCTAGAAGTCGTCCTGTGTACCTGCTACCATCTTGTGGGCACCTTCCCCTCTTTCCTTTCAGTTTTTCTAAATTGCGATCTTTGAATTACTTTGGTGGTAGGATTCTCGTAGGGAATCGCTTTTTATGTATTATATAGATGTTTAATCTCCTCTGGGCTTATCTACTCATGTTGTTCAACAGGAGGGTGATGCTACTGTATTGAGCTGCTTGTGTTCATGGCTTGACATGTCATCATTCGTGGATGCTTGTTTTTCTGTGCATATAAATTCTCTTTCCCGTATGTATGATATCATACTTTATCTTCTACAATCTTTCACAATGGAATTTTGACCTCTCATGCGCACCATCAGCAGAAGTTCACCCCAATGCACAACCACGGAAGAGAGAACGGCGTGAAGGGCTCACTAGCTCTGAGGGCTTTCGGGCTAGGCTCACTTCCAACACTGTGCCAAAACGTTACGGTCTACTACGGTTGGGGGGAGATTTATGAAGGGACTTGAGGGTTTTTATTTTTCTTATAATTTTTGTTTCACTTCGATCTCTGTATTATAGCAGGGCAGAGGATATCATGAATGGCAGGATATCTACGGACTGGGGACACCAATTTGTAGAATATGTGAATGCTACGGGAGGATGATGACGTGTTGTGGGGCTTTTAGCCTGGTTAGGGTTCTTTGGAGGGGCAAAAAGTGGAACAGGTACGGGGTGCTATGTATTATAAAAATATGGCTTTCTTTTGCTTGTGCCGTGGTTGAAATTTACCTGCTATGGTTAATTTGTATATTTTGGGAAGCGGGTTGTCTAGTTGTGGGTTAACCTATAAACAGTTTGAGTTACTAATTGAGAAGGAGAGTTGTTTTAGGGTTCGCCTGCCAGGAAAATTTGGGGAAATGAGAGATGTGATGTTTGATATGGCAGAAGTGTTTGAGGGCAAATAGGGAATTCTTGATGAGATCCTCTGATTTTCCTAGATGGTTATGCTAAGAAATAGGCCAAGAGCTTGAGACAGGGTTGAAACTTAAGATATTGGGTAAGAAGGCTGGTCTGGGCTAAGATAAGGAACTAGTGAAGCTGACAAGCTAGAGTAGCAAGTCTGAGCACACCTAATTCGCAAGTTCTGAGGCCTAAATCTGTTAAATGAGTGGGCTGAAGAAGGATTTCTCCCCTTTATATCACCACATTATTAGATCTTGAGATACTTTCAATGTTGAAGGGGACTCGGACTTAGCCTAGAGGGTTCTTGGATCTCCAAAAACAAAGTTTAAAAATATCGAGGGGTGTTCTCATTTGTCTGTCCGCCGACTTTGGGTACAGTACGGGCAGGCATAGGTTTGAGTACCCAGGTTCTGGAAGATCGTGACTTGAAGATGTTCGGTCATAGGATTCACCATGAGGAGAAATTTCTCTCTATGTGTTATGGGCTTTTTACCACCCCTGAGGTGATCATGTATTGTTCTGCTGTCATCAACTTGTTCTCATACCTTGGAAACTCATTTTTTCTTCCCTTTCTTCTTGGGAGTTGTAAAGACCATTATGGAAGACTAGACCCTGACAGAGGGGCCTACCATAAGGGCAGTGACACCATGAGGCTCGGGTCCTGTATTCTTAGAGAGTATTTCATTTCTTATTAAAATAGATTCTATTTTCGATTTTTCATCATAAATAATTTACAAAGGCCTAGTCCCTCTGGCTGCGGGTTTTTTTTGGGTTCTTGGTTGTCGGGTTATCTGAGCCATTCCCCTCTTTTCCCGTTTTCAATCGGCCACCAAAGTGCAATAAATAGGATAACGTAATTTACGGCCATGCGGCTCTTCGCCGGGATGTGGATCACCATGGCAACCACAGGAACATCAAATGTATATTTGACTATCTGCATACATTGTACTGGTAAGATATTGAAAATTAGTTAAATAGTACTTTTGAATATGGAGATTCAGAATCTGGTATTTTCATTTGATGATAAAGGACTCTTCTTCTTGTATATTAACTTTATTATGAACTGGTTCAAATAGCATTCTTTCTACAATAGTAGTAAAGAAAATTGAAACCAACAGCAAATAGGATAGTTTAAGCATGTAATAAGATCTTATAGGGCTAGTATTTGATGTGAAAAGTGTTTTATTATTGGTATGTAGCTATGTTGTAAGATGTTGTAACGGTAAAAACAAGAATCGCGAAATATATAGTCTATAAACTGGATAAGATGATATCGGCCAATGGGGTTCACCTAAGATTTCAATACTTTCTGATATACTTCGATTAAGTAATTCAAGATATGATATAAACTTTCAAGACCGTTGGTAAAGCCATGCAAATTGTATTCCAAGTTTATTGGAAAGTAATTTATCGGGAAATAATACGCTTTGACTAGCACCATGAAGGCTACATATGCCAGATCAGGCTAAAAGCTGAGTTATAGTATCTACTAATATATTTAAAGCTATGTAAGAAGTTTTAGTGAGATTGGGTATTGGGATTGGGAGATATTGTATCTGAACTCCAAAAACACTGAATTTTGATCTTGATATTAGGTGTTTTTAGAGTTGAGATGCGAAATCTCCAAATCCCAATACCCAATCTCACTAAAATTTCTTAGACAGTTTGAAATATATTAATAGATATTATAACTCAGCTTTTAGCCTATCCTGCATATGTAGCCTTCATGGTTGTAGCTAAATGGTATTATTTCCCACTAAATTACTTACCAATAATTATAGAATAAAATTTGCAAGACTTAACCAACTGCCTTGAAAGTTTATATCATATCTTGAATTACTTAATCGAAGTATATCAGAAAGTATTGGAATCTTAGGTGAACCCCATTGGCCGATATCATCTTATCCAGTTTATAGACTATATATTTCGCGATTCTTGTTTTTACCGTCACAACATCTTACAACATAGCTACATACCAATAATAAAACACTTTTCACATCAAATACTAGCCCTATAAGATCTTATTACATGCTTAAACTATCCTATTTGCTGTAGAAAGAATGCTATTTGAACCAGTTCATAATAAAGTTAATATACAAGAAGAAGAGTCCTTTATCATCAAATGAAAATACCAGATTCTGAATCTCCATATTCTAAA
>Ga0307513_10003371_pt1 | contig 21703 bp, 8 predicted proteins | sample 15_EM_MG_FD_202174 | JGI IMG/M metagenome (GOLD analysis project Ga0307513, IMG submission 202174) | Populus trichocarpa ectomycorrhiza microbial communities from riparian zone in the Pacific Northwest, United States - 15_EM | ecosystem: Host-associated > Plants > Roots > Unclassified | place... | reverse complement strand
AAAATAAAAATAAAAAATTGGATAGATAAAAAGGGTACAATATTATGGAAACTAGAGCTATCACGAAAGGATATGCATGCATTTCAAATCACTAAAATGGCTAAGAAGTTGGCCTTTAAAGGCAATTTTAACTTCAAAAATAGCTTTTGATAGCCTTAACGGGCCTCTGGATAAAAAGTTATGGCATATCAAAGTTATGGTATTCGTTTATAAAAGGGCATTTTCAAGTTGTGTCCTAAGTTGATTATAAACAAAAATTATTTATATTTTGACTATAGATAAATTAAACCAAAGTAAAAGGAATTAAATAAAAAAAATACATTTCTTGATAAGGTTTTTATATTACTGCACATTCACTGTAACATATATATACATCTCAGCCACACCTATCTTATGGTATGCTAGTGCTTCGATCCCTAACATACATTTCTTGATAAGGTAGTGAAAATCTTTACCGAAAATGTGCTCCTTTTAGGTTGATTGAAGTGGATTATAATTGTAGAGAAATTGAGGTTCTTGTACAATGAAAAACCTGCAAAACAAAGAGAAGTCCCTTGAAATGATAGGGCAATTCTTTGATGCTTAAGTTATTAATAAGAAAAAAATGCCCTTTTATTTTAAAATAAAGTTTGAGGGAAAACATTAATAATGATAGAGGAAAACATCCACAGAAGGTTGTGTTTTTGGTGTTTATAAAATAAAGTTTGAGGGAAAAAAAGAAACATGTTGCTTGTCCAGCGGGATGCACAACCACTCAATTAACAAGGGATGCAAGGTTAATGGAGAGAGGTGATATAGATAAAAACAACACATCAAGCACAAGGAAATTATAATTATGCTGAATAGGTCCCATACAAAAACTTTATTTTGAAATTTTATTATTAAATATTTTCTCTAATCAAAAATCTATATTACAACTTTTTTATGCCGCTTATATATTAGGAAAACAAATTCTAAATAAAGATTAAAAAAAAAATAGAAAAAAAATTATATATCAACTAGAAAAATATTGCAAATCCGAAATAGTAAATTTTAGACCTTATTTGAAAGTCTTCCTGACCTTCAAATTACTATAAAATTTTAACCTTATAAAAAATAAGGCTTTTAAAATCTCTTGATAAAATTTTAGCTCAGTCTAATTGTTAGATTGAAAGTTATGTCCATTAATATAAAGTTGGTTGTTAGGAAAAAAAGAAACAATTTCCTATATCAGTCTCTACAGGTTGTAGAATACTTGTTCTTGATTTCAAATTGCTCTAATACCAAATGACACCGTAGAAACAACATATAAGAATAGCAAGAAAAATAACACAGGATTTTGTCAAATAGAGTCACTATACAAAATTCTATTTGGAATTTTATCATTAAATATTTTCTCTTTAGGTAGTTTAATGAAATACAAAATACAAAACTCTATTTATACTAGTCATATGACCAAGCTGAATAAGAAAAAATAAAATTTCTAAACTGAATGATTCTTGAAGCAAATAAAAAAAATAACTAAGAAAATAAAATCTCAAAACTAAATATGAAGAATAAAAACACCATAAATAAAATTTTTTTCTAAAATAAATAGGAATAAAAATAACTAAGAAAATAAAAAGCTTTTCCTATAATTCCTCATATATCAGTTTCTTGAGTTAGAAAGAACTTGCTTTCGAGTTCAAATTATTCTTACATTGATCTTATGGAATTCCAATCAAGACTATCCAACCCTTTTTTTTTTTTTCACTTTAGGTGTATAATAATTTTAGATATTAACATCAATCCTTCTTATTAAATTTCTCATAAGAAACAACAATTGATAAAAGATTTCTCTTCCACTACCTTCATAAAAAAACAATAATTGTCAACCGCAAACTTGCTTCCTCAACACATAATGTATGCATTTAACCATTGAACAAATCTATCTTTATGATGATAGTAACTTGTAATAAAAATGATCAACATAACTTAAAATAATATTTTTTTTGTTGAGCACTTTTCATATTCTCTTTTCATTCAAACTCCTAACTTATCAATAAGAACACTATTGATGACATCATCACTCATATCACTATCATTGTTTATGCTATCATTATTGTCATAATTATCATTGAAATAAAAATTATAAATTGGTGGAGAAGACCAATTCATGTCTATCTTGTTATAATTAGAATCACCAAAATCTCCATGATACTTATCTTGATTTAGAGGTTGCTTCCTCTAATCTGGCTTTTAAATGGGTTTTCTAGTCTAGCCATGAATCCATGATCACACTTATCATGATTCTCTAGTTTTCTCTTCTTCATCTTTGCTAAACGATGAGATAATTCTTTAACTTGCTTCTGCAATTTTATCATCGTTAATTAACAAGTTAACTCTACAATCTATCATTGCAAGTTTTTTTTATCACTAGTTTCTGAATGTTTTTTTTTCAAGAGATAATCTTCTCATCCCTTCTTACACAAGCATGTCTAGTTATGTGACCACTTTTTCCATCCATGATTATTTAACAACATACAAAAACAAAACCATTAGGATTTGTTGGGCTCTAATATTAATTGACATAGATGAAAACAACATAAAAAATACAATAAGCACAAGAAAGACAAAATTATAGCGAATAGAATCATCACATAAAAACCTTAATTCAAGATTTTATTACTAAATACTTTCTCTAATCAAAACTCTATATTACAACTATTCTAGGCTGCTTATATATTAGGAAAAATGTTCTAAAAAAGATAACAAGCACAAGTAACATAAATTTTTTTTGAATTGGATCACTACACAAAAAGTCTTATTACAAATTTTATTACTAAATATTTTCTTTTCAAGTAGTCTACCTCTCTATGAGTAAAAAACCTGATCCTGGATATAGAGGACTTGACCATGTAGAGAAGGTGCATGCTTATTCAAGATTTAGACCTATTAAGTTTTTTTATGAAGTTTAAATTTAATGTATCGTCACTTTTATATAACATAAATTAATTAATTCATAAGAAATAAATGAGAATGATTTTGAGATCCTCTATCAACTAAAACAAATACAACTTATCAATACTTATGTTTGATAATGAAACTTACCATAAAGAAAACAATAAGAAAAAAAGAGATTAAAGCATTTTTTCCCCTTTTTTTACTTAATTGTTTGGATTTTTTTTACCTAGTATAATTGCTAGCAAAAAATAGGGGAAAATAGTATGAATGACTTCCACTTTCCGTTCAATGTATATTTGTTCCTAACAAAAAGTGTGCCAAAATAAAGTGGAAGAACAAATAAAAGCTCTTTCATAATCATCCTGAAATGATTATGAAAAAAAAATGGGAGTAAAATTAAGTTCTAGAGGGTGTTATAAGATAAAAGAGTGAATGAAGGAGAATGGATAAAAAAATTTAGGAATATTTTAGTTTTTTTTTATCAAATTTTAAATTTAGTGTTGACCCGATTAATAAGGTGTAATTTTAAAACATGGATACAAAGTGTTATATTTTTTACAATTAAACAAATATATAAAGGAAAGAGAGTCTAAGTTGAATAAAAAATTCTTCATACCCACTTGATATTTATAGGAGTTGAATATCATGAAGAGATGAGCAAGCAATCACTTTCTCTTACGTGGACAAAGAAAGAAGAAAAATAAACCATAATATAATTTTGAAATGGGCGAGGAAGAATGAGAAAATGGTTGCCCCAATGGGCAAGTCTATTTATATTTTTAGGGGTATTTGGCGCTACATTACATTATTTATTTCTTTTGCATACCCAATTTGTTTTAATTTTTATGGGAGATTTTGGTGTCCTTCTTTTATTAGTTTTTGGGCTTTGCATTTCTAGGAAAGAAGAAGTTGGCAAGGGGCTTATATTCACTTGTCTTGGTGGTTAAAAGTGCACACATTCTCAGTGTTTTGGGGGATTTTTGTAATCCTTTTAATTTTGAATGACAGATAATTTAGATGTAATTAGATTTTTTAATTCACTAGGATGATTACTTTTTTTAATTTTGTATAATTGTTAATTTTATTGCTTTATTCTAATAATGATTGATATTAGTGGGAAAATTGAAGTTTATAATGCTTCTCTAGACTATGACTATGTGATGAGTTCTAAAATCTAATATGCTTAGGAATAAGGCTGACATGTTAGATAATTAACTAATCTCTTAGTTCAAGCAATCTGATTCATTCTCCATAGGTAAGGTATTCAGGGACTTGATATGGAAAGCCTAGAAGGTTGGCAACTGGTAACAGCTGATGTCTGATAAGCCAGGTAACCAGTAGTTGATAGCTGTAAAAGGTCCCCTTTGATGGACATGAGGACTCTCCGATGGTAAAGTCAGTAACTTTATAAAAAGAGAAAGTGCAATAATATTCTAGAGAGAGATGTTTTAAAAATATATATGCAGTAGAGAATGAAAAGATTATGAATCTTTGACTTGAAGAATTCATGGTGTATTTATAGCCCCTAAATCTTATCTTTATTGTCGAGAGAAATGGGTGGAGTATAATTTTATCATTGTGAAATTTTGAGTTATATTCTATATAAAATAATACATATTAGATCAATATAAAATATTGAGGAGCCTGGACCCAAACGCATTGAGCTCGAGGCGTGCTCCAGAACCCAAGCCCACGAGGGAACTGGGGTGCACGCCCATGCTAGGTGTGCACCTTGTATGGGCTCTGGCTTCTTGCCTGAGCCCATGCTTCTTAGGTGTTAGGCACTAGCTACCATATCCGATCCCAGTCTCACTGGCCTTCTATTGTAATTTGGGCTGGGCATACTAAGCCCGAGCCCAAAGGGTGTTCTTGTTAGGTCTATTTTGGGGAAATATTTTTGGTCCATTTTGGGGTTTTTTTAGGTTCATTTTATTTGGATCAATTAGCAGTTCCACAAGTCTTTATGGTATTAATCCATAAAGACTTGTAAAATTACTCGATTACCATAACGAGTTCGTTGAATTTTTTTTTACGAGAAGAGGGGTTCAAACTCCGGGTAATAAACCAGAGAGCCTTTGTGTAAGGGTGTGCACCATATTTGAAAAAACATTATAAGTATATAAAGAGGAACTATGAAGGAACCCATACTTAGAAAAAAAATTAAAAGGGTGAGGTGAGATATAAATGACTTCATGCTTAAAAAAGTTTTAAGTGGCTGGTGGAAACTCATGAAGGGTGAGTCTATACTTAGAAAAAAAATTTAAAGGGTGAGGAGAACCCAAAAAGGTTGGTGTTAACCCATGAAGGGTGACCCTTGTTGATACCCATACTTATAAAACTTTCTAAAAAGCAGAGGGGAAAATCCATAGAGGGTGGTTTTATTGCACCAAGAAAACTAAGTTCATCTCTTGAAGAGTGGTTGCACTATAGTATGAGAGGTATGTAACCTCTCTAGATGACACGAGGCATGAAAGCCCTTAATTGAAGAAAGGTCTCACCAAAGAGTGGGAGGTCTGTAGCCTCCTTGATGATGGCATAAGGATTTAGGAGCCCTTAAAAGGTCTGTAACCTTCTTTGTAATGGTATGGGGGCTTAAAATCCACTTACTGAAGAATAGTCAATGGTGTGGTGAGATATATGACCTCTTTAGGATGGCATGGGAAATAAGGGCCCCCCACTTGATAGTAGTGCTAGTTTGAGACTGCATTAGAGAAGTGGAAAATCCAAGATCAACCCCTGACGAATTAGTAAAAAGCCCCTAGGCATTACTTAGAGAATAGGGATCTCATATCAACCCTTGGTGAATTAGTGAGAGGCCCCTAAGCATCACTTGAAAAAATGAGATCTCAGATCAACCCCTGATGAATGAGAGGCCCCTAGGGACCTGAAGAATATGTCAGTATGATATTACAATAGAAAGTGGGGGATTTGAGATTAACCCTTGACGAATTGGTGAGAGGTCTTTTAGCATCACCTGGAGAATGAGGATCTTAGATCAATATACCTGATGAATTGGTGAGAAGCCCCTAAGAATCATCTGGAGAATAAGGATCCCAAATCAACCCTTGGTAAATTATTGAGAGGCCCCTGGGCATCACCTGGAGAAATAGAGGATCCCGGATCAACCCCTGATGAATTGGTGAGAAGACCCTCGGTATCACCTGGAGAATAAAGGATCTCAGAGTAACCCCTGATGAATTAGTGAGAGACCCCTAGGCATCACCTGAAAAAAAAGAGGATCCCGGATCAACCCCCAGAGAAGTGGTCAGAGGCCCGTAAGCATCACTCGGAGGATATGGGATCCTGGATCAACCCTTGAAGAATTAGTGAAAGGCCTTTAGGCATTACCTAGATAATATGGATCCCAGATTAACCTTTGGTGAATTGGTGAGGCCTTTAGGGAGATCAAGTCAAACCCTACCTTGGAAAGTATCCGGAAGCCCTCACTAGAGATCTATAGATAGGGAATGTATGTTAGAGATACATTATTTTTATTTCAAAAATAAACTTATATTTCTATTTAGGATTATTCATCCTAAAATGATCTGAGTGATAGGTACAAGAAAGGTTTTTAGGAGTAACATGTCTTGGAGGTGGTGCCAAAGTGTTTGTTTTGACTACCCTGATAACTTCAAATGAGTGATCCTTAAGATACACTAAATCACCATGGGTTAATCCCTCATGGTTCTTCCTTGAGCTTTTATTTCTACTAGGAGAATGATTTCACTTGGAAGATTCTTGGTTGTCCATATAATAAGGAAGGGCTCTATGTCGTAGCAAATCAGCCTCTTTCACTCGTATATGATTTTTCATTACTTTTTTCACTTTGAGCAAACTTGTCTCTGGTAAGGCATAAAGTTTTCTCTATATGGCATGTTCCCTTACCCCTCTTATCAAGGTCTCTAAAACTACTGGCTTAAGCAATTCTTCCATCTTATGCATCTTCCCATTGAACCTTTTAAATTATGATTGTGTAGACTCGATCTCTTGTTGGGTAACACTAAATAGTTTCGTGGAGCTTTTCTTAGTGGGTATGCTGGTGCTAAAGCATGCCACTAGTTTAACACATAGGTTATTGAACCCATCAATGGAATTTGGCTTCAAATTATTATACCATGCATACACAGACCCTTAGAAGATTGTAAGGATGATTTTGCACATTTAGTCACTATATTGGATGACCAACTCTGAGCTATCGTGTATTTTCTGTACATGCTCTCTTAGCCAAGCCATCATAATTTTCTTGACTTATTTTTATGGAAATGTAGTTCTTAGGAAGTCCATTGTTCAATACTCGTTTAGACAAGGGAGAAATCCTTCATTGATGGGGGTTGTGGTCATTCTTCTGAGTATGCTCATGTATAGATCTTTTTTTAGTCCTTTATCTATTACCCTCGTGGGAGCCCTAAGAGTTTGACATGGAAAGATGGTTACAGTAACTGGTGTCCATCTCACGGTAGCTAGAGGGAGGACGTTCGGAATATCGATTCTAAACATGAGTATCGTAATTGCACAAACAACCCATTAAGGGACTCCTAGGATTGTCATTATGTTTAGTCTCCTTTCAGTAGTGTAATCATCTATGAGCACCTAGTGCAGCCGGTGGTGGTGGTGTTGAGGCATTGTATGTTGCCGAGGGTGTCAAGATATGATAGAGTGGCAAGGTCTAATTTTGACCTTGGGTTGCCAAAATGATCTGAGTGAGATGTTGCACTTGATTGGTGAGTTGTTAAAGATCTACCTGGGTAGAAGTGTTCGTGATAACATGTAGATTTGTCATGTATCCTGACCTAGATGTGTCTTGGTTGTGTGTCATGGAATGGTCTGAAAATGTCAAAAACAAGTTTTAGAAACTGATGGTGTTTTTTTATCAGTTTCCCATATACGATGTCAATTAATGAGTCCTAAAATCCAAGATGTTTAGGAATAAGGTTGATAAATTGAATAATTGTCTGATCTTTTAGTTCAAGAAATCTGATTTATTCTCCATAGTTAAGGTATCTAGTGATTTAATATGAAAAGTCTAGAGGGTTGGCAACTGTAGCAAGTGATGTCTGATAAGTCAGGTGCCTGGTGGCTATAAAAGATCTCCTTTAATGGACGTGAGGACTCTCCAATAGTAAAGTCAAGAACTTTATAAAGAAAAAAGGTACAATAATATTCTAGAGAGAGATGCTCTAAAAATATATATGCAGTAGAAAATAAAAAGATTGTGAACCTTTGACTTGAAGGATTGGTAGCCCATGAATCTTATCTATTTTTGTGAAGAAGAAGGACTAGAGTGTAAAATATCGAGGAACCTGCGTGGGATCTCGAAAAAATCTCTGGTGAATGTTGAGCTCGGACCCATTAGAGATGAAAAATAGGTTGAAGCACACTGCCTAGACTTTAACATTTTAGACTCGGGGTGTACTCTCGATCCCGAACATGTTGGGCTTGAGTGTAGAAGCCCGAGCCCACGGCAGTAGCCCGAACCCAGGCTCCTTGGGTATTAGGCGCGAGCTACCATGCCCGAACCCAAACTCCTTAACCCCTTTATTGTATTTTGGGCTTAGGATATCAAGCTCGAGCCGAATAAATGTTTTTGTTGGATTTAAAGGAGTTGTTTTTTTTTTCTATTTTGAGAGGTTTTTGTATCCATTTCATTATGCGTTCATAATGCTTTTCTAGACTGTAACTAAGCAGTGAGCTTGAGCATATTTGGGCTTTGTTGCACCAGGTTCTTCGTGAACATGATCCACAAGGGCGAGATGTTGAAGTTTTTCACCGGCATCTGTACTCTTCTGGAAATGTGGGTCCCACCTCTAAGGGAAGTGTGGGAGCGGAGCTGGCTGATGGCCTTGTAATCAAAGAAGGGGATTATAAGCTGGTGAAGACTTGTTTAAGTGCATTCGTCGCTACTCATCTCCATTCATTGCTTCGTACCGAGGGAATTAAGAGTTTAGTAATTTCCGGTAAATGCAAATTTCGGGACTCATGAACCATCTTACTAGTGTATTTTAACGATGATTGTTGAGTACATGAGATTCGAGTGATTTCTGCATGATAACAGTTCGTGATCCCTTAAAATTGTTCATGGAGGGGTTCGAACTCCGAATTGCATTAGACAGACTGTCTTTGATGCAATAGCTGTGGACTACCAGCCTGTCACTGTCATCTTTTTTATGCCACTGCTGCTGCTACACCTGACATACATGTTGGTATGTATTCATTGATAGCTTGAATACTAACTTATATTCAATTTTTATGCTCTCTAATGAATGTTTTCAAGAATTTACTACTATGTTGTTAAATGATTGGAACAACCTTGATAGGATAAAAAAAAAGGACAAAAGAAGAAAAGAAAGGGAAAAGGAAAACCTCAAAATCAATAAAGCACAATAAGTTGGCTCTCCATTCTTTTGAAACTGTGGATTTGAGAATAAGTATTGATTTCCTGAAGCTCGGTGGGGTCTCATAAAGAGTTCAATATCTTCTGCATTAGGAACTGTACCATGTAAGCTCGTCGAACATGCTGTTTGCCTTATCAGATTTATTGTCCAAAACTAAGAAATCATTTTGAAGGCAATAAGTATCCTTGAGACTTTTATTCTGGTTCTTGGAGTTTGGTACTATGTTAGGGTATGTATAGGCAAAACATTATTGTATCAGGCTTCTTTTGCCTCAACAAACAAAATGGATACTGAGAAAATGTAGGACTGTAGATGGTTGTTATCAGAGCAAGGGTTGTAGAATTTGGTGATTTAGGGACTTAGAAATGGAAGACGGATGAAATATGCACATGAAATAAGAGGTAAACATGATAGAAAACCACTAGCCTCATGCTATGAGTTTCAAGGAACTACTCTCTGAATGAACACATCATACTTTCATGAAACAAAAACCGAACAGCTGAATTGTTCATTAATTCACTGAGAATTGGAAAAAAATTGTCTCTGCTGGTCCCTTGTATAAATCTTAAGCTGGTTCATATCACCCTGGTATTTTAAGATCAAGGATGACAAGGGAGTTTTTATTCATTTCAGATCTTGTACTCCTTTGTGATGTTAAAAGGAATTGGAAGTAAATATGGATCAGTGAAGCTCCGTCTTGGTGGCTTTAGCCTGAAATTTGATGTAGTAGAATTTGCAGTGCACTAGGGAGGAGAGTTCAAGTCCATATATATATTTGTTAGCAGTATTGGGGAGTTTAAATGATATAGGACAAAGGATTTCATATCTGGCTCAAAATATATTCAAATGATGTGCCACTTAATGTAACAATCATCGATCACTATGCGGCAACATTGCAGGAATGGTGTGGTTCTGATGCTCTACTCACGTCAAGATTAAATGAGGAGCTGTCCTTGCTGGTTGTTCTTGCATTGGAATCTACCTTGTGCATTCAGAATAATTGTGCTTGAAAGGAGCTATTTGCGTGTTGTCAGTGTAATGCAATCTACTGCAAAAGAGAAAAAAAAAAGTAGCGAAATATCCACTCTTAAATTTGCGTTCTCCCTATCATTGAGCTGTCAATGAATGGAATGGCAGGCTAATGCCTATCTGTGCTTGCAATAGTTAGCATCTTGCAACCGAACCATTAACTACTGCTAAGCTAAAGCTTCTATGTTCTGCGCGGTGTTTACAACATTATCCTGATACATTTACCCTGACAGTGCATGATATTAAACGTAAAAAGATTCTTAGAAAAAGCTCATTAATGGACGGAATTCTTCATTTCATTTTACATTGGTTTTGAAGAACTAAGATGGTGGTGGGAACGCAAAACACACACAAACACTAGAAAAATCTTTTTTTTCTCTCTTCCTACGTTGATAAAATGTATTTCGTATTGTATTGATTGACTTTTAGAGCAATGCAAGCTCAATTTCAGACTCATATTTATCTATTATATTTCTGGAGGTCAAAAGTAGTGTCCAACTTGGCGCCTACTATTACATAAAAGACATGGTTTGAAAAATTGAGATATTGAAGTTCCCAAAGGAGTACTTTTTCTTGTCAGGTCTGACAGATTGTAATGGATTATAACCTTTTTTTTTGCATGCTAGCTGTTATCTTTCTGTTGCTGATGCCACGGATTTCTGCATGAAATGGATTGTCTGTGATTGGTTGTTTTTTAAAATATATTTTATTTAAAAATATATTAAAATAATTTTTTTTATTTTTTAAAAATTATTTTTAACATCAGCACATTAAAATGATATAAAAATATTAATTTAAAAAAAAATTAAAAAATTATTTTTAAAAAAAAATATTTTTGAAACACAAAAAAAAAGCAGACGAAGAGCATAGATGAATGGGTTTGCTAATTGGGTTGCCAGGCCTGTTTGTAAGGTTTTCTTCACTCTCTGAATGATGCTCAAAATCTTTCATTGAATTATGCTGTTCATAAACAACGATAAAGCTATGAGCATAGATGAAATTAACGGTCAGATTACAGAGACAGACCACTGGGGTTAATAGCTTATAAAGCTATTCTCTTAGCTTTCATATTGTTGAAAATTAAGAAATATCAGGAGATTATTGAAATTAACAATCACTCTACATCAAATAAAAAAATAACAATCAGCTAAACCCTAACAAAAAAAAAAAAAAAAAATCAGCTTGTAGTAATAACAAAGGTCTGCCTGATTAGCGAAGCTATAATTATAGTAGGTTATGAAGGCTTACCAGATTATTTAGAAACATTATGTTAAAAGTTACATTTTACTAATCTCTATATTAATGTGGATTCAATTTTTCCATTAGAACTTTAGTTTATTCTAATAAATTAACTCTCATATTAATATTTTCTAAACTAATGGTGTCGAAGTTATATCAATAAAAATTAATTTAATGAGACTCGTGTTATATACATACAAGCTTTTAGTCTCTAAGCTTATGCACTGAAATATAAGATTTTACCTTCTATATACACTATTAAATTTGAGTGTATGAGCTTGGAAGTACTAAAATCTTTAAAAATAAAAATAAAAATTCATTAGTGTTTTTTTATTATTGACGAAAGATATATTTTGATTTATTTATTTTTCCACATTAGATCTAAATGCAAATTATTTTATAAACATGTTTAGATCTATCAAATCTAACAGTTAATATCAAAGCCTATTATAATACCTTTTCCTTGATATCTATATTGATATATCTGTCCAAGAATTTTTTTGCTCAAATAAATTAATTAATTTGCTTATTTATATTTGTCATAAAAAAATTTAATGGTCAATTTTTCTTTATTCCACAATGTTTTATCTGCCATGAAAATTTTAGGAACAACCTTAGTTTCCAAACTGAATTAATGATTAACTTGAGTTTATTTATTGATTGAAAGTTTAGTTTATGGTGGAATGAGTTTCAATAATTTTCATAAATATGATGCCTAGTAGCAAAGGAAATAATTGTCATCAGCCAGTAGCGTAGGAATAAATTGAAAACTATTGGTGCCAAAAATAAACATTTTAGGGTTTTTATTTTATGAGTTGTTTTTATGCTTTGTATAATTATAAATCATTAGAATAACTTATTTCTAATCATTCAATGTTTGTGGCTATCACTTTGATTTTTTCACGTGGTTTATTTCCATGGCTTTATTTTGTTTTCTTTGGTGTTTCCTTTATAAATTAGGAAAAAGTAAAAATAAATTAGCATGTTATTTTATGTTATATAAAATTATGTCTTAACTTAATGTCTAGTGATATGAATAATTTTAAATAATTAGGGATTAGCCACAACATCTTTAATTAAATAAAATTATATATTATGCTATGTTAGGATCACATAAATAATTATAAACATTAATTATAATTATAATTAATTATGCTAAATATAATAAATATTATCCCAAATAAATTTGTCATTATATTTATATAATTGATTAGAATAAAATATCAAATTATTTGTAGAATATACCCACAAGAATTATAAATTAAATACATAATTTGATAGTTTTATTGTAAGGTTTAGGATAGAATATTAAATTATTCTCATAATATATACCCACACAATCATGAATTAAGCGCATAATTTGATAATTTTGTCATACGATATATTTGAATCTGTTTCAATTAAGAATTTAGCCCATAGGTAACTTTTATGTCATTAGATTCAATTTTAGCATGAAATGAATTACATTGGTAAAGCATGAAATTTTATTTCTTCCTCGATTTTGACATAAGCATGTACTTTAAATTTGTTTTTGCAATTATACAACCTACTAATTTCTTTGATGTTTATTATAATATTCATGATCTAAAGGATGATAACTATAAAGTATGAAAAGAAATCATTCTCCTTTATTTAGGGTGGATGGACATAGATTATGCAATTAGAAAAGATGAACCACCTACAGTAACTAACATCTTCACTTCAGAGGATATTGCATCTTATGAACGATGAGAGCGATCTAATTACCTCAATATGATGTTATAAAAACTAGAATATTCATTGGTATATGTGGTTTGGTTAATTACATGAGAAAGTCTGCAATTTGCTAAAAGCAATTGATGATCAATTCGTCACTTTAGATAAGGCACTAGTAAGTACCTTAATCATGAAGTTCTCATCCATGAGACTCACAAGTGTGAGAGGTGTGCACGAGCACATCATGCAGATGAGAGACATTGTGGCTCAATTGAAGAATCTTGAGGTTGAAATGTTAGAATCATTCCTTGTGCACTATATCATGAATACTTTTCCACAACAATACGGACCCTTCTTGTACAACACATATAAAGACAGACAGTCAATCAATAAACTCATGACCATGTGTGTTAAGGAGGAATGGAGGTTGGTAATGAAACTAGGAGAAAATATAATGCTAGCAACCCGAAGGCAAGACAAAACTTAAGCCAATAAAAAAGGGAAAGGTAAAATGCCTTCTCAAGCTGACATGAAGAAGGAATCCACGTGTTTCTTCTATAATAATAAAAAAAAAAGACACATGAAGAAGGAATGCACTAAATTTCAAAAATGGCTTGAAAAGAAAGGTATTCTAATCTCATTTTTTTGTTATAAGTCTAATATGGTTGATGTTAATTATAACACATGATGGATTGATTCTGGCTCTTTAATCTATATTTCAAATACCTTGTAGTGTATGTGAAACTTCATTAATTTTTTTGAAACTTTCAATTTATTTTATAGATATGATAGTGCTGGAAATGGTATTTTGTCTAATGATGTTTATTGCATTAATTTACACAACAATGACACTTATAGTTCAATGCATGTTCATACTAGCATTAAAAGATATGTTATTAATAAGGATTTCTCTATGTTATAGCACTAGAGATTAGGACATACCTTTATAGAGAGAATTAAGAGATTAGTAAATGATGTGATACTTAGTACTTTTGATTTTACTAACTTCGAAACTTGTATGGATTGCATTAAGAAAAAGCAAACCAACAAGTCAATAAAAGGTGTCAATAGGAGTTCATACAAATTAGAAATTATTCATACTAATATATATAGTCCAGACATGGACTCACATGATTAAAAATACTTCTTCTATTTTATAGATGATTAATTCACGTTATATATTTTTACTTGTTTTATAACAAGAACAAAGCATTAGATACCTTTAAGATTTTTAAGACTCAAGTAGATAAACAATATAGGAAATAAATTAAGATTGTGAGACCAGATAGTGATGGAGAAAATTATGGCAGATACACAAAGGATGGACAAACACCTAGTCTGTTCACAAAGTTTCTTTTTAAAAAAATAGGATAGTTGCCCAATACACTATACTTGGTTCACCATACCAGAATAGTGTAGTAGAAAAAAAAATCAAACATTATTGGACATGGTACGAAGAATGCTTAGCAACTTCAATATGTCTAAATCCTTATAAACTAAAACACTAAAGACAATATTGCACATATTAAACTGAGTTCCAATCAAGGTTGAACCAAAAACACCATTTAAGTTATTAAAAGGTTGGAAATTGATTTTGTGACATGTGCATGTTTGTGTATGCCCGTTTGAAATAAGAATTTATAATCCATAAGAAAATAAGTTGAATCCAAGAATCATTAGTGGGTATTTCATTGGATATGCTGAAAGGTTTAAAAGGTATAGATTTTATTTTCCATCTCATAAAACTAGGATTATGGAATCAAAAAGTACAAAGTTTCTTGAAAATGACTTAAATAGTGGGAGCGATCAAATCAAGAATATAGTTTCTAAGAATGATCATTCAGAATCACAACCTTTCAATAAAATAATATTGTTAACAGCATCTCTCAAGTACAAACTAGTGTTGAACGACCAATCATTGAAGTTCCATAAGTTGTTGACAACATTCTAGTAGATTAGATTGTTCAAGCATTATCAAGAATTTATGAACAACTAGTTGAACCTATTACTTCTTAAAAAGATAATGGTACAACATTGAGAAGATCTACTAGAACAAAGAGTATCTAAAGAATCTAACTATAACATTGGAGCCAAAAAAGATCCTAAATCATTTTCATAGGCTATAAGTTGTAAGGAATCAGAATTCTGGTACAATTTCAAAAAGAAAGAGATGAATTCTCTGAAAAGTACCAGAGTATGGGATCTTGTTGAGTTACCTATTAATACAAGAGCCATTGGATGTAAATGGATCTTTAAGATAAGGATAAACTTATTGAGCAATATTAAAAGATACATGGCAAGACTCATTGCTAAGGGATTCACTCAAAAAAAAGAATCAATTACACATAAACTCTCTCTCATATATCTAAGAAAGATTTTATGCATATTATTTTGGCATTAGTAGCACATTTTAACTTGGAAATGCAATAATTGGATGTGAAAATTGCATTTCTTAATGGAGATCTAAAGTAGAAGGTTTACATAAAATGACTTGAAGAATTATCCTCCAGTGATGGTGAGTATTTGGTATGAAAGCTTAAGAAATCTATATACGGTTTAAAACAAGTGTCTCGACAATGATACTTTGAATTTCATGATGTAATATCTTCATTTGGATTTGTAGAAAACATCATGGATCAATGTATATACCAGAAAATCAGTAGAAGTAAGATTTTTTTTCTTATTTTATACGTGGATGACATTGAATTTGCGACTAATGATAAGGGTTTTTTGCATGAGGTGAAACAATTTCTCTTTAGAAATTTTGACAAGAAGAATACGAGTGAGGCATCTTATATCATTGGCATTAAGATTTATATATTCTGATTTAAAGGCATTTTAGGTTTGTCTCAATAAACCTATATCATAAAAGTTTTAGAGAGATTTTGAATGAAATATTGTTCACCAAATGTAGCTCTCATTATAAAGGGTGATAGGTTTAAAACTAATGCTCGAAAAATGATCCTGAAAGGAAAAAATAAAGAACATTTCATATTCTTCTAGTGTAGGAAGCTAGCTTGATGTATGCTCAAGTCTATACAAGGCTAGACATTGCATTTGTTGGAGGAATATTGGGATGATATCATAGTAATTCAGGTGTATACCACTAGAAAGTTATAAAAAAAAGTAATGAGGTACCTTTAAAAGACCTAAGACTACATGCTTATGTATAGATGAGCATACAATCTAAAAGTAATTAGCTACTCAAATTCAGATTTTACCGGTTATGTTGATTCACATAAATCAATATTAGAATATATTTTTATGATGGTCGGTAGAGTTGCATCTTGGAGAAGTGCTAAGCAAAATTTGACTGCTACGTCCACTATGGAAGTTGAGTTCGTTTCCTTATTTAAGGCTACTGCATATGGAATATGGTTAAAGAGTTTTATATTTGGGCTTAGAACCATCGATTCTATTTCTAGGCCATTAAGAATATATTATGATAATTCAGCATCTGTTTTTATGGCTAAGAACAACAGAAGTGGTAGTCGAAGTAAACATATCACATTAACACTAAATTGATAATCACAAATCTTTTGACTAAAGGCATGCCACTATTTAAATTCAAGTATCTTGTAGTGAAAATGGGATTTGGTTCCATTATGTGATTTTAGTTGTATGAACTATGTTATTTTTAAGGAAATTATATTTATTGTGATGTATTCTCATATTTTTGTGAACCTTAGTTTATTTGAGAAAATTCATTTATATAGGACCAAGAATAAATATAGGGTTGATAAATTATATGCATTGTAATACATGGAATGTAATGCTTGTTATTAAAGGACTTATCTTAATAACCCATGCATTTATTACCTAAGAAAATTAAAGGATGGGGGTCAAGTTAAGACATTGGGTTAAATGTATGGACCAAATGGGAAAATGTTAAAGTTACATTTTACTAATCCCTATTATTATGGATTCAATTTTTCCATGAACTTTAATTTGGTCCAATAAATTAACTCCCATATTAATATTTCCTAAATTAATGGCATCGGAGTTATATCAATAGAATTTTAAAGGGACTCTTGTTTAAATACAGGTTTTTGGTCTATAATCTTACACACTGAAATATAGAATTTTACCTATAAAAATACACCATTAAATATGTGTGTGCTAGGAGAGCTTAAAAGTACCAAAACCTTAAAAAAAATCATGAGTATTTTTCATTAATGGCAAGAGGTATATTTTGATCTATTTATTTTTTTGCATCAAATGTAAATGCAAATTATTTTAGAAACATGTTTAGACCTATTAAGTATGTTGCGCGTGTGCGGCGTCGCGACGATCATCTTTTTGGATCAGGGTTATCGGGATAGTTATGGATCTAAATGACAACGAAATTTTGTCCTTTATTAGTAGAAAAAAAAAAGTCACCACCTAGTATTATGGTCACTAGAAAATCTAATAGTCTACAAGAGTCTGAATAAGGGGACTAGTTGTGCAAGGGAAAGACGTATCACCCCTAGTGCACCCTACCTATGGTAAGCTACTTTGTTGTTTGTGCTAAGTCGCATTTCTATCCGTTAGTCTATCTAAGGTCTAAGAAAAGCCCTTCTTAGCAATGAGTTTCTTATCTCATCAAATTAAAACCTAGTCATTTTAAAGCCTATAAAAGTATATCTAAAGTTTAAGAAAAGTCCTTCACAGTAAAAAGATTCTTATCTTATTAGGTTAAAACCTAATTATCCTGAAGGCCAAGATCAAAAGGTTTTTATTTGAAATTTTGATCAAATCCTAATGAATAATTGCAAACTTATTGTCATACCTATTAACTAATTTTTTTGTATTTTTTTTAAGTATGATGAAAATGCAATTTTAATTTTTTTTATATAAAAATGCATGCAAATTTTTTAATCTAGCTATATGCACACCAAATAAAATATATTTTTTGTTATGTTGAAATGAGGAAAAAAATTTAGAAATTTTTTGGAATTTCTAAAAATTTTAGCGAAAATAGGTATTCTTAATATCGGGTCAATATCTTACGGTATAAGTCTACAACCCTATTATTAAGTGAAATCCTTTAAAGGAAACATATTTTTTTGTTTTTGAAATAAAGGATTATTTTTAGTTTTTGAATTTTTTAAAATATTTTTGGAGGAAAAATCAGGTATTTTTAATATCAGGTCTGTGTCATACAATACAAGTCTACAGTTTGATATTGAGTAAAATTGTTGAAAAAACATACGAGGGACCTAAAATAATTTCAAAATGATCCTTGAATTTTTTTAGATATTTAAGGGTCTGTTTGGCTAGACACACAAACATAGACAAATTAAAACTAAAAGAAAAAACTTAAGGCTTGTTTTCCTAACACACCTTTAGCCTAAAATTATAGGCATAAAAAATATCTTAAGGACGTGTTTGGCATTCACCCCCTAAAGAGCCAAACAAGGCCTTTCTTAAGGAAAAAACAGGGCGGGCCAAACATGACCTTAAGTCTAGTGTTGGGCTTGGCCCAACCACATGGGGTGGGTCGTTTGAGCTTGAGGCTCAAGCCCAAAAATACGGGTTGGCCCCCTCATTTTGTTGAGCCGACAAACGGCCCAAATAACTTCTTTTTTAGAGGTAGGTTGGACCAAGCCCAACCATACAGGTTGGGCTAAAGGTCCAGCCCATATAAGCCCAACCATACAGGTTCGGTGGGTTGATCTAGGTTGACTCTGATTTTTTTATCCCTTTTTAATTGAATTTTTTTTAATTGGGCTTTGTACTTTTTTTAGATTTGTTTTTTATTGGGTTATTTCGATCTCATGACCTGAGTAATAAATTTGGAAGGTTGACTCGAGCTGATGTTATTTTTTTTTTTTGATTGATTTTGTTTTTCAATTTCACTAGTTAACATACAACTCAATCTTATTTTTTATTTGTTTTTTATTTCAATTATATATTTTAATATTAGATTATTAAGAAATTAAGCTTCATATTTATTTTATATAGAGTGATCCCGATCAAATCATTACAACAACATATGTAGTTAGTTGTCATGGTCAGAGATCCACCACAATCAGCTCATTACTGTTAATGGACATGTTAGCATATAATTTTAAAAGAAGAAAAAAAGAAAAGCAAAAGATGTCCACTTCAATTCTGCCCACATTATGCCAGTCTCAATCTAACGCCCTTACTATGCATACCAATTATAGAGGTGAAAGAAGATGCTGATTAATTTATCAAAAACCATTTCTACTTTGGTTTCACAAAACCATCATACTTTTTTCACAATAAAAGGCTGTTTTTGGTCCAGAAAGACTCTTGACTTGGAATTTCTGTTGCGGAAAAACAAATGATATTCTATATTTTCTGTAACCTTATATTGCAATATCTATTTCATTGTATTTACAGGAAAAAAAAGAAGTAGAATTCACAATTTCTTTGAGAAATTCAACGAGGTCACTGCAGTGTGATGACTTCAAATTATCATAGCATTCTCTCCTCCATGAAATTATTGAAATGCAGGCGCCCTAGGGCCACATTGCACCACACGCAAAGGCCTGAATAGAGGGGCATGAATGTCGTTATTCCCTTGGCTTCATGTCTGTTCAATAATGCATCTCAAAAACAGACCCCACCTAAGAGGCTAAGGTTCAGAGAAAATTGACGTGCAGAAGAGTTAGTATTAGCAACATTTATTGAATTGATGAAGTGATTAATTAGGAGCCTTTTCTTCTTAATTGAATGAAAAAGTGAGGAGGGAGGAAACTGTTTTGGTTAGAGATGGGTTCGTTTATGGGCACCGCCATTTTGCTTCAAGAAACCGCTTTCACTTTTTTTTCCCTTTTCACTTTTCTTGGAAATGAAAGCATTAAGAAAATAAATTTCGAAGAATATGTAGAATTGTTTACTTGTTATATTCGTCATTGTCATGGAGCAAGAAGTTTGAGTCAGCATAATATGAGTCAGATTTTCTAGATAATGTTGGTGCAGCGGTCAAATCTCTCTTTTCTCTACGTTTTACCTCAATCCAATTCACACGTCATTTTTCCCAACCACTGTTTTCTATCACAATATAACACATAATGATGTATTACGCTAGCTCAAGGATATGAATAAACTGTTGGAAAATATCAGAGGAATTATTTCAATGAATTTGTCCTCTATGCAGCCCTGATGTAGGTTGGTTAAATTGCCAAGATCTACATGCATCCGTGCGTGTCTTAGGTTGGAGTTCTCATGGTGACTTACATGTCTGTTTGCCTACGCTTCAAGTAGAAAAGGAGAAAAAAACATCATTTCTTGTACATTTTAGCTTGGACGGCAGTTCTCACGACGCAGATAAAAGGCTCTAACTGTACAGAAAAGGGCAGCTTTAACATATTGCATTGCTACTGAACCAATCACCCTACCAGGCTTGTTGGGTTTGTGCCTCGTAGTGTTGAAAAAACAATGTACTTGATATGGTTATGGGCTTGCATTATGGTGGTGGTGCTTTATCAAGTAAAGTTTCTGGTGGTGGGGTTCTATGATTTTGAAGATTTTTGTTATTGTTGAATAATTGATCAAAATGATTGATTTGATTTTGGTTGTAAGATCTTAGTTCTGTAAGCTACAATATGAACGTCCAGAAGATTTTGATTTTAATTTTATTTATGAACTTCATTCAAGTACCGTTCAATTCATGAACAAGTTGCTCGAAGACTAGCGACTAATGAAGGCAGCAGTGATTCGATGGCCGCTCAATATCAGCCTAAGCTAAAATAAACAATTTATTTTGAGCAACCAGTGACGAGTTATTGCACTCTTTCTTTCTGTTTTTTTCTTTTTTAATAAACAAGTAGTAATAATTAAAGGAGCAATATTTAAAAAAAAATTAAAAATTCTCTGTGGACACAGAATCAGGATATTATGGATTCTACTACTATAATAATTATTTTTTCCCATCATTCCGTTTGAAAGCTTAGATGTTTTAGAAGGTCATTTTGGATGGCTTCTCCCTCCACCACCGAGTTTTTATGCTTCTTTTCCTCCTTTCACGTAATGGAAAGCCATAAAAGCTCATGCTAAGTTTTTTACCACCCTTTCCGAGTTGAGAGATAGTAAAAAAATCAACGGGAGAGATGAGTTTTTCTTTCTCAATATTTTACCACAGTTAATTAGCAAGTGAAAGACATGGATGAAAAGAGGGAGGGTAAAAAAAGATGTAGAAGGTAGGAGACCTGTTCAAAGATATGATTATAACCAAATGACGTGAAGGTACTGATTTAAGGTGGATTTCTCAAACTTTTAAATTAGATTCTTAATTTGGTCTTTGATTCTTTCTATTTATATTAATGTTGAGAAATCTTTAGACCTTTATTTAAGAAAAGGAAGGTAAAAAGAATGGAGAGTGAGAAATGTCATTTCTTTAGTATCTATGTCCTATTAATTGTTTATCATATCGATCGGGTTTATGGAGGGTTTTTTGTACGTTGATGTGATTT
>Ga0307513_10003370_pt1 | contig 21705 bp, 12 predicted proteins | sample 15_EM_MG_FD_202174 | JGI IMG/M metagenome (GOLD analysis project Ga0307513, IMG submission 202174) | Populus trichocarpa ectomycorrhiza microbial communities from riparian zone in the Pacific Northwest, United States - 15_EM | ecosystem: Host-associated > Plants > Roots > Unclassified | place... | reverse complement strand
CACGGTGCTGTCGACGTTGCCGTCGGCGGGGGTCGGCGCGGTGCTCGCGCTGCTGCTGTTCAACATGGACTTTTCGATCATCGCTTTGATCGGCGTCTTCCTGCTGATCGGCATCGTGAAGAAGAATGCGATCCTGATCATCGACTTCGCGCTCGAAGCCGAGCGCGCGCGCGGGTTGTCGGCGGTCGAAGCGGTGCGCGAAGCCTGCCTGCTGCGCTTCCGGCCGATCCTGATGACGACGCTGGCCGCGGCCCTCGGCGCGCTGCCGCTGGCGATCGGCTTCGGCGAAGGCGCCGAGCTGCGCCGGCCGCTCGGCATCGCGATCATCGGCGGCCTGATCGCCAGCCAGTTGCTGACCCTGCTGACCACGCCGGTGGTCTACATCCTGCTCGACAAGCTGCGCCGGCGCGGCGCCGACGAGCGCCACCTGAGCCGTCTTGCCGATGGCGGGCTGGAACCGTCATGAGCCACAACCCGATGAGCGGCCGCCCTGCCCGCACCTCCCTGGCCTTCGCCACCACCCTGGCCCTCGCCGCCTGCCTGGCGCTCGCCGCCTGCGCCGTCGGCCCGACCTACGAACGGCCGCAGGCACCCAGCGCCGAGGCCTACAAGGAAAGCGCCGGCTGGGTGCCGGCGGCGCCGGCCGACGCGCTCGACCGCGGCCCGTGGTGGGCCTTGTTCGACGACCCGACCCTGGCCGACCTGCAGCAGCGGGTGGCGGTGTCGAACCAGAACATCGCGGCCGCGGCCGCCGCCTACGAACAGGCGCGGGCGCTGGTTCGCGAGCAGCGCGCGTCGCTCTTCCCCAGCGTTTCGCTGAGCGGCAGCGCCAGCCGTTCGGGCGGTGGCGGCCGCACGTCCACCGGCAACTCGTTGCAAATCGGCATCGGCGCTTCGTGGGAGCCGGATGTCTGGGGCCGCCTGCGCAGCACCGTCGACAGCGCGAAGGCCAGCGAACAGGCGAGCGCGGCCGACCTCGCATCCGCGCGCCTGTCGGCGCAGGGCGAGTTGGCTGTCGACTACTTCAGCCTGCGCCAGACCGATGCGCAAAAGGCCTTGCTCGACGACACGATCAAGGGTTACGAGCGCGCGCTGCAGATCACGCAGAACCGCTATGCCGCCGGCGTCGTCGCCCGGACCGACGTGCTGCAGGCGCAGACCACATTGGCCAACGCGCAGGCCGACCGGGTCGGGCTGGATCAGACGCGCGCGCAGTTCGAACACGCGATCGCGGTGCTGGTCGGCCAGGCACCGGCGAACTTCAGCCTCGCACCGGCGGCGTGGAAGGCCAGCGTGCCGGCGGTGCCGACCGGCGTGCCGTCGACCCTGCTCCAGCGCCGGCCCGACATCGCCGCCGCCGAGCGCCGCGTCGCGGTGGCCAACGCGCAGATCGGCATCGCGCGCTCGGCCTACTTCCCGAGCCTGCCGCTGAGCGCGTCGTACGGCTGGGGCGCCAGCCGGGTCGCCGACCTCTTCAGCGCGTCGAGCGCGCTCTGGTCGTTCGGGCTGCAGGCCGCGCAGACCTTGTTCGACGCCGGCGCCACGCGCGAGAAGGTCACCGGCGCGCGCGCCGCGCAGGACCAGGCCGCCGCCGTCTACCGGCAGACAGTGCTGACGGCGTTCCAGGCCGTCGAAGACCAGCTCGCCGCGACCCGCGTGCTCGAGCAGCAGTACGGGCTGCGCCAGCAGGCATCACAAGCCGCGGACCAGGTCGAAGCGCAGGTCATCAACCGCTACCGTTCGGGACAGGTCGGCTACAGCGATGTCGTCACCGCGCAAGCCACCGCGTTGAGCGCGCGGCGCGCGCTGATCCAGATCACGGCCGACCGGCAGACCACCGCGGTCGCGCTGATCCAGGCGCTGGGGGGCGGCTGGCACGTCGAGCAGTGAGCGAGCAGAATCGCCGGAACACCCGTCTGCAACACCGTCCGCAACTCCGAAGGCGCGCGAATGAACCTCGAACTGGCCAACAAGGTCGTGCTGATCACCGGCGGCAGCAAAGGCATCGGCCTGGCCTGCGCACGCGCCTTCCTGGCCGAAGGCGCGCGGGTCGCGATCGCCTCGCGCGAACGCGCCAACCTCGACGCGGCGAAGGCGGCGCTCGGTGCGGACCAAGACTCGCTGGTCACGATCGAAGCCGACCTCACGCGGCCCGAAGACGCCGACGCGATGGCCACCACCGCGACGCAGGCGCTAGGCCCCATCGACGTGCTCGTCAACAGCGCCGGCGCCGCGCGCCGGACGCCGTTCGACGAGCTGACCGCGGCCGACTGGCAGGCGGCGATGCAGGCCAAGTTCTTCACCTACATCCATGCGATGCAGGCGGTGCTGGTTCAGGCCGGCATGGCGCAGCGCGGCGGCGCGATCGTCAACATCATCGGCGCCGGCGGCAAGGTGGCATCGCCCATCCACCTGCCCGGCGGCGCGGCCAACGCGGCGCTGATGCTCGCCACCGCGGGCCTGGCCAACGCGCATGCGCCGCGCGGCGTGCGGGTCAACGCGGTCAACCCCGGCCTCACGCTGACCGAACGTCTGCACGAAGGCATGGCCGCCGACGCGCGCAACACCGGTGTCAGCGTCGAGCTGGCGATGCAGCGCTCGCTCGGCCGGGCGCCGCTCGGCCGCCTGGCGACGCCGGAGGAGATCGCCGACATGGTCGTCTTCCTGGCCTCGGCGCGGGCCAGCTACGTAACCGGCGCGGTGATCGCGATGGACGGCGCGGCGGTGCCGATGGTGGTGTAGGAGGCGGTCTGCCTTTGGGTCGCTACCGTCGCCAGACCGTGACCTGCCAGTTGTCGATGCCGTGTTCGATCGACCCGGCAGCCGAGCTGGCCGACGCCACCGAACGGCGGCCGAAGCCGAAGCGAAGTGCGGCGGCGCCGGCGGAGAAGTCCGGGCACGATTCGCCGGCCGTGCAGGCCGGGCCGTCGACCAGCGTGAAGTCCGCCGCCGCCAGGCTGCTCAGGGCCGCCACGCTCCAGGCCGAGCTCGAACAGCTTCTCGAAGCGGTCGAGAAATACCGGCGGCCGCCCTGCTCGAGCAACAGGTTCGACGTCACCGCGGTGAAGGTGCTGGTGCTCAGGCGGCTGCAGTCTTCGGCGTAGTCGATGGCGTGGATCGCCCCCAGCGCCGCCGGGTCGTAGCTGGCGGCCTGCGACGCGTGGAACACGTTCAGGCTGCTGATTCCGGCCGGCAGCGCATGGACCATCCTGCGATAGGCGTTCGGGTTGCCGCCGCTCGCGACGCGCTCTTCGCTGTGCGTCGGCCCGTTTTGCACCGGGTCGGCGACTGCGGCCACCAGCCAGCCGGCCGGCTGGAATTCGCCGTCCTGGAAGACGATGCCCGGCATCGACGACACCGCCAGGCGGCTCAGCGCGAAGGCGCTGGCACCGCCGCTGCCGTGCACGTCGAGCCGGAACACGGCGGCATCGTCGGCGAGCTGCGCGCTGCCGAGCGTGTGGCTGGCGGCGGTTGCGCCGGGGATGTCGACGTAGGTGTTGCCGCCATCGGCCGAACGCCGCCACTGGTAGGCCGGCTGGTCGATGCCCACGGTCTGCGCCGTGAACGCGACGCTCGCGCCGGCCTGCACCGTCGCCCGCTGCGGTTCGATGCTGGCCGCGGGTATCGCCGGCACCGGCCCGACGACCGGGTTGCAGGTGTTCGAAAAGAAGCTGCATTCGGGCGCATCGACGTCGCCACCGCCGCTGCCGACGATGCCGGCCAGGCCGGCGGCAGCTATGCCGGCCAGCGCGAGCCCGCGCAGCCAGCCGATGTCATGTCGCATGGGGTGTCTCCAGGCCGGCGCCGTGCATCAGGCGCAGCAGAACGGCGGCCGCCGATCCGCCCAGTACCGCGGCGGCGATGTCGCCGACATCGAAGGTGCCGCGAAGAAAGTAGGCCGCCAGCGGCCGTGCCAGCGGTGTCCATGCAGCGCTTTGCAGCGCCTCGGCCAACGGTGCACGGACCGAAGGGTGTTGCCCGAGTTCGAAGGCGATGTTCACCACGCACCAGACGACGCAAGCGCCGTAGCGCGGCGGCAGACGCGGTGGCAGCGCGGCCGCACTGAAAAGGCCGAAGGCGAAGGGATGAACGAAGCTCGGCAGCCACTGGCCGAGCGCGCCGAACACGTTGCCGCCGGCCAGCGCTGCGACAGCGGGGATCAGCAATGCATGCGAGGCGCCGCGGTCGCTGAGATAGACGAGAACGCCAACGCCCAAGGCAAGGCAGCCGGCCGCCCCGAGCATCGCGGATCCGTGCGCCACGCCAGCGACTGCCATCGATCTGTGCATTTCCACTCCAGGCGGCGCCGACGCCGACTGCCAGATCATGAGACCCGCAGCGCCTGCCGAGCACAACCCCTAGCTCTGCCCCTGCCCGTCCGCCGACAGCATGCGGTCGATCTCGCGCAGCGTATCGTGCAGCTCGGCAGCCACCTGCGCGCGCCGGGTGTCGGCGCTGGCGCGGTCGCCGGCCGCGAACGCCGCCTGCAGGGCCTCCGTCGCTGCCTGCAGGTCCTTCGCCCCGATGTTCCCGGCGAGGCCCTTCAGGTCGTGCAGGCGGTGCAGCAGTTCGTCGGCGGTCGCCGGCGACGGCGTGGCGAGCAGGCTGTCTTCGAGGCCGGCGTGCGAACGCCGAAAACCGCGCAACAGGCGGCGGTAGAGGTCGGCGTTGCCGATGCAGCGCGCCAGCCCGTCGGCGGTGTCGATCGGGCCGGGGTTGCCGTCGGGCGCCCAGTCGGTGTTCGGGCCCGATACGACGTTGCGCGGCGCGGCCGGCGGCGCGCTGATCCATTCGGCCATCGTGCGCAGCATCAGCTCGACGTCCAGCGGCTTCGCGATGTGCGCGTTCATGCCGCTGGCCAGCGCCCGTTCGCGGTCCGCGGCCAAGGCGCTGGCGGTCATCGCGATCACCGGCAGCTCCTGCCAGGCCGGGTTCTCGCGCAGCCGGCGGGTCGCCGTGTAGCCGTCCATCACCGGCATCTGGCAGTCCATCAGCACGCCGTCGAACGGGCCGTCGTTGTGCAGCCTGTCCAGCCCTTCCTGCCCGTTGGCGGCGGCGATCACGTCCATGCCGGCTCGGCGCAGCAGCTCGACCGCCAGTTCCTGGTTCAGCGGATGGTCTTCGACGAGCAGGATCCGCGCCCCGGCCAGCCGCGCACGGACGTCGACACCGGCCGGCGCGTACGCCGCTGCCGCCACCGGCCGCAGCGCCGGGCGGGCGCTGCCGACCTCCATCAGGCAATCGCACAAGGTCGACGGCGTCACCGGCTTCTGCAGCACGCCGGCGAGCTGCAGCCCGGCGCTGGCGCGCAGCGCGTCGTCGCGCGAGAAGGCGGTGACGAGCAGGATGCACGGCCGCGCTTCGGGATGGCGCTCGACGATGTGCCGCGCGCAACTCACGCCGTCCATGCCCGGCATCTTCCAGTCGAGCAGGATCCAGCTGTAGGCGGTGGGCGCGTGGTCGAGCAGCCGCAGCCCGTGCGCGCCGCTGCTCGCCCGGTCGACCGCGACGCCCAGGTCTTCGAGCATGCGGCCGAGGACCTCGAGCGCGGCCGCGTTGTCGTCGACCAGCAGCGCACGCCGGCCGTGCAGTTCCTCCGCGTCGAAGGCGCGCGGCGTCGCCGCCCGCGTCGCGCTGCGGCCGAAGCGCGCACTGAAGTGAAAGGTCGAACCCTTGCCGACTTCGCTGTCGGCCCACAGGCTGCCGCCCATCTTCTCGACCAGCTGGCTGGCGATCGACAGCCCGAGGCCGGTGCCGCCGAAGCGCCGCGTCGTCGAACTGTCGGCCTGCATGAAAGGCTGGAAGACGCGCGACAGCTCCTCGGCCGACAGGCCGACGCCGGTGTCGCGCACCCAGCCATGCAGCTCGACGCTGTGCGCGTCCTGCGAGCGCAGTTCCATCCCCACCGTCACTTCGCCGGCATCGGTGAACTTGATCGCGTTGCTGCCCAGGTTGACGAGCACCTGGCGCAGCCGCACCGGGTCGCCGATCAGCCGCACCGGCAGGTCGGGGGTTGCGCTGAACAGCAGTTCGAGCCCTTTTTCGTCGGCCTTCAGGCCGAGGATGTCGGCCATCTCGCCGACCACCGTCTCGAGTGCGAAGTCGATCCGTTCCAGCTCGAGGTGGCCGGATTCGATCTTCGAGACGTCGAGGATGTCGTTCAGGATCTGCAGCAGGTTGCGCGCCGCGCCATGGGCTTTTTCGATGTAGTCGCGCTGGCGCGCCGGCAGGCCGTCTTCGAGCACGAGATGGGTCATGCCGATGATCGCGTTCATCGGCGTGCGCAACTCGTGCGACATGTTGGCCAGGAAGTTGGACTTGGTCTGGCTCGCCGCCTCGGCAGCATCGCGCGCCTGTTCGAGCACGGCCTCGGCGTGCTTGCGCGCGGTGACGTCCTCGATCACCGCGCAGAACTCGGGCTCGTCCTTCCATTCGAGCGCGATGACGCTGACGCAGGCCTCGAACGGCGTGCCGTCGAAGCGGCTGAAGCGCCATTCATGGCTTTGCACGCGCTGGCCGCTCTTCATGTGGCGGCGCATGTGTTCTAGCGTCGTCTCGCGGCTGGTCCGGCCGTCGGCCTGGATGTCGGGCGACAGCGGCGGAAACCAGGGCACGCGGCCGATCAGCGCTGCCCGGCCGTCGGTGCCGAACAGCTTGACGGCCGCCGGGTTGCAGTGCGTGATGCCGCGCTGGCGGTCGAACAGCAGGTAGCCGCTCGGCGCGTGTTCGAACACCGCCTCGAAACGCGCCCGGGCTTCGCGGCTGGCCGACTGGAGCTGTTCATTGGCGGCAGTCAGCCGGCTCGCGACGCGCTGGCTGCGCCGCTGCAGCCGGGCGTCGAGCATCGACGTGAACAAGGTCAGCACGAGGATCGTCGACGCTGCCAGCGCGACCAGCAGGCCGAGCCCCTGCCCGCCCAGCGCGTTGGCGCTCAGGCACACCGTGCCGACGGGGAAGCTCGCCGCCGCCATGCCGGTGTAGTGCATGCCGCTGATCGCCAGCCCCATCAGCCACGCGGCGGCGATCTGGAAGGCCAGGCTGCGGCGGTCGCTGACCTCGCGCAGCCAAAAGAAGATGCGCAGCGCCGCGGCCGAGGCGGCGACGGCGATCACCGCCGACCCGGCGATCAGCGCCGGGTCCCAGACGATGGCCGGCGACATGTCCAGCGCCGCCATGCCGATGTAGTGCATCGCGCAGATCGCCGCGCCCATCGCCAGCGAGCCGCCGGCCAGCCGCCGCCAGGTCAGCCCGCCACGGCCGGCGACCCACAGCGCGATGCCCGACGCCGCCACCGCGGCCAGCCACGACAGCAGGGTCAGCAGCTTGGTGTAGCCGAGTTCGACCGGCAGCGAAAACGCCAGCATGCCGACGAAGTGCATCGCCCAGATGCCGGTGCCCATCGCGAGGGAACCGCCCAGCCACCAGGCCAGCGCCTCGCCGCGGTCGGTGGCGCGCACGCGCTTGGCGAGATCAAGCGTCACGTATGACGCGAAGCTGGCGATCAGGATCGACGCCAGCACGCCGGTGAAGTTGTAGCTCGAAGCCAGGTAGTCCAAGTCGTCTGTCCGTTCGCCGAGCGCAGATCACAACGATCTTCGCATGCGCGGGGCACGCCCGTCCGGCACGGTTCGGCACGCCTGTCGCGCGCCCCTGGCCCTGGCAGCCTTGGCTGCGGCATTTCTCCAGCCCCGCCGCGGGCTGGCCCGGGTTCGGCGTCCTCAGGCGGCCGGCGGGTAAAGCCCGTGCACGCGGCCGAACAGCCGCGCCAGGCCGAACAGCGCGTCGATGTTCGGCGTCGGCACACCGACGCGGGCGCCGAGTTCACGAACCACGCCGACGATCGCATCGAGTTCGATCGTGCGGCCGGCCTCGGCGTCCTGCAGCATCGATGTCTTCAGCGGGCCGAGGCGCGCGGTGATCGCGTGCCGGTCTTCGGGCTGCTGTTCGATCGGGCAGCCGATGCGCGCGCCGATCGCCGACGCCTCGCGCATCGCGGCCGAACAGAATTCGCGCACCAGCGGGTCGGCGAGCACGCGGTCGCCGGTGGCGCCGGTGATCGCACTGACCGGGTTCATCGTCAGGTTGCCCCACAGCTTGAACCAGATGTCGCGCCGCACGTCGGCCGACCGGGTGACCTCGAAGCCGGCGCCGGCCAGCAGTTCGGCGACGCGCTCGACGCGTGCGCTGGCGCCTCCGGCCGCCTCGCCGATGATCAGGCCCTGGGCCATGCGGTGCTGGACGAGGCCGGGCGCGGCGACCGACGCGCTGACGTGCACCACGCAGCCGAGCACGTGCGCGAACGGAATCGCCGCCGCGATGGCGCCGCCGGGGTCGACGCTGGCCAGCGGCTCGTCGCCGATCGTCGGCACGCCGGCGCCGAACCACCATGGCACGCCGTTCATCGCCGGCAGCACGATCGTCTGCGGGCCGAGCAGCGGCGCGATGCCGCGTGCGACCTCGGTCAGCGCCGGGCCTTTGACGGCGATCACGACCAGATCCTGCTCGCCGAGTTCGGCCGCGGTCTCGGCCGCCAGCGCCGGCGCCTGCGTCAGTTGCTCGCCGTGCTGCACGCGCCAGCCATGCTCGCGCAACGCGTCCAGGGTCGCGCCACGCGCGATGGCGCTGACCTGCGCCTGCCCGGCGGCAGCCAGCCGCGTGCCCATGAAACCGCCGATGGCGCCGGCGCCGATGATGCAAACCTTCATGCTCTTGTCTCCCCGGGTGGTGTCGAACGGCTATGTTGCCAGCGCCGGCGCCGAAAGTGGTTGAATCGGCCCTCTCGACGCCATTCGACGCCATTCGACGCTGGAGATGCCCCATGACAACGCCCTTCGACGCCATCGTCATCGGCAGCGGCCAGGCCGGCCCGCCACTCGCGGTGCGGCTGGCCGCAAGCGGCCTGAAGACCGCGCTGATCGAGCGCCAACACCTCGGCGGCACCTGCGTCAACGACGGCTGCATCCCCACCAAGGCCCTGGTCGCCAGCGCCCGCGCGGCCCACGTCGCGCGCCACGCGGCCGACTACGGCGTGTCGATCGGCGGCCCCGTGACGGTCGACATGAAGGCCGTCAAGGCGCGCAAGGACCGGATCGTCGGCCAGTCGATCGAAAGCCTGTCGCAGTGGATAGCCGGCACGCCGAACCTGACGCTGCTGTGGGGCCAGGCGCGCTTCACCGGCCCGAACACGCTGGAGGTGGCCGGCGAGGCCTTTACCGCGCCGCGCATCTTCATCAACGTCGGCGGGCGCGCCGTGCTGCCCGGCTGGCCCGGCATCGCCGGCGTGCCGGTGCTGGACAACACGTCGATGATGGATGTCGACACCTTGCCCGAACACCTGGTCATCGTCGGCGGCAGCTATATCGGGCTCGAGTTCGCCCAGATGTACCGGCGCTTCGGCTCGCGGGTCACCGTGCTCGAATACGGCGAGCGGCTGATCGCCCGCGAAGACCCCGACGTTTCGAGCGAGGTGCAGGCGATCCTGGAGCGTGAAGGCATCGCCTTCCATTTCGGCGTTCGCGATGCGAAGGTCTCGGGCGATGCAGCCAACATCCGCATCGCGCTGAACGCCGGCGGCGCGGCGCACACCGTCGACGGCAGCCACCTGCTGGCGGCAGTCGGCCGGCGCCCGAACACCGACGAGTTCGGGCTGGACCGGGCCGGCATCGCCACCGATTCGCGCGGCTACATCACCGTCGACGACCAGCTTCGAACGAACGTCGAAGGCATCTGGGCAATGGGCGACGTCAACGGCCGCGGTGCCTTCACGCACACCTCGTACAACGACTACGAGATCGTCGCCGCCAACCTGTTCGACAACGACCCGCGGCGGGTCAGCGACCGCATCCCCGCCTATGCGCTGTTCATCGACCCGCCGCTCGGCCGCGTCGGCATGACCGAGACGGAGGTGCGCGCCGCGGCCAAGCCAGCGCTGATCGGCGTGATGCCGATGAGCCGCGTCGGCCGCGCCCGCGAACGCGGCGAGACGCAAGGTTTCATGAAGGTGCTGGTCGACACCGAGAGCGAACGCATCCTCGGCGCAGCGCTGCTGGGCATCGAAGGCGACGAGGTCGTGCATTCGCTGCTCGACATGATGGCCGCCAACGCTTCGTACAAGGTGGTCCAGCGCGCGATGCACATCCACCCGACCGTCAGCGAGCTGATTCCCACGCTGCTCGGCAGCCTGCGGCCGCTGTGAATTGATCACAACCAGGAGACATCGATATGGCAACCAACATCAAAGGTCCGGCGATCTTCCTCGCCCAGTTCGCCGGCGATTCGGCACCGTTCAACTCGTGGCCGGCCATCACGAAATGGGCCGCATCGCTGGGCTTCAAGGGCGTGCAGGTGCCGTCCAACGACAGCCGGCTGTTCGACCTCGAACGCGCGGCCGCGTCGAAGACCTGGTGCGATGAATTCGCCGGCATCGCGCGCGAGAACGGCGTCGAGATCACCGAACTCAGCACCCACCTGCAAGGCCAGCTGGTGGCGGTGCACCCTGCCTACGACGAAGCCTTCGACGCCTTCGCCCCCGAGGCCGTTCGCGGCAAGCCGAAGGAGCGCCAAGCCTGGGCCGTGCAGCAGATGCGCTGGGCAGCCCAGGCATCGGCCAACCTGGGGCTGAAGAGCAGCGTCAGCTTCCCGGGCGCCCTGGCCTGGCCGTATCTGTACCCGTGGCCGCAGCGCCCGCCGGGCCTGATCGAGACCGCGTTCGACGAATTGGCGCGCCGCTGGCGGCCGATCTTCGACGCCTACGATGAAGCCGACTGCATGGTCGCCTTCGAGCTGCACCCGGGCGAAGACCTGTTCGACGGCACCAGCTTCGAAATGCTGCTCGAACGCGTGAATCAGCACCCGCGCTGCCGGATCAACTACGACCCCTCGCACTTCGTGCTGCAGCAGCTCGACTACCTTGAGTTCATCGACATCTACCACGAGCGCATCGCGTCGTTCCACGTCAAGGACGCCGAATTCAGGCCGAGCGGACGGCAAGGCGTGTATTCGGGCTACGCGCCGTGGGTCGAGCGCGCCGGCCGTTTCCGTTCGCTCGGCGACGGGCAGATCGACTTCAAGTCGATCTTCTCCAAGTTCGCCCAATACGGCTATTCGAGCTGGGCGGTGCTCGAATGGGAATGCTGCCTGAAGGACGCCGGACAAGGCGCCGCCGAAGGCGCGGCGTTCATCCGCGAGCACATCATCCAGGTCACCGAAAAAGCCTTCGACGACTTCGCCGGTGGGCAGACCAATCCGCAGCAGATCCGGCGCATGCTGGGCCTGTAGGAGCACACCATGGACACCCGAATCCGGCTCGGCATGGTCGGCGGCGGCGAAGGCGCGTTCATCGGCGCGGTGCACCGCATCGCCGCGCGCCTGGACGGCGACTACGAACTGGTCGCCGGCGCGTTGTCGTCGACACCCGAGAAGTCGCAGCGCTCGGGGCGGGCGATCGGCCTCGCCGACGAGCGCATCTACGCCGACTACGCGACGATGGCGAGGATCGAGAGCCGCCGTGCCGACGGCATCGAGGCGGTGGCGATCGTGACGCCGAACGATCTGCACGAACCGGTCGCCAGCGCCTTCCTGAAGGCCGGCATCCATGTGATCTGCGACAAGCCGGCGACGACCACCTTGGCCGGCGCGCGCCGGCTGCAGGCGCTGGCTTTGAAGCAGGGCCGCATCTTCGCGCTGACCCACAACTACAGCGGCTACGCGATGGTCCGCCACGCCCGGCAGATGGTCGCCGAGGGCCAGCTCGGCGAGATCCGCGTCGTCCAGGTCGAATACGCGCAGGACTGGCTGACCGAACGGCTGGAGGCCAGCGGCCACAAGCAGGCCGGCTGGCGGACCGACCCGGCGCGGTCGGGCGCCGGCGGCTGCATCGGCGACATCGGCACCCACGCCTGGCAGCTGGCCGACTTCGTGACCGCCTTGCCGGTGAGTGAGCTGTGCGCCGAGCTGAGCACTTTCGTCGAAGGCCGGCAACTCGACGACAACGTGCAGGTGATGCTGCGTTATGCCAGCGGCGCTCGCGGGCTGCTGTGGGCCAGCCAGGTGGCGCCGGGCAACCTGAACGCCTTGCGCCTGCGGGTCTACGGCAGCCGCGGCGGCATCGAATGGCAGCAGGAGCAGCCGAACGAGTTGCGCTGGTCGCCGTTCGGCGAGCCGACCCGGATTCTTTCGCGCGGTGGCGCCGGCGCCAACGCGGCAGCAAGCCGCGTGACGCGGCTGCCGCCCGGCCACCCCGAGGGCTACCTCGAAGCCTTTGCGACGCTCTACGCCGAGATCGCGCAGGCGATCCGCGCCACGCGCCCGGGCGGCGCCAGCGCCGACCCGGCGGCGCACTTCCCGAGCGTCGACGATGGCGTCAAGGGGCTGGCTTTCATCGAAGCCGCGCTGGCCTCGTCGCGCCGCGGTGGGCGTTGGGTGCGCCTGGCAGCTTGAACCCGAACGCCTTCACCGCAGAGGCGCGGAGAGGCGCGGAGAGCCGCAGAGACGATTCTTGATTTCCTCTGCGCGAACTCCGCGTGCTCCGCGCCTCTGCGGTGAAGACTGTTTTCCACACGGCCTACACGCGAATGCGACCCGGATGACGTCCTGCCCCCGCAAGTGAGTGGCAGCGCAAACCCGTACGAGGCACCCGCAGCACATCGTTTCTAATTGTTTTCGCCGCTCGAACCGCGGCCCAGAACAATTCAGGGAGCCAGTCGCAATGATCCGTATCCTTCGTTGGGTGGGCGTGGCTGCGGCCGCGCTGGTGCTGACCGCATGCGGCGGCGGCGATGGCGGCGGCAGCGCCGAACAACCACCGGCGCCGACCGTTCTGATACGCGCCTCGGCAGCGGGCGCAACCACCGGCGACCCGGTTGTGCTGCAGACGCATCTGGGCGGCACGGTCTCGCTGGATGGCAGCGGCAGTGTCGCCGGCAGCGGCAGCTTGTCCGCGTACGCGTGGACGGTGAGCAGCCGGCCCACGGGCAGCAGCGCCGTTCCCGGCACCGCCACGGCGGCCAAGGCCAGTTTCGTGCCCGATGTGGTCGGCGACTACGTGCTGACCCTTAGAGTCACCGACGCCGGCGGCAGCGCCGAAACGGCGCTGCGCCTGACTGTCGGCGCGGCCTTGCCCTTGCCCGCGGTCACGACCAACGTCGTGTTCAGCGGCCCCTCGGTCACGCGGCCGACGCAGAGCGTGACCCTGGGATCGACCATCACGATGGACGCCTCGGCCAGCGTGGACCCCGCCAGCGGCACGGTCGCCGTGGCCTGGGTGCTGGTGGCCAAGCCGGCCGGCAGCGCGGTCACGGTTCCGGACAGCGGTGCAAGCGTCACCTTCGTGCCCGACCTGGCGGGCACCTACACGCTGCGCGCGCGGGGCACCACCTCGGGTGGCAGCACGGCAGACGTGGTGCAGGGCTTCGAAGCCGCTGCCTACGCGCCGGCGGTGGCGGTGGCCACCAACGTGAGCAGCAGCATCGCCAGCAGCCGCACGCTGACGGTGGCACTCGGCAACATGGTGTCGCTGAACGGCAATGTGGGCTATTACGGGCAGAACTACAGCACCACCTGGGCGCTGGAGTCCAAACCGTCGTACAGCACCGTGACGGCGCTCACCACGAGCAATGTCGGCTCCACGTCCTTCGCGCCCGACGTGCCCGGCAGCTACGCCGCGGTGTTGACCGTGCGCGACAACAGCAGCGGGCTGAGCACGACCTACCGGGTCACCGTGGTGGCCAACTATGGGCCGACGGCGGAAGTTACCGGCAGCGCAGCGCCCATCGCCGCCGCCAGCGGGCCGTCGTTCGTCGCGTCGACGGGCGCCCCGGTCACCCTGCGCGGCAGCGGCAGCTTCGACCCCGCCGGCGCCGCGCTCACCTACCAGTGGCGCGTGGTGACCCGGCCCTCCTACAGCACCGCGACGCTGGCCACGGACACCGAGGCGACGACCCGTTTCACGCCCGACAACAACGGCAGCTACGTGCTGGAACTGGTGGTCACCAACACCGATGGCTACTCGGCGACGCAACAGGTCACGCTCTATGTCGGCAACTACCCGCCGGTGGCTGCGGTGACCCGCGCCCAGGTCACGGTGCTGGTGGGTGGCGAGGCCAAGTCTTCGGCCATCACCAGCTACAGCCAGAGCGGCAATGCGCTGACCTATAGCTGGGCGATCGATGCACGGCCGGCCGGATCGACGGCCGCCATCGCCAGCCCCGACCAGGCCGGCTTAAGCTTCACGCCCGACGTCGCAGGGACCTACAACGCCACCGTCACCGTCAACGACGGCACGTTCTCGGCCGTGACGCCGGTGGTGATCGCGGCCCTGGCGCCCAGCGCCGGCACGATGCCGCTGACCTACACGCCGCTGCTGTCGCGCTACAGCAAGAGCCTGGGCAAGGTGGTCATCGTATCGGCCGGTCCGAACGAATTGCACCTGGTGGACCCGGGCACCGGCACCGATACCGCCATTGCCTTGCCCACCACCGTGAAGGCGCTGTCACTGAGCTCGAATGGGCAGTTCGCGGCCGTGCTGCACGAGGGCACGGTGAGCCTGGTGAACCTGGCCACGTCACAGCTTGTGCGATCTTCGTTGACGGGTGGAACCCAGACCGACGTCGCCGTCAGCGACAGCGGCATGCTCTACATCGCAGGCAACGTCTCGTTTTCATCGTACGGGTTGGTCGTCATCAATGGCCTCACCGGGGCCCGCGTGCAGGACTATGCGTACTACCTGTACGGCACCGTGCGTTTGGCGTTGGTGGACAACCCGCGCCGGCTGATCGCCGTGGCGGACGGCTCGTCCACGCTCTACGCCACGACGGTGGACACCAACACCGAGCAACTGCTGAGCACGACCGGCGTGTCGAGCAACTACTACTCCTATGTGACGACGGGTCCTTGGCTGTCGGCCGATCAGGGGCTGCTCTTCCTGTCCTCCGGCGCGTACTTCGGCACGGGTGATCTGCGCTACGTCAATTCTCTGGGCATCTACGTGCAGTCGCTCAGCTACTCGGCCAGCGCCGACGAGGCGATCGCGCTGGTCAGCACGTCCAATTACTCGAGCACCAGCAGCTACCCATCCGTGGCGCAACGCTACGCGGGCTCGCTGCTCTTCCCGGCCGGCGAATTGCCGCTGCCAAAGATCAGTGGCGCGCAAGCCTACGGCATGGCTGTGTTCCACCGCGCCGACGACAAGCGCATCTTCGTCGTGCAGACCGGGAGCCCCACGCCGTTGGCGCAAGGCGTGCAGTACTACGTCATCGTGCAGTAGCCGGGTGTCGTCACCGGCCCGGGCCGGTGACAGCCCCGGCTTCAAGGCAGCCGCTGATCGAGCGGCAGCTCGAGCGTGAAGGTCGCGCCGCGGCCAGGCCCTTCGCTGTCGGCCTGCAAGGTGCCGCCCATCTCCTGCGCCGCCAGCACGCAGCTGTGAAGGCCGAAGCCATGGCCGTTCTTGCGTGTCGTGAAGCCGTGCGAGAACACGCGCACCAGGTGCTCGGCGGCGATGCCTTCGCCGTTGTCGGCCACGCGCAGGCGCAGCCGGCTGCCGGCCACGAGTTCGGCTTCCAGCGTGATGCACGCGTCACTGACGCCGGCCAGCGCGTGCTTCGCATTGCTGATCAGGTTGACCAGGATCTGCAGCACGCGGTGCCGGTCCAGCGGCAGCGGCGGCAGCTCGGCGATGTTCTTCGCGACAGTGACCTGGTGCCGCTCCAGCGCGTCGGCATTCATGCGCAAGGCATCGTCGACGAGCTCGGCGACATGCACCGATTCGACCAGCCGCGCCGCGCCGGCATACGACTGCTGGGTGGCGACGATCTCCTTGATGTGGTCGATGCTGCCGCACAAGCCGTGCAGCTCTTCGCCCATCGCCTGCTGCTCGGCCTGCAGCGCCGACGACAGCTCGCGCAGGTAGGCCGGCAGCAGCTTGCCGCGCGGGTCGCGGGTCAGGAAGTCGCCGAGGTCGGCGCCGTGTTCGTCGATCAGCTGCACCGCGCGCTGCAGGCCACGGGCCTTCGATGTGCGCAGCCGCGTGCTGACGAGGCCTGCCGAGACGTTGACGCTGTTCAGCACATTGCCGACGTTGTGCAGCACGTTGGTCGCGATCTCGGCCATGCCGGCCTGGCGCGCGGCGGCGACGAAGCGGGCCTGCGCCTGTTCCAGCTCGTGGGTCCGTTCCTGCACCCGCTGCTCCAGGCTTTCGTAGAGCTGCACGTTGGCCAGCGAGACGGCCAGCTGGCCGGTGATCAGCATCACCGCGTCCAGCCGCTCGGCGGCGAAGGCGGCCCGGCTCAGCCGGTTCTCCAGCAGCAGCAGCGCGCGCAAGGCCCCCTGGTGCAGGATCGGCACCGCCAGCAGCGAGCAGGCGCCGCGCAGGTACGGGTCGGTGCCGAAGCGGTCGTCGCGCGCCGCGTCGTCGACGGCCAGCGGCTCGCGCGTGCGCTCGACATAACGCAGCACCGACAGCGGCAGCGCGCCGCCGGCCGCCGGGTCGTGCCACCGTTCGCCGCGCCACAGCAGCACGCGGACGGCCGTCGCGCCGGTCATCTCGCCGAGCAGCGCGACGACGCGGGCGTGCAGCCGCGCCAGGCTGGTCTCGGAGGCCAATGCTTGCGACGCGCGAACGATGGCCAGCATGTCGATCGCATCGGCCGAGCCGGCCGACGCGACCGAGGCGGCGGACGCCGCGCGGCGCGTGTCGGCGCCGGGCTCGCGGAGGAAAGCGTACTCATCGTCGAGCCGGCGCACCACGGCGCTGGCGCCCCAGGCCTCGAAGCGGCGCCGCGCTTCCTTGATCAGCGCGCGGCCGGCGTGTTCGACGCCGTGCGCAAAGTGAAAGCGCGCCGCGCGTTCGGCGATCAGCGCCGCGTGCCAGGGCCGGTGGCGCAGCGCCGCTTCGCGCAGTGCGGTCTCGAACGCAGTCGTCGCCGTCCACAGCTCGCCGACCGCCCACGCGCGTTCGGCATCCAGCCAGGCGAGCAGGTGGCCGAAGTTGGCCGGTGCGTCGGCCGCGCGCTCGGCCATCCAGTCGCGGCAGGCGTCCAGCTCGGCCAGCCAGGCGCCGCCGCCCGGCGCGCTGCGCACCTGCTCGGCGAGGGCCAGCGCGTGCAGCAGCTTGACCTGCGAGAACGCATAGAAGTGGTGCAGGTGATGCGCAACGGCGGCCTGCTCGGCGTGCAGCAGCAGCGAGGCACTGTGGCCGGACAGCGCCGCCGCCAGTGCGCCCAGCGTGTGGCGGCGGGCGTTCTGGATGGCATCGCCGGCCGGTGCGGCGGCCAGCCACTGCCGCAGCGATTCCGACGTGCCGGGCTCGGCTTGCAGCACCTGGACCAGATGTTGCAGGCCGGCAAAGATATTGCTGGCGATGCGGTTGCCGGTGCGCTCGCCGAAAGCCAGCGCCCCTTCGACCTCGGCGCTGAAGTGGCCCAAGGTCGGCGCGCAGTCGAACAAGGCCGCCAGCAGTGGCATATAGCTGAAGCAGGCGTTCTGCAAGTCACCGCCGTGCAGCAGGCCTTCGCGGGCCTGCGGCAGACTCGCCACGCTGTCTTCGAGCGGCTCGAACCAGTGGCTGGCGCCCAGGCCGAACAGGAAGCGCGCCTGCGAAGCGGCCGGCTCGTAGCCACGGGCCTGGCCGACAGCCAGCACATGGCGCAGCGTCTCGTAGCCGCGCCGGTAGTCGGCGGCCGTCGAGCCAGCGACATGGCAGGCGTGGGCGACCGGGCCTATCAGCTCGGCGCAGGGCCCGTGCAGCGCCCACAAGCGCATCGCCTCGGTGACGAGCCAGGTCATCGCCTTCAGGTTGCTGCGGTGCAGCGGCGGCATCAGCCGGTTCATCAGCTTGGCCGCGCTGAGCACCACCGGCGCGCTGGCCGGCGCGCGCTGCAAGTCGTCCTGCGCAAGGGCCGCCATCGCTTCGTGGCAGCGCGCCACCTCGTCGGCGGCCACCGCTGCGGGGGCCCGGAAGCCGAGTTCACCGAGCAGCCCGAGGCCCAGCGCAGTCGCCTCCTGCAGCCGGCCGCGGTTGCTCAGCGAGCTGATCTGCACGCAGGCCGGGTCGACCCGCCGCAGCGCATCGGCGCCGCCGGCTTCGATCGCCCGGTAGGCGGTGTCGGCTTCGTCGAGCCGGCCCAGGCCGTACAGCGCGGCATGGTGGTCGATCTGCAGCGCCGCGTGCAAGGCATCGCCGCTGTCGCTCTGCAGGCTCAAGGCGGCGGCCAGCAGCCGCTCGGCCAGCGGTTGGTTGATCGCGCGCAAGCCGGCTGCGGCGGCGTGGAAGCGTTGCGCCGCGAGCCGGCGTTCGCCGGCGTCGCGGACCACGGCAACCGCCGGCAGGTACTGCTCGGCGGCGAAGTCGGAGAACGCCGCCGACGCCGCCAGCCGGCGCGCCAGCACCAGGTGCAGCCGGCGTCGCGAAGCCGGCGTGATGCAGGCATAGGCCGCCTGCTGGACGCGGTCGTGGCGGAAGCGCACGGCGTCGGCCTGGCCGGCGAGCAGCAGCCCGTCGTCCAGCGCCGGCGCCAGCTGTTCGTCGAGCGTTCCTGTCGGCTGGCTGGCGGCGACTTGCAGCAGCGCCGGCTGGACCTCGCCGCCCAGGCAGGCCATTAGCCCGAGCAGGCGCTGGCTGCGCAGCGGCAGCCGGCGCAGCCGCGCGCGCAGCAGGCCGACCACCTCGCCGCGGCCGCCGTGCCCGATATAGCGGCGGATCGCCGCCGGGTCCCAATGCCAGCCGCCTTCGCCGGCGTGCGTGAGGACGCCTTCATCGCGCAAGGCGTTGACCAGCTCGACGGTGTCGAACGGGTTGCCGGCACAGTGCGGAGCCAGCGCCGCGGCGAGCGCGGCGGCGGCCGGCGGCGCCAGCCGCAGCATCTCGCCGAGCAGCGTGGCCAGTTCGGCAACCCCGAGGTTGTCCAGCGCCAGCAGCGGCGGCGCAACCGCCTGGCGGCGCCAGCGTTCCTGCATCGCCGCCAGCGGGTGGGCGGCGTCGATCTCCGCCCCCCGGTAGGCGCAGACCAGCAGCAGGCCTTGCGCGCGTTCATCGGCGAGCGCGGCGTCGACCCAGGCCAGCGGCGTCGGTGCGGCCCATTGCAGATCGTCGAGCACGACAACCAGCGGCCGCGTCGTCGACGTGATGGCGCAGATCAGGTCGACCGCGGCGCGAACGTGGCGCCGGCCGGCGACGACCGGATCGTCGCCGGGCGGTTCAGGCGCTACGCCGAGCAGCAGCGCGAACTCGGGGTTCGATGCGGCGATCAGCCCGGCGTTCGACCCCAGCCCGGCCAGCATGCGCACGCGCAGCGGCGCCAGTTCGGCCTCGGGTTCGGCCAGCAGCAGCCGGCCCAGCGCTCGATACACCTGGTGCACGGCGTCGGTCGAGCGGTCCTGGCGGTACTGGTCGAACTTGCCGCTGACGAACCAGCCGTGCCGCGCCGCCGCCAGCGGACGCAGTTCGTTGATCAGCGTCGTCTTGCCGACGCCGGGGCCGCCGGCCACCAGCACGCCGCGGCCGCCGCCGCGCAGGGCATCGTCGAACGCGGCGCGCAGCAGCGCGAGTTCGGCCTCGCGGCCGACCGGGCGCAGCGGCGCGGCCAGGCGGGCGGCGAAGTCGTGTTCGCCGACGACGATGCGCTGCCCTTCGCGCAGCCGCTGCAGGTCGTGCAGCAGGCCATCGGCGCTCTGGTAGCGGCGCTCGGGTTCCTTCTCCAGCAGCCGCATCACGATGTCCGACAGCGCCGGCGGCGTGGCCGACGCCAGCGCGGCCGGCGGCGTTGGAACCAGCGCCAGGATGTCGTGGACGAGCTGCAGCGGGTCGCGGTCGTCGAACGGCGGCCGGCCGCTGAGTGCTTCGTAGAGCAGCGCACCGAAGGCGTAGAGGTCGGCGCGCTGGTCGGCGCTGCGGCCGGTGCGGCCGGTCTGCTCGGGCGCCAGCCACGGCGCGGCAAGCGCGCCAGCAGCCGCTTCGCCGCCGGCGCGGCTGAAGCCGACCCACAGCGGCCGCGGCTCCGCCAGCAGCACGTTGGCTGCGCAGAGCTGGTGATGGACGACGCCGCGCCGGTGCATTTCAGCCAGCGTCTGCAGCAGCGGCAGCGCGATGGCCAGCAGCGCCGGCACCGCCAGCGGCCCGTTGCGCAGCAACTCGAGCAGCGGCGTGCCGCCGGCGTCTTCGAGCAGCAACACGGTGTTCGGCTGCGGCCCCGCCGCGAGCTGCGGCACGCCGGGCACGCCGGCCAGCCGGGCAAGCACCTCGCGCTCGCTGCCGCAGCGCTGCAGCGCGTCGGCGCCGAGCGCCTGCTTGCGGATCAGCACCCGGCCGTCCACGTGCATGCGTTCGACACGGTAGCGCTCAGCGCACGACCGAGGCTGCGCCGTGGCGATGCTGTCCCAGTCCGGCGGGATTTCGGGTCGAGCACTCATCAGTCGTCGCGGCAGATGTCCTTCTGGGCCTGCGGCCGTGGAACAAGCCGTACCCGACAGGTATCGACGCCGATCGACGTTTCTTGAGCCGGCGTGCCGGCGCCGGCTCCGGCGCCGCCCCTTCGCCGGCCGCCTTTTCGGCGGCCAGGCAGCCGCTATCCCGTCAAACCCTGATTGATTGATTTATTTATTGATGGTTTGATGCCGAGGCCTTCAGTCCCACGCCTTCAGTCCTCTTTCACACGTGCAATCCACCGCCACCATCGCCGACATCGCCGCCAAGGCCGGCGTCGGCACGGCCACCGTCGACCGGGTGCTGAACAAGCGCCCCGGCGTCAACGCCGAGACGGTGCAGCGCGTGCTGCAGGTGGTGGCCGAAATCGGCACGCCGCCGCAGCGCGGGCGGCCGCGGCGCGGCGAGAACTTCCGCTTCGCCTACGTGTTGCCGGCAGCCGAGTTGCCCTTCATCGGCCTCGTCGACCGCCAGATCGCGCAGGCCGCCGGCGACTTTCGCCACCAGCACGTCACCGAGGTCACCCACCGGCTCGACAGCGCCGACCCGGTGCAGTTCGCCGACAGCCTGGCGCAACTCATCGAATGCGACGGCATCGCGCTGATGGCGCCCGACCTGCCGCCGGTGAAGCTGGCGATCAACGCGCTGGTTCGCGGCGGCGTTCATGTGGTGACGCTGTTTTCCGACGTCGCCGGCTCGATGCGCGAAACCCACATCGGTGCCGACAACCGCGCCGCCGGCCGCACCGCGGGCCTGCTGCTGGCGCGAATGGCGGCACCCGGGCGCGACACCTTGCTGCTGTCGTCGCAGGCGACGAGGCTGTCGGCCGAGATCGAGCGCCGGATCGGCTTCGCGCAGGTCCTCGAAGAGCGCTTCCCGAAGCTGAAGATGCTGCGTATGCCCGACCTGCCGGCCAACGACGCCGGCGCGATGCGGGCGCTGGCGCGCTTCCTGAAGCGCGAGGTCGACCCGGCTTGCGTGGCCGGCCTCTACAACGTCGGCTCCGGCACCGCCGGGCTGGTGCGCGCGATCGAAAGCGCCGGCCTGGCCGGCAGCGTCGGCATCGCCGCCCACGACTTCACCGACAACCACCGCACGCTGCTCGGCAGCGGCGGCCTCAGCTATGTGTTGCACCAGGACATCCACTACTGCGTGCTGGCAGCGGCGCGCGTGTTGCGCGCGCTGTGCGAAAACGTTCGCGGCGCACTCAATGTCGTGCAGCCGCGAATCGAGATTCTGACGGCCGAGAACCTTCACTGAAATGGCCGGCGGGTTGTGTGAGCCCGTAACCA
>Ga0307513_10003369_pt1 | contig 21706 bp, 16 predicted proteins | sample 15_EM_MG_FD_202174 | JGI IMG/M metagenome (GOLD analysis project Ga0307513, IMG submission 202174) | Populus trichocarpa ectomycorrhiza microbial communities from riparian zone in the Pacific Northwest, United States - 15_EM | ecosystem: Host-associated > Plants > Roots > Unclassified | place... | reverse complement strand
CGGGTTTGGAAAGCCTCGAGACCGACGGCACGGATGACCTGGGAAACGTTGTGCTCGACATCCTTGACGCCACGAACTTGGGCGTAGAAGCGGAGGTGCTCGACAACCGTCATACGGTCCATCGCGTCGAATTGCGGGCAGACACCGAGGTGAGATCTTGCTTCTGCGCGGCGTCTGGTAACGGGAATGTTTTCCACAAAGATTTCTCCACTATTAGGGGCCATGTCACCACGGATCATGTTGATCGTCGTGGTTTTGCCAGCGCCGTTAGGTCCGAGAAGGGCAAAGACCTCGCCACGAGGAACTCCGAAGGTAACGTTCTCTACAGCGACCATCTTGCGGGAGAACGATTTGGTAATGTCAATTACACGGAGGCCATCGTTTGAGGAGCCCACTCTGGAGATTTCGGCATTGATATATTGCTTCTCGGCGCCAGCTGCTCCAACGTCATGCTCGCTGTCGGAATTGGCGGTGCTCGCTCTCTTCCATGGTAGCGCAAGGCGGAAGCGGCCGCTATCCCACCAGAGAAGAAGAAGGAAGTAACAGATCGACTGCACAATGAGATAAAGGATTGGACCTCCGTATAAAGTAAGCTCTCCAGGGTTCGTAGCAAATTCCTGGCCGCGACAAGAGACAGAGAAAAAATTCACTGCCACATATAGAGCACGAGCTAAGCTACCAATCGGCAGAGGCACTGAGAATGCGAAGTGAACGATATTGATCTGATCATCTATCTCCGAAGCAGGGGCATAAGTGAGAACCGACATGAAAGCGATGAAGTAGAGTAGGAACATCATAGCTAAGCTAAGGATTAGTCACAATTATTCCGGAATAAAGAGCTTGCATCATACCTTGACCGCCAGCAACGATCGCGAAAGCACTCAACTGGCTCTTCGCCATGAGAGAGACGTTATAAGCTAGCAAGATAGACGCGAGCCCATACAATACAAGTACAAGGAATAAATATCCAACATGGAACCAAATATCGTTCGTCGCTGCAACATAAATAATTGTGCAAACAACAGTACTGATGAGCACGGCGGCAAAGTCGAACGCGGTATAAGCAAGCCACAACGGGAGTGCCCTGACACCATTGGAGTAATGCAAGGCACGAACATTGCGGATTCGCTCGACGGTGGGGTAGAGTGTAAAGAACGCGGGGAAAGCAGACAAGCCAAGCCCCATATAAATGATAAACTGCAAAGTGAGGACCGTTCCATCAGGCCAAAAGTAGTCGAACTCGGAGTAGCGTGTGATAATCTTCTGGTCAAGAAGAAGGTTGTCGACCAGATTCTGAACGGTGAGTGCATTTAAAACATTTCTATCGCCCCTGAAGGCAATTGTAGCGTTTGTTGAAGGATCTCCCCCTCCTACGTAGATTCCACCGGGGGTGACGTTATGATAGTTGAGTTTGATGTAAGTCTTGAAATCATCGAAAGAGTCGACAAAGTGTAGCGAGTCGGCCAAGTTTCGCATGAGTGTCTCGTTTTGCGTGCCGCCGCCAGTACCCACAGGTAGTAGAACGGAAGCCAGATTTCCCACAACTTGAGCTGAAAAGTTGGTCTGGGGTCCAAGTGTAACGTTGAATTTTTTTTTGAAGGCTAGTTGCTCTACTTTAGCGATGTTGATCTGATCTGCATTGGAGCATGAAGCCTTATTGTAGTTCTTCAGGATGAGCATAGTAAAACCGGCAACGATAATGGGGATGGAGATGGCCGCGACGATGGGGAAATAATTTCTTTTAAAGATGACGAGACGCTTTCGGAACATGACCAAAGCCTGTTTGAATATCCCAAGCCTCTCTCCGGTATAGAGGTTTACATCCTCAGATTCCTTATCTACTGCCTCAGTGCTCGGCGATTGCCTGAGTTGCTGATCTTGAATATCTGCGGTCTCCTCGGCAACCTTGAGGAACACATCTTCGATGGTTGGTCCCGAGACATGGTACTCAGTGACTCCAAGCGCTTCGAGTCTATCAACCAACTTGCCGGCCGATGTAGAATCAGGAATATTGTAAACGGTTTGATCATAGAGCCGCTTGGCTGAAACATCCAAGACTTCCGGGGAACCACGCGGAACGTGCACTCTGTAACCGCCACCCATTTTGGCCTTCAATGCTACAGCAGATCCCTCACACTTGAGCGTGCCCTTGGACAATATTGCGATATGGTCAGCTAGTAGGTCAGCCTCGTCCAGGAAGTGAGTTGTTAGAATGATAGTGCGTTCTCCTCTCGCGGAAAGGATGATATCCCAGATCTTGCGTCGGCTAAGGGGGTCCAATCCGCTCGAAACTTCATCGATAGCACAGATATTGCTGCCGCCGGTGAACATGATTGCAAGTTGAAGTTTCCGCTTTTGCCCACCGGAAAGAGTTTTCGACTTGGCCTTTTTCTTTACCAATAGGTCGCAGTCACGGAGAAGCTGGCGGAGGGTTTCCTTGCTGTCTCCCTCACATTTGAGTTTGTTCCAGATCTTAACGTGCTCCTCAACTGTCAACTCATCCCAAAACACGTTCTTCTGTGGGCAGACTCCTATGCCGCCCGTTTTCCCCGTATTAATTCGGATTTCGCCTTCGTCGACGGCGGCTAGCCCGGCGATTGCCTCGAGGGTGGTCGTCTTTCCGGATCCATTGGCACCGAGAAGGACAAGGACCTGTCCCTGGCGGATATCGAGATCAAGCTTGTTCACAGCTGTGACAGTCTCTTTCTTCCCAGCCGCAAGCAAGTTGCCCAAAATGCTTGGCTTGTACCTCTTAGTGAAACCTCGAAGCTCGACGGCATTTTCAGGGGCGATCAGATCCGGGTTAGAACTCCTGTGTCCAGCCGATTCCGTCCCATAAAGCCATTTCTCAACGTAAGCAGCACCGAGAGCGAATACAATGATCTGAACAATGAGAAAAACAAACAAAACAATGGCCGGAATAGTCGAAGGTTGGTCAGGTGGTGACTTGGTGAGCGAAGCAGCTTGGCCTTTCTTCTCGAAGCGACCGAAGATGACAGCCATCAAGACAAAGTTGGATGAAGGGCAGATCAAACTGAGAATAGCGACGGCACCAGAGGAAGATTTATAGCATACTTGGGCGACAACGCCGATAACAATGCTAACCAAGGTCGTGGATATTCCCGAGAGTTGAGTTTTCTTAAAGAAGGAGGACGCAAAGATCGAGAACGAGGCACAGGAAAGCCCAGTTAGGATGTACCAGATTAAAATTATCCCAGTGTTCGTAGTAGCGAAGACTCCTCGAGCTATCGTAAGACCCATAATGATCCATCCTCCAAGGTATACCCAAGAGAATGAGAGAAAGTAAGACAGGATCCTCGCAGATTTAGAGACCCCCATGGACTCGAGAAGGGTGGATATTCCACGTTCGCGCTCCAAAGCTTGGAAACCAGTTTCATGGTAGATTATACCCACATGGCCAAGGAAGACTGCAATACCAATATATTGCGTGACAGCGGTCATGTAGCTACACCACAAAATTAGAACTGTAACACCACAGGCCTCGATAACATCTTACTTTCTACGAATCTTGTCTTGACGCTCCTTTTCTGACAAGGAGGTATAAATGTATTCATCAACCACAACATCCCCACTTCCTTGACGAGCCTGGTTGGCAATAGTCTTATCGATAGCAAACTGCAAGGGCATCAAGAACCTAACCCAAAGTCAGCCCCTGAAAAAAATAAAAAAATAAAGGTAATTCGCCAGTGGAAGGCAAGCAGCAATCATACGTCTCAGCGTCGTGGTTGTGATTCTTAACATTGACCCTGTTGCCACTCAAAGAACTGTCACCCCTAAGTGTGTAATTCCAAACACCATTATCTGTGCTAGCAGGACTATCGTCGAAAACCGCAGCGGAAAAGCAAGGCGAGCTCCCCCTTAAAGTCTGCTTGCACTCAATCTGCAAATCCTCCTTCTTCTCCAATACAACCACCTGTATGCCTGCCGCTATCAACGGATTCGAAATTCTATCAATCAAGTCCCTAACATCCGATCCGAGATTATTGTGAACAAAAGCCAATTTTTTTTGGTCCGGGTGTGCGAGCAACTCTCCCTGCAAGTCCTTGACATGTGCTGGTGTGCCGATACCATAGTTTGACGGTGGAACAAGCAGGTTCCTCGCAAACGAGATGAAACCAATGAAGATGACGGGTAATAGAGTAGCGCGAAAGATTGTGGAAAGTGGGTGTCGTAGAAATATTATGCGGAAATTCTTCCTCCACAACGTCCAGGTCTGGCGACCCAAATTCCCCATTGTAAGGAACAATGCTCTGTCAAAAGAAAGTGATAATCGGTGATGTGGCCCAAAAGGATTAACTACGATATGTTGGATTACTGGTAGTTGGGGATCGGTGCTTTAAAGTAGTAGTCAGATGTTGGTGGGTGGGGGTGGGATGGGTCAGAGAGGGAAGGGTGAGGAGCTGTGACACGAGGGTGGTAAGGTGGGAGGGCCAAGAGGTAAGTTAGTTGATTGTGCACTTGACATGTATGCTCGTATGAATAGATCCTCCCCAGCCCCAACTAGATAACAGCACTTAAGTACTGTGCATGGGCGCTCGGCAAGGCGCAGGGGTGGTAGGGCTAGCAGTACTTGAATGGCAAAGTTTAAAACTGACTGGGCACTCACTGGAACGCCTCGCTCGTACTATGTGGTAATGTATGATATGGTAACGGGGGGGAAGGGCGCAGAGTGAAACAGCGGAAAACGGTAAAAATGAACGTCAACAAGGTGTGGCTCGAGCGGAGAAGTTCAATCTTCTCTCGGAAGGGTTCCGCGGTTGAGGCAGTAAAAGGGAATTGCACTGGTGTATCGTAGAATACTAGCACAATATAGTACCGACTGATATCGGAGTGCCGTAAAAGATTGGCTGTTTGGGGGACCGGATTGGATGTTGGGCCAGCTGTGCCTTCCGGGCTGCCGCCCTGCGAAATGCCGATCCAGTACTCGTAGGTGTAACAAGTGACGAAATCGTGCTGCAGACAATCGATCCCCCCCTGCCTTTTCCTCTTCCTCGTGTGCCTCTTGTAGACTTCTCGCCGATTGACTGTAATATGTGTGTGGTGAGGCGAGTTGCAATGACCGCCCGCTCTCTTGAGAGGAGGTTTGAAGGAGAAGAGCAAATAACATACAGGAGTTTCAGGGCAGGCCTTATTGTTGTGCCATGCACCCAAATTGACTAGTATCCAGGCTCGAAGTCTGCAAGGAATAGCGAATGACATGAGCAAGGGTAGCTTTTTTGTCGCAACGGCTTTCTTGAAAGTAAGTGATATTTTCCCATCGTGTCTCCCTCCCTGCTCCTTTCTTCTCTTTTCTTTTCTCGACTCTTTTGTGGTTGTGGTTGCCATGCAATAAATCTACCGCAGGATGCCGGTGTGCGGGATGTCCGGTTCGCTTGGAGCAAGAGGCGGCAAGATGGAGCCATACCGTACCGGTACTGCACCGTAGAAATCAACGTCGTTGAATGTCTCAGACACAATCGAGAGTAACAGATTGCCCAGGGAACGCCATAATTGAATGGCTAAACTTTTTTCCCCAACACATTTGTTCTTGCACAACGATCCCTCTCTCCAGTCTTAACTGTACCCACATGAAAGTGGGCCTGACCTGAACAGGGGTGTTTGGTGGGCAAAAGAGGAAACGGTCAAGGTTAGGGTTGGAAAAATTACTTGTATCATAATTGATCCCTGGAACGGTTTCGTCGCCAGGAAGGTGGAGACTCCAGCTTAGGTGACACCATGCACAGAGAACCCAGCGAATTATGTTGACTTGCAACCGAGGATGTTGGTGCCCGTACCACAAAGTTCTCAAGCAGTTCTGTGTGACTTAGACGGGGGGCTGTGTACCCTACTCTAAGTGGTTATATCGGTAGCTTCAAGCACCATTAAAAAGCCCATTTAAGCAACCAGGACTCTCAACATCTGGCACAGAACCATTTGAGTGGGTAAAAATATACACATAGGGAAGCACCGACCTGGCGATACGAATACTGCCCCATTGGTGACGCGTCCATGCCCTCTCTATCTTGTCTGAGATCATGAATCTCACCAAAGGGCCAAAGTCTCTCATTTTGCTCAAGGCATTCTGATCCGTTGTAATTTCTCTTGGCGCCCGTCTAGTTAGCCTCAAGAGCCTCATTGTGTCGGTACCGGTCTCATATGATAACGATCGAGGCTAAATTAGCGTTAACCTTCCACCACATTATCAGCACACGCTCGCTTAATCGGATCCTGCTCCGTTCGAGTTTTCTTGGATTAAACCATAACTTCTCCAATATGCTATATCTTGCCATAGTGTGGAGAATGGTCGTGTTGAATAATTTATTGCTTAGGTATCTAGAATACCGGTACCGGGACTGTGTACCGGTGGGGTACTATCTTACCGTAGAGCTGGAGTATCTCTACTGGGACTGAGAAATGTTATGCCTTGGACTGTGTGAGACAGCGTCATAAAATCCGTCGCCATGTGCGCCAAACCAAAAGTAGCTATCACATAGCTATTGTTGGTAGTAGAATTGCTCTTTTTAGGCTACAACCGACTCGGCACCTCGAGCCGCTAAATTCTTACCAAATCACAAAATCCACTCATCCATTCCACATCCGGCTTAGCCTGCATGGTAATGAATTTTACCGTTTCCCACCTCAGAAGAGGATCGAGAGCGGAAAGAGAGCTTTCAAGGGCGGGAGTCCCTCCGAACGTTGAAAGCAGACCCGGGAGATCATTCGCCCGCCCCACACTTGTCTCAGCCAATCCGGGATAGGCTCCAGCTGCTGCTGCTGTACCCGGCGAAACCGGCACTCCAACCCTTCATTGGTGAAACTTTAAATCAAGCACTTCTTGGCAATATTCAGCTGGTACTATTTTGGGCCCTTTCATCCCGACCAGGCATCTACAACTGCTAAACCGCTCCGTCACCATAACCTAACAGGGCCATGAACCAAAGTCCCCCGCAGCGGCCCTGCCGAGGCGGGGCAGAGTATATATAGTCAAGCCTAGTCATCGTTTCGTTTTTTCTCTTTTTTCACTTCAGAATCTTCGCTGCCAGGGCATCGATTTCCCTGCGTGTGCTGCGCACAATATTTTTGGACATCCCTTCTCTGGCTCTTTGGTCCAGCTGTTTGCGCAGAGCGAAATGACTCGAAGTGCAGAGTTCTTGCGGTATACCGCAAGGGGCATCCAATCACCCATCAATAGATACGTGTCAGCATTTCTAGTATAATCGGTGGCTAGGCAATGTAGAAGAAGCGAGGCATCTAACAGTTGCGTGATAGTCGCTGCCTACGGGGATCAACGACTCCAGTCCAATAAGGCTGTCCCGAGAGTGAATTAAGCCCGAGAACACGCGCCCAATGCCATACCGGGTAGTCCCATGCTACGGGGCTGTGTTCGTGTCTCGGTGCAGCTCCCGCAGCCACGAGTGAGAGGCCGTGACGTCTACTACGAGTGATTTTCAGTGCGAGACTCCACCCCATGGCTTAAAGGAGCCTCGGGGAATTGGCGCCGGAAAATATTTGGTGCAATCAAAATTCGCCTCCCGGGATGCTACTTCCGTGGGGTGTGTCGGGCATCTTTGAGGATAGTATCTGCTCTGTGGGGGTAAGAATGTGATAACAATCATGGGTTTAGCGCTTTACGAGGGGCGGAACGTGAGACGAAGAACTATACGATGTAAGTTTAAATAACCAGCTGGAGCATGGGATCATGTGTCCAAAGGGTTCATCATTTCTCCTTGATTCAACCCGTTCTTTCTCTCCACGAAGCATGCATGCTAGGATGCCGGAAAGGGATGAAAGAGATAAACAACCAGGTGCCACGAATAACCACCCGTCGATACTTAAAGTGTAGAACCTATGGATCTCAAGGTGCTGGCTAGTGTCAATTTGACCACATGTATCCTGCTGTTGGTTCGATCTGCTAGGCAAATATCATACTGCATCATGATAGAAACTCCCCTGCCCCAACAAGCGAATTACAGACCAAATTAATACGAGCCCCCCTGAGAATACGATGGGTGAGTCTGCCTTGATATTGAACTAGACTGACCACCACATACACATATCACAAACAACTCGCATAGAAATATCTCTCTAATAGTTAGCCCAGCGCTGCTAGGGGGTGTCTTGGAATAAAATTGTTGGAGTAAGCAAGGAAACTCCCGTCTCCCATAGAGGTTGTTATATCGCCAATGACGGAGGAAAGTTTCCCCTCCTCTAGGAAGAAGGCTTTCGTCACGGTTATTTCCGTAAACCCTCCCACTCCCGGGTTTACACCCCCCCCGATCGGGTGTGCGTGTGGGTGCCCATACAGAAGAATATTGCAAGCTAGATGTGCTCGGTGGCCGGAACCCGCCATGCTTGAAGTTCTAAATGGTTCATGGGATGAGAAGTGTGATCGTTAGGGGTCTCCGAGGGAAAAAATTTGATTCCCGTTCTCTTTCAATCTTCTCTTTGATGCTATCATTCTTCGGGCAGCCTCCATTGTTGTGCTTTCCTTAGCAGCCTTCTTTCCCCTTGAGCGTTCTCCCCCGGAAGTGCTCACCTTCAGAATGAAAGTCTCGTGAGAAAGAGAGTAACCTTTAACATACTAGGCTATTATGTTGTTTCCCTACTTTACATGCAACCTCCCTTCTCGCTCCCCGTCCTTATACCTCCACTTGTGAGCATCTACTCACCAACTGATCTGCCCTCGGAAGCTAAGTATTTTTCCACAACTCTGCATCTTTAGTTCGATCACATTCGTCCACTTATACGGCACTCGCCCCTGCTAGCTTCCCCGCTCGGGAGAGCTCTCATCAGTTCCGCTTCACGATACTCTAGAAAAACTTACTACAGGCACAGATCTCACAGAGGCTCTACTAGGGGGGGCTCTCGGTGTAAGAGAGGGTTCGGGGCAGCATTAGGCTTCATCTTGATGAGAGCTTTCTCCCATCTAACTGGGGCTTCAGAAAACTGAACTTTGGGAACTAGACCCCCGTCACCTCATACCAAGCTTTTTCCTCTCTCGGGACCTCTTATTCCCAGCCCGCCCTACCCTCACCCATTTACAAGGGGAAACAAACTTACCTGGCAGGGGACTCTATGAGGATCTCCTTAGTGGTGGCGCCTAATTTCAATTTTTTATATTGTCATATGAGTCAGAAAGACTCTAAGACTGGGGTTTCAAAATGGGAGTCTAGACTCCCGCCTATAACTGTATACGATGCTAAGGACTGATACAGCGTATCTGAATTATGGGCCCTCGAACAAAAATCCGGCGTCCCCTACCGGCTTTGATACGACTGTTCCTACCGCGACCGAGAAACATGGCAACGGGTGGGTTCGATCTGGGGGGTTTGGATGAAAAAGGCACATATACTATGTACCTGAGATGCCTCTAAGCAGAAGGTGGAAGAGAATTCATATCGCGTCTTCTGTCTACTCTTGGCAGCTTGGGTAGAGTTTTATACTAAGCCCTGATAACCTCATGGAGGCGAGTAATACCCTGTGATTCTTCGTGCGCCTTGCAGAAGATATGATTTATAAGTAGTCCTTGGGTCCTTCCTGAACGATAGTGCCTTTTCCTCAATTCAATGATAGAATAATTGGCTATTTTCCGCGTGTGGGGTGGCCACGTTTTATGCAGTATCGTTCCTACTGTACTCGTGCATCAGACAAACTGAACTGAAATGTCCAAATTAAATTTCTTCCCTAGCCGCGGGCGTACAATATCCCGGTAAATAATCCCTAGATCTAAAGAGGCTCTGGGTGACTATCCGACCTTTTAAGCTTTGGTTTGGGTTTCACTTAAGTATTTAGTTGAACCCACCACAGCCCCCATCTTCACCAGATATCACTCTTAATCTCCTTCGGATATTGTCACTCAGCCTACCACAAATTGTGCCGAAGGAATGTCTATACGTCTTGGTATGCCGTCTGCAAGGGAGTTTTCATGTATTCAAGGAACAAGTTTAACCCTCTAGGAAGAAAAGCATGTCGCTCCTACCGCTCGTGCCCGTATGCTTTTGTCTTCTGCTTTGCTTGATTTAAGTATCCTTGTTCCTTTTTAACCCACCTAGGTGCTCTTGGATTACTTATGAGGGTCTGGGGATTACTGAAGCATCCGGTTATAGATAGCCTTTTACGCCCTCTGCCGTTAGGAATGGGGTAATGGTGTTGGACTTATTTCTCTTATACCGGTCACCATTTTGAATCATAAATACCCGGTGGCTGGTTTAATTTGTACTATTAGGCGGTGCCCTTTTGTATGGGGCACTGGGCTTATAGACCCATTCTCCCTATAGTTGTTGGTTGTTCAAGGTGATTGTCGAGTATCCGTTTCTGCTGAGTTCATGCTAATACTGGACGTTTTTATGCATTTTGTGCATTGGTCATGTCCCTTGGAGTTTCGTTTTGTTTCCGGACATGTTAGCAGTTTAGGAGATATACGCGGGTGGGCAAGAGCCTCAATGATTAGACACCTTTATAACAAAAGTCATCATTTTCAAGGGATTTTAGCTAGGCCCCTATACTGAACCTATTGAGATAACTTTCTAAAACGCTCCGTTTAGCTATATACGCATGCAGAGATTATCTCCCAACCATCTACAGAATCTCCTGAAATTTCACCGTTGTGTTGCAGCTCATTAAAGAATGGGACCAGATTGTGAGGGGTTGCTTGGGCAATTTTCTTGGGAAGCTGGCGATAATGATTTTACAAGTTTGTGGAAACTTCGACTGGTAGTGGATATACTTCAAATTAATCATGAGATACTACCTATGATAGGTAAAATAACTTTAAATCAGGGATTATTTTGGGAAAAGGGGATGTGAGGGTTTTGTCCATTTTTGGTGTGAAGGGAAGCGACTACTAGGACTTTTGCCCCTCTGTGTGTATCTCCTGGTCTGTCCTTAGCTACGGTAGCATCTCTATCGATTGTCTAGCTCATTATTTCTTCATGTTCAGTCGTGCTTGGCCTACAATTCATGGTGAGTTCCGGCGTCACGTGGTTACGCTCTAGCCCAACGCGTGCGACAGCTGCTCAAAAATACCAAGGCGGAGGTGGAACTCAGACCAGTCCAAACCCGGCTAGAACTCCGTTTGGGTGATGAGGCTGACGATCGTGGAAGATGATTGGGGGCCACTTTCAAATGCAGCCTTCAGTTCTCCAACATTTGGCGATCATGAATTTCAGCCGTAGTGGCCTGCTTTGATAGAGTCCACCAGTCAGCTACCATATCCCAGCCGAACTCAATTCTATCTCCACTACTTATAGTACCCCTACACCGACAGCGGAAGCATCTATCCAGCCTTTGACTACTAGTATATACCTATAGCTCGTTCCCCCTTGACCTTCTACATTAGCCTCAACAGACATCGACATGCGCCCTGCGAATTTCCTCCTTCCGGCTCTTCCGCTCGCTTCACTTACCTCTGCGTGGGGTATGCTCGGTCACAGGACAGTAGCCCTACTGTCGACTCGTTATCTACTTCCCGAGACCGCGACATGGGTTCGTCAACTCCTGGGTTCGGAGAGTATTGCTGCCGCCTCCACTTGGGCGGATGGATTCGCCCATTCTAGGGACGGCAAGTACTCAGCACCATGGCACTGGATCGACGCGAAGGATAAGCCACCGCACACCTGCGAAGTCAACTACTCAAGGGATTGCAAGAAGGACCAAGGCTGTATTGTCTCCGCTCTTGTTAATATGGTACCACTCCTCTCTCTCCTCTTATTCTACTCACTCCTCGAGGGTGAATAGTGAACTAACGCAGAGATGGAACGATAGACCGGTAGAGTCGCAGATGGAGGACTGTCCCAGAAGGAACGCGCTATGGCGCTGAAATTTATTATCCACTTCATCGGCGACATCCACCAGCCCCTCCACACCGAAGACCTCCTTCGCGGCGGCAACGGAATCCACGTGACTTTCGATGGTAGGAGAGAGAACCTCCACAGCGTCTGGGACTCCGCCATCCCCGAGAAGCACATAGGGGGAAACGAGATCCGGGACGCTGCAACATGGTCGAATAACCTACACACGGAGATCGAAACAGGCAAGTTCAAGGATCCTTCTATCAAACAGGCTTGGAGCGCATGTATCGATCCGACAACACCGCAGAAGTGCGCCCTTGTGTGGGCCAATGGGAGCAACAAATGGATGTGCGATTACGTCTTACCAGCGGATTATCCTAGAGGGTTTGAAGGGAGTGAGCTGGGCGGAGAGTATTACGATGGCGCGGTGGCAATTGTGGACGAGTTGGTTGCACAAGCGGGGTGGAGGCTTGCGGGATATCTGAACATGATTGTTGCAGGAGAGACTGGGCTTTCGACTGGGGCACAGTCGGATGGTTTTTGGGATCAGAATGGCTTGGGCCATGGGCGGGAGAGACCTGAACGGGGGGGGAGACCTGAACGAGGGGAGAGGCCCGAACGGGGGGAGAGACCTGAACAGGGGGATAGGGAGCCCAGAGCTCCTCGGGGGCCAAAGAAATTGATGGGACAAATTGGGGGATGGTGGGGCAACTTGAGAGCCGGGGAGCTTTGAGTGTTGTTTGGTTATGATGTATTTCCTTGGTTTATGTTCTGGGTATCAATTGTTGTATTTTGAGATTCCGATTTAGTCTTTGGGGGACTTGTTTCGAGTTGGTTTTGGCACTCTATCGAAAGATCTTGGTTATTGGTTTTGGGCGATCATCCAACCTAACTTTTGCGCTTGTAAGCTAGGGCTGAAAGGGCAATTAAGTATGCCAACCCCACCAAACAGCACTTAGGTATATGCTATGCGAATAAGCAATCACTTAAGCGGGGCTAGTAACATCTAGTTCAGCTGAAATAGCCGCACACCCGGTACATCGTGCTGTAACTATAACCGTATTCTCACCCAATAGCTCAGCCGCGTTGGTAGTGGACTGTTGGAGTGGTACAGTATAACCTACTTCATCAGATTCTCAACATTGACAATCCCACAAACGACCCCCTCACAGAGTATCACTTCCCCCCGGATTTTCGCAAACACTGAACCCGGGGATAATCGCCTTTAATGCTTTTCTCCGTATTTTTCGGCCCTCTCAACCAAAATGTTTCCCCCGCCGCAGATCCCTCTAACTGTTTATAGGTGACTTTCTCCCACGCCTTCCTGTGCGTCGCGTTAAGGTTCGCCCTGAGAACTGCATCAGCACGGACATTGCCGCTGCCCGAGCACCATCTCGGTTAGCTTAGAAAGGCAAAGATAGGAGGAGAAGGAGGTGTATGGGGGTTTGTATGCATTGTAAGCTTGCCCATCGCCTAAGGCGCATGGGTACCAATAACAGTGTGCTTTAAGCCCACGGGGGTAAGCCGCTACCCCCAGTGAGGGGGGGGGGGAGTTCAGAAATTTGGAGGAGGAGAGCGCAGATATGATGACATGTTTTTTTATAACTCAATTAGTTCCTCATTGGGGGTTTATAAACCGAAGAGCGAGGAAGGGGGGTGTTGAACTTCCCCGTCTCACTACCTGCAATAGGTTGATATGGGTCAAGTTCTAGATCATGATAAATCATTCGTGTAGAAATCGCCTGACATATTGAGCAATCCAGAACGGGGCTTACCTCCCGGAAGCCTACTCGTATAAAATTCCAGTTATTTATTATCCATTGGTAAGGCCTAACTCACCATCCCGACGTAGGTATGATACACTACTTCGCAAAATCTATCCTGACGATAGGCCCTGATGGGAGTCCGGGCTTTTCCTGGGGAGGCTGAAAGACTTAATTATTCGCCCCCCCCCCACTAACCAACCATGGTTGACACTTCCTGCAGATCTTGCCCTTTTTTTCTCCCCCCACGTGCGCGGGGGAATGGTATCCCCGAGCTCACCTTGTCACAAAAATCTCTTTTCGTGGTAATGGTCAGTTTTCTGTAATGGTTGGCCGATGGGCTGAGATGGTTCCTGCATGAGAGCGAATAGAACGAACAAGGTTGGGAGAACGGATTGGTTGGTGGGGTTTCTATTATTGTGGGAGGCAGCCCTGACCCTCATATTAGCGGGAGAGCGCGGAAAGGTGTTGAAAATCTGGGCTGCGGAGGTAATGATTTACGGTGAGGATTTTACGCAGTGGACTGAAACCGCTTAAGTGGAGATGAAGATCATGATTGATTGTGATAATTTGATGAAAGGAAAGGCGTGAGGGAAGTTGTGTACAGGAAGGAAGGCTTGAAGGGAGGAAAGATTGGAAGGAAAGAAAAACAAGGGGGGTAAAGACATTTTCAGAGCTTGCGCGTCCTTTGACTACTAGTAGTGCGTACGTATACCTCAGCGGCCACACAGTGCGGCCATTAAACTGCCATTGTTGGAAATGATCTGTAACGGGCCGGGTACTTTGAGGGGTGGGCAGAATGAAGTGTTTGCAAACTGTTTGATGGGCACAGATAGTGTGGGAAGAACTTTACTGAGCATGAGAACAAGAGAGAAATTGAAGGTCAAAGTGAGAGTTGTGTTAAGAGCGGATTCGTTGGCTTTCACTCACTGTGTAGAAAGAACTCGCTGAGTGGAGAGAAGAGAAGCGAAACAAAACAGAGCCCAAAGAAGAAAAGCGGGCCCCATAACCGAAGACAGCCAAGTCAACCATATGGCTAAGCTTCGGCGAACAACCCCTGATATCCAACACCAATTTCCAACAAAAGGAAAAGGTTGGGAGACGAGTGATGGAAGGTGATGGAAGGTGATGGAAGACTGGGTAAAGGGTGTCGAGATGGGGGAACATATATAGCGGGGGGAGGTGTATGTTGTTCCGAGGCGCTGTAGGCGTTTGACAACTAAGTTACGGCTTGAGGGGGACTTGGAATTGACTTGGTTTAAAAAAAATATGATGCCTTACTGAGCTTTCCTTTCAATGATTCGAGGGGTTTGTATTGTAATTCTGGAGTATTCAGCGCTGGTGGTGTGGTCGGCGGCTGGACTCATGTGTTCCGGAATTCAAATCTAATCAAGAGAAACAATAAAATTGTTGTAGGAAAATAAATGAGTAGACAGTGCAATATTGCCGGAGCATGTGTATATCCTATAGACCTCAGGTTTTTTATCTACTGTAGTTATCCCCCAATCGCAGGTTACCTATCTAATGTTCACGTGATATAAGAGGGATTAATTTCTTGGTGTTTTCTGTGACGCGGGCTCCTATTGAAAAAGACAGGATTACTGGCCCAGAGGCTTGGGATCGGATATGTCGTGTACTAGTATTGTACCATGTAGCCATAATTTACTAGACGACGTTAATCGTTTACAATCGGGTAAAGTACGATGTTATTTAAACACTAATAGGAGCCAGGGCTCGACCTGCTGATGTATGTCATGTAATTTGCAGTATCATAGCATATAATGTTAGTATCTCAACTTTTAATTTTGGGACTCAACTTAGTTAACTGGTATCCATGCTCACAGCCCTTTTCCCCCTTCGGCAGGCATCCTGGGCGTGACACTAAGTTAACTTCTAGAGCGGGTTCTTGACTCGGTCCCCGTTCTTAAGGGTCCCCTTCTGTCGGGCTCCCGATAGATATCGAAATGCTCCTGCAACGATTTTCCAGTGGCGGGGGCCTACTAAGCTGGCGAGGAAGGGTGGGTAGGAGTGGGGAGATTGGGCGGCGAATGTAGTGGGAGCGGCGGGCTTGATGGCTTTGGTACAGTATTAATAAGGAGGAAGGTTTATCTTGCGATCCGGTAAATAGGTGAGTGGCTAAGGATTGATGGTAGGGAGAAGGTGAAAAAGGTGAGGGGAGGGGAGGCGGAAGACTAAACTCTATAAATCGCTCACCATGGGCTCTCCTCAGTTGGTTCCCGCTGTGTCCCTACTCTCATGTGAATAGGATGTGTCAATACCTAACTTATGTCCCTATCTATGAAGCTTCCATCTACCCCACCTATAATACAACATGGTTGTCTAAGTTGTGCGATAATGCAAGTATATACTAAGCCAATGATGGCCAGACGCGGGGTAACTTAACTTGGTAGACATGGAGAACAAAGGATAAACCAAAATCGTGTGTATATAGAGAGAAGGAGGTATGGCGAAGCACTAACGGTCTACGGATATATACGAAATTGGTTAGACAAAACCCAAACTATAGGACAAGGAGTGTGGGGGATGAGGTGATTGGAGGGCAATGAGATATCGTAAAAACTTGAATAATTGAACCGTGTGCTATGAAGTCCAGAATTTCCTTCTCTGGAACGGGGGAAAAAAACACAGCAAAAACACAGCCCCTTTCCCCCTTCCGAGACAGAAAAAAAAACAAAAGTTTCTTGACCTTACTGAGAGAGGAAAGTCCAACGACATAGCACACGGTTCAATTATTCAAGTTTCTACGGTACTTTAGTTCAAAAGCTCGGGTTTTTTTCCCTAGTCTATGAGATCCTGTCACCGCGTGGCGAAATGTTTCTTTTTTTTTCTTGTTCGCAGCCATTAGCTACAGTTGTTTTTTTAAATTAGTTTCAATAGGCAATGCGACACCTTTCACTTTCATAGACCTCACTTGGAGCGAGGTGACTACCGTATGGGGCGGGATCTGCAAGTCTACTTTAGCACCGGAAGCCATCCGTTTTTTTCGTCAACACCCCGCTTATCTTCTGCTTCCATCAACTGAGCACACTTACTAGCTCCTCCCTTATAACAGTGCAAGCAGCAAAGAGCGGAAGATGTCTCAATATACCATCCATAATAGTACCAACTTCTCCGATAATAACAACTCTTTTATTGTACAGAATAACTATAGTGTTGCCGATCATCTGCCTCAACTCCTAGCCTGGCTATCACCTATTGAGCCCAAGCTGCGGCATCAGGACATCCGGGAGCGCCGAGTCGGCAATGTAGGGGAATGGCTCATGCAAACTGAAGAATTTAGAAGTTGGCGTGACTGCCGTGGTGGAGGTGAAGGTGATAAGGCGGTCTTGTTTTGCTATGGAGCTCCGGGGGTCGGCAAGACATTTACCAGGTAACGATAATTATTCTTGGGAGAGATAAGAAAGAGTATCAGCACTAACGAGTTGCGATGTTAGTTCGTTGGTAGTGGATAGGTTGTGCGATCAGGCTGGGAAGCAAAACACACCTGTTACGTGCTTTTACTTTAACTTGGTGGCGCGAAAGGAGCAGTCTGTGACCAGTATGCTGGGCTCCTTGCTGAGGTAGATTATTGGCGGACTGGAAAGGATTCCAGAGGAAATATCGGGAGCCTTTCAAGAGCAGAGGATGGCCATTGGTGGACGAGGTCTGCTGCTTCCTGACATCGTGAGGATGCTGCAGACCGTCACATCCTCACTGCGCACATTTGTATGCATAAACGCCCTGGACGAATGTGCGGCCGTGCATCGAGTCAAGCTCCTTGATTCGCTGAAACAAATCCTCGAGGAGTCACTGCCCACATGAATATTCATCATTGGAAGGCTTCATATTCGAGCCGTGGTTGAAAGGCGTCTTGCCGGAGGAGTAATATGTGTGCCCGTAGGCCCCAGCAAAGATGATATCATCAGATACCTTTGTGTTAGACTCGAGGAGGACGAAAGGCCAGAGGCCATGGATGAGAGTTTAGAGGCAGACACTCTGTTGAAGATTCTCGAGAAAATGTCGGATATGTACGTATGGTGATGGTACTCGAAACCTCGCCCCACACTATCTGCTAATGGCTATACATCTAGGTTTCTACTGGTTTCCTTGAGTGTCGATGCAATCTTACAAGAATCGACAATCTATGGGAGACAGGAAAAGCTTAGCAGGATGACAGAGGGATCAGAGTTGGGAGATGTTTATGGAGTGACGATCGAATGAATAAAGATACAAGCTGGAGATAAATCAAGACTCGGGATGGTAGCGTTGATGTGGGTTAGTCATGCGGAGCGACCGTTACGGGCGGATGAGCTCTGCCACGCCCGTGGAGTCAAGCTGGGCTCCTCGGATTTCAATGCTAGCAACGCCGCTTCGATATTGACATTGATTCGTTGCCATCAAGGGCTTATTACTGTAGATAAGGAGGCATCAACTATGCAATTGATCCACTTTACTCTTCAGGAGTATCTTTCTGCTCATCAGGATATATTTAGTGGACCTCACTCGGCAATGGCGGAAATCTGTTTGACTTTTCTGAATTCACAACAGATTAAAGCCCTTTCGGCCGATCCTTCTCCTGATACGCAGAACACACCCTTTCTAGAATATTGTTCGGTATACTGGGGGGCCCATGCGAAAAGGGCGTTCTCGGACTGCGTGAGATCACCTGCGGTGGAGCTACTACAAGAGAATTATGGCTGGGAACCGACCGAATTACTTTTAAAGCAAGCAACGGGGATGTATTTTGCACGGTTTGAAAATTTCGCTCTGTTTAGTAAACTCCCCGGCGCATCGTTCTTCGGAATTGTGGAAGTTGTAGCTACTTTGATAGAGATGGAATGTTATAATATCAACGAAGGAGATTTTTTGAGTCGCACACTAGTTGCGTGGGCTGCTGATACTGGACATGAAGAAGTGCTGAGGATTCTACTTAGACGAGAAGAAGTCAGCTCGGACAAGCCAGATACGCGCAGCAAAATACCACTCGTGTATGCCGCTAAGTGTGGATATTCGAGGATAGTGAAACTACCACTCGAACGGGAAGAGGTCATTCTCGACAAGCTGGACAATTACGGTCGAACACCGCTCTTGCATCCCGCTTGAGGTGGATATCAGGGATTGGTGGAAATACTGCTCAGGTAGGAAGAGGTCAGCCCAGAGAGGCAGGATTATAGTGGTCAAACACTGCTCTCGTTTGCTGCTCTGTACGGACATGAGGTAGTGGGGGCAAACCTTTTTAATGATAGCGACTCTCAGACTTTCCCTCCCGAATACCATTAAGGTTTCAACCTGTATCTCTCACCCCAATACAGTAATAAATGACAACACTAGCCAAATTCTCCAGAATTACTTGGCGAAAAATTGAAAAATTGATGAAAAATTACAGAAAGCAAACTAGAAACACTGCTAAAATCACTAATTTTTTGTAATCTTTTTACAAGCAATTATTCATACAGCCTGTCTTGCTTAAAATGTGTTAGCAAATCTCCACCTTAGGAAATTCACAGGGGCTTTGTCTGCCAAGAACACCTCTGAAAATTGAATTTTACACAAATTGTGCCTAATATTTCTCCAAGAATTAAAAGAAATTTATCAATAAATTCGCCTAATTCCAGTTTATTTTCTAGTATTTTTTTCTTCTTTATTTCTTTTTTTATAATCAATGTTCTATTTTTTAGAAGGTACTGTCAGTGTTATTTTCTTGGCAAAAGGAGAAACATGACACTTGGCTGGCATAAAAAAACATTGATAGTATTTTGTAGGGAGGGCCCGGGATTCGCTGGTATTCTGTAGGTTTTCTCAACATTTAAGACTGATGAGACACCGCTTCGTGGGAGTAGCTGCCGCCCCCTCCTCTCGGGGCATGCTACTCGTAGTGCCCTTGGATATCACCCTCTATCGATTGTGGAAATCCTATGAGTGCGAATGCACATACATGTTTTCTCTCCTGTGCTTCCCCGGCGATTCAGTTTTGTGGTTGGGCCAGGATTTATGAGTTTCTGTTTACAAAAGTTCGGTAGAGTTTGGTTCGTGGGGGAGTTCTTGTGTTGTGGGAGGGTAGAGTTTATAGATTGCAGATTTCATCCTGTCATTTAATTCTTCTCTCTGTAAATTCTTACCTGTGTACTATCTGCGTGTGCTGTACTATTTTATCTGGGCTCACCCGCTTCACTTCTCAGTTTGCAAGCAGGGTTTCGCTGGGGTTTTAGCCTCTAGCTAATCAAATTACAGCAATAAGTTCCAAGGAGGTGAGAATTACCACTTGATTTCTGGTAAAACTAGATAGGCGGAGAGTGGGCGTTTCTCTGCATCCAACAAGCTCAGGCAAAGAGCGCATTGCTCACATACATCGTGTGTATATCCTGCTAGATGAAGGAACAAAAAGGATATTGTGAGAGAAAAGAAAAAAGATTTCACCCAGGCTCGAACCGGCGACCACCATGTGTTAACCTAGTGTGATAACCAACTAGGCCCCGAAACCAAATTAGTGTTTTGCCTAACTTGAATATATCATACAAAGTCAATAATCGAACTGCCCAGTATGTCATTACGGTTACCTCCTGTGATGATATTTAGTATTTTTATTATTTTATCTCTTACAAGGGGCTGAGTAGCTCATGTTTTGCTTTATTACCACGTCCAAGTTTTAGATACCGGTAAGTCAAGTGAGGGTTCAGGGGTTTGTGCTTACATAAGCGCCGATTCTCGGTTGCCAGTTGGATCCCCTGAACCTCTTTCCCTCCCCCAACTACGGCATTTTCCTCACAAAATGACAGGCAACAATTCTGGTGGAAAAAAGACTGGTGTTTTTCCTCATTATTTCCTCGTCTCGTGCAGAAATATCGCAAAATCCTCCAGTATCTCAACTATAACCCTCACAACGTTTCAATATCCTCGGTTAGAATGACAGCGCTGACATGCGAAGACAATCAATCAAACTTGCCGGTAGCCGACTCCGAGGTACGCGATACTTTCTTCTACGCTTCCGACGATCGTGATACCCTACCCGGAGGCCTCTACGCGCCCGGTATCACCAACGACAATTTCCATTCCATAGTGCAGATGGTCTGTGTAATCAGTGACACCTTCGAGCGACGCGACGATAACGGACTGCGTGTTGAAAGAGATGACGAACAGCTTGGACCAGGCAATTACTATATTGCCACTAACGGTAGGTCTTTTCTACTTGTATACCTCCATCATTAGCAGCTACTCACTCCGAACAGGTTCCATCGAGCTCAGCGTAGAAGTCCCGCTACTTCGTACGACTTCAACGCACTCTGGAACCCGCACTAGATCGTTCCGTGAAGAAGTGCATCAACGAGACGGGAGGTGCGTTTTAACTGGTAGGCCCGCTCTCCCACATAGTGTCACAAATTCTGACTTAGCCAATTTGTTTTCACATGACTAATCAGTTATTAGTCATCGCCTGTTTATGTTTTACGCTATGATGTCGCTTGACTCATAAGCTTTCACATGACTACGGGCTTGCGAGTTATCGTTATATTATAATGGGTTGATAGTTTCATGACTCACGATTGTGATGTCATATGATGTAATGACTTCCGCACATGACTCACATTATGAGTCATGGGTTTCATGCATGTGACTCAGTTGAGCACATGACTTGGTTTATATGTTGTGATTAGTTAAATGGTATGTTGCGCAGGGACTCATACGAGTCATCTGATGGATTTCACACTATGACTCATTATAATTCATAGGAGTGATGTAACGCGAGGTGATGAGTCACCTGGGTTAGGGTTGTGAGAAGATGCCTATATAAGGGGCTTGGTTCCGACCAAGGATAGGACGCAGAGGCCCCGTCTCAAGGTCTCCTCCCTGTTTCTGGATATAAAAGCAGGGTTCGATAACGTGGACAACAATACTCTGACCCGAATCCTAAGGGAAGGCGGGATACCCCCCTATCTGGTCTCATGGGTTTCGTCATTCTTAGGGGAACGAAGCTGCACCCTAATCTTCGAAGGGGCCCCAGGAACACCGGCCTCCGTCAACGTTGGCGCCCCCCAAGGGTCGCCGATCTCCCCGCTCCTCTTTCTCCTCTACGTTGCGCCGCTGCACTTCAGTATCCCGCGGGGTCTGATGATCTCGTACGTGGACGACTTCGCCCTCACAGTAGCATCCCTCTCCTAT
>Ga0307513_10003368_pt1 | contig 21706 bp, 15 predicted proteins | sample 15_EM_MG_FD_202174 | JGI IMG/M metagenome (GOLD analysis project Ga0307513, IMG submission 202174) | Populus trichocarpa ectomycorrhiza microbial communities from riparian zone in the Pacific Northwest, United States - 15_EM | ecosystem: Host-associated > Plants > Roots > Unclassified | place... | reverse complement strand
CTTGAAATCCATGCTGGGTTAGCCAAAATTTAGAGTTTTCCTCGCATTTATTTCTTCTTTCAATTGTGGTAATTCTTCTTTTGATTAGTCTTTATTTGTTTTGAATTTGTTTTTGGATTTTTTTTTTTAATTTCATCATTTTCCATTTGGTTTTATTTAATTTTTATATCAAATATGATACTCTTTTTTTGATTTTTTAAATTCTTTTCTTGATTTGTTTTTTTTTTTCAATTTTATCCCTCAATATTTTATTTCATTTATTTATTTTTTTTAATTTTATCCCTCAACATTTTATTTTATTCAATTTTAATCCTTGTTCTTTTAATTGTTTTTTTAATCATTTATTTTATTTTATGGGGTTATCCTAGGTTGTGGGTTAGTCAAGTTAACCTGAATTGTTTAAGATTTTCTTTAATGTTTTTTCAATTTCATCATTTGATATTAGACTATTGGGTCTTGATCTTTTTTGATTGTTTATGTTTTTCCTTTCTATTAGGTTATTCTGGGTAGCGAGTTAGTCAAGTTAACCTGGAGTGACTCAAGTTTTTTCAATGGTTTTTTTTATATATTTAACTTCAATCCTTATTTTTAGGTCGTTTTTAAAAAAAAATTAATTTTTTTATTCCAATCTCATGTCGCGGGCAGCGGGTTAGTTGAGTTAACCCGAGTTGACTTAGGTTTTTTTCTTTGATGTTTTTTTTTAAAATTTTATCATTTGAGATTAAATTATTGGGTTTTAAGTTTTGTGGTTTTTTCTGCTTTTCATTTTACAAGTCATTCTGATCTCATATTTTATATATTAGTTAAGGTAACTCGAGTTGACTCTGATTATCATCACTTGAATTTTTTTTCTTACATTAGATAAAATTTGATTCAAACTGTAATGTAGTGTGAAAAATAAAAATCTAGTATTCAACCGAAAGTAATTTGATATTGGCCCAAAGAGCCTAGATACATAGGTGAAAATGGGTGACCATATGGATTTCACGCAACGTTGAGAACTACTTTCCATATTACATTGTAAAATGATTGGTTTTTGCGGCTATTAAGTCTGGACTTTATTTTTACATTGAAAAAAAAATAAAATTTTGAATTAAAAATAAAATAATTAACATTGCTATTTAATTTATTTTCACAGATATTTTAATAATATATAAATTTAATTTTTATTTTAAATATAACAAATTATAAAAATTATGAATTCAATTTAAATTACTGAGGAATTGAATTCAATGGACAAAAATAAACAAAGACGATTTAGCTAAAACCCCAAAGAAGGTTCAAGCAGGGTTTAAGGCGGCCACTATAGCATGCCCTCGCCTCTATGAATTCAATTATTTTCTCGAATTCCATTACCAATACATTTCAATTCATCTCTCAATCACTTCAATTCCATTTTTTTTCATTTCCTTGAAAATTCTTAACATAAAAATTTGATGTCCAGTGCCAACCCCCATATATTCTCTACCAAAAAAATTGATCCTTTGATTGCTTTTGATAAGAAACCCTCAATTCTATCCCTAATCAATTCAAAACCATCCACAGTTATGTGGAGAAACGTTGCAAAACAAGCCATTTTGAAACCCCAATCAAAGTCTCTCAATTTCCCTTCATTTCCAAGAACTCACAGCTTTTTAGGAGCCCCTCAAGAACCCATCTTTTTTGAGAAATCCAAGTTCCATTCAGTTAATAACTCAAGTCCACAGCTGTGTTTTCGCCGAATTGGCGAAATATCAACCCATGAGGATTATATGGGAAAACCTAGTTTTGGTTTTTTGAGAAATGGTGATAGTAGTAATGGGAATCTGTGTAGTGGGTTGTGTCCAAGAGGATATGTGAGTGTAGCTGAGGCAGTGTCATCAACAGACGTTGAAGATAATGTGGTTGTTGATGAGGAATTGCAAGAATTGTTGCAAGACACGAGGAAAGAAGAGGAGAAAGAGAAGGACTTTAGGAGGAGAAGGAGGCTACATGCTAACCGTGGAATGGGGTCAGGGAAGTATAAGGCCTTAAGGAGAAGGCAAGTGAAGATTGAGGCTGAAGCATGGGAACAGGCAGCGAAAGAATATAAGGAACTTCTAAAGGATATGTGTGAGCATAAGTTGGCTCCTAATTTGCCATATATGAAGGGTTTGTTTCTTGGTTGGTTTGAGCCTTTGAGAGATGCAATTGCGAAAGAGCAGGAGTCGATTAGAAGAGGGAAGACCAGACCGGATTATTCTCCGTATTTTGATCTGTTGCCAGCTGATATGATGTCTGTTATTACTATGCATAAGCTCACAGCAATGGTGATGATAGGTGGGGAACATGGATGTGCAAGAGTTGTGGCTGCTGCTTGTATGATTGGTGATGCAATTGAGCAGGAGGTAAGTGATTTTAACCTGTTTTATTTGCTTATTTTATGGTTGCTGTTTGATTTATAGACAGAGGTTAATGAGTGCCCGGATAAAAATATAGTAAGATGAGGGGAAACATAAAGGTCCTTAAAATTGCATTTAGACAGCCTTCATCTGAGGTGATGAACTTGGAAGAAAGGTGGAGTTACCATCGATAAAAATCAGCTATGGAACTTAGATTATGAAACCTCAGTAATGCCTGTAAAATTAGATTTTTCCATTACGTCTGTAAAATTTTGTGTGTCCAATGTTGAAGGAGGTTTTTTCTGAATTTCTTTTCCTATATATCTATAGTTTTCACCTTCAGCTTTATTTTGATTCCGCATGAATTCAAGTTCTTGTGTTGTTTAATAGTTCCAGTGAAGACATTAAATTTAGGCAGGGCATGACAATGTAGTGTAATGTAACATCTTTTAGATACCAAGTTCTTACAACTTTGTCATTATACATTAAACTTTTCATGTCATGGGCCTTATTAAGCTGAATACTCTATTCCACCTTTCTTTATTGAGCTACACTTTCTTCAAATTCTGAACATGGTGGACCAATAAGAGTGAGATTTCAACTTCCCTTTGTTAGAACACATCTCATGTTAGGACACTCCATGTCACTATGGATTTGTACTATTGCGTATCCCTGTTGGAGACAACAATTATCTTTAGCATTTCAATTATGCAAGTTTTTGTTTGTGCCTTTGTTTAATAATTTTTTTTTAAGGTTTTTACCTAGTTTAGACCTTAAAGGCACATGTGACACTTTACTCCAGTGTCTCCTCTGACTTTGGGAGTTCCTTCTTTTTTTTTTAAATAAAAAAACTATACAATGCAGAAATATTTAGGAATACCATTCTTAATCAATATATTGGACCCCCTAACTCTCCAGCCTTGTTCTCTTTCTTTCAGCTGAGGGCTGAATCTGTGACTGTTTCTGTGATAAAACAGATTAGGATACACAATTTCTTGGAGAAAACAAGGAAGAAAAAGGAAAACGCTGATAATAGCAAGAATAGTGTAGAAGGTGAATCCCCTGCTGTCATGAATGAAGAAGAGAAGCTAAGAAAAAAGGTTACTGATTTGATTAAAAAACAAAAGCTGCCAGCAGTGAGGAAGATTGTGAAGGGACACGATGATTCAAAATCATGGAGCACGGATGCTAAGGCCAAGGTTTGTGTGCATGTAATCATAGGTGAAAGCTAATTTTCTTGAACTAATGTACCATATTCAAATTTGATTCTGTCCTTGCACTTTGCAGGTCGGCAGCCGTCTAATTGAATTGCTGTTACAAACAGCTTATATACAGCCTCCTCCTGATCAGTTAGCTGATAGTCCACCTGATCTTCGACCTGCATTTGTACACACGTTCAGAACTGTGTCATATGAAAATAAGTACGGAGCCATTCTTTTGTCAGCTCGATGAGCTCAATTTATTTATCTCCCCTGTAATTGCTTCAAACTGATGCACACATTGGCCTTTTCTTAACAGGAAGACTTCCAGAAAATATGGTGTTATTCAATGTGACTCGCTAGTCCTCAAAGGCCTTGAGCAAACTGTGAGTAACCTTGTTATATTTCGTTCTTTTAATGAAATCCAGTTTTCATATTTTATTGTCCTTTATAACATTGAACTTGCATGGGGTATGCCATCTATTTCAAAGCAGATAGGTAGTTTCTAGATTTTACAGCTGAAACAAATATGATCTGCAGACAATTTCCTTGGTGCCTTTTAAGTCGCAGAAGTTTTTCTTCTTTTTTCTTGTACAAGGAGCCATAAAAAGTGTTATTTCTCCAAACAGGATAGGCACATAGTGATTCCTTATATGCCAATGTTGGTGCCACCGCTTCGATGGAGAGGGTACGGTAAATTTTGATTTTATATTTACAGTTTTGCCATGTTTGTCTTGCTTTAATTTGATCTTTTCTAGTTGGATATAATTTCCAAGTTCCAAAATATTCACCTTGTTTCAGTTACTTCTGCTTGATGCCTGGAATTGTTTTCAGTTTTTTTTTTTTGGTCAAGTTAATCTCTTAAAATGGTGCGATTGATGAATTGATGGATTTCTGAAATTAAAGTCTGGAATTCCGATTTTAAATTAGCATCCTAGCATATTTCACGGCCCTGCCTTTCCATTTCCTAAACCTTCGGTGGAAGAACGACTAATTGTCTTGCAAGTGTTTATTGAAATGGTGAATATGAGATATGAGATGGAAGAGTTTGTCTAGGATTCTCAAGAGAATTGAGAGCACTGTTTTAAAACATTGATGAGCATTTGCAAATTACTATCATGTTCAAGAAGGGAAAATTAACATTATTGGGCAGCAAATTTTAGAGATTGATATGGAATTCTTTACTGTAAATGTTTATTTATGTTAAAGGGAAAGGTATGCTTCCGGAAAAGAATGATTGGCAGTTAGAGATAAAATATAGAAAAAGGAAAGGTACTATGTTTTCTACAAGGATTCTGTGGTGGATGATTCTGGTACAAGAAAAGTTACAGTGTCAAATTATTGTTTTTATGTGAAGTCAAATATGGAGTTAATTTAAGATTAGGACATGGAGAACTCAATTGAAGTGCTTTAGTTCAGGTGAGGACTTGTAAATGGGCCATACATAGGAAAACATTATTTATTTCAAATGTGCCAGAAGGGCATGGAGACAACAGATGATTTCATGAGAGAAATGGCACAGATGGATCTCTACAGTCAAACCGAGTTGTTTGAACTTTGTTGTTTTCTGAGTTGGTTAGGATTTCATGGAGTGTGGTTAAGTTTTTCTTGATGTAGGTTGATTTTTTTGTAAAACAAAATTGTAAGAAGACAGATGAAGGAAGCTCCATGGATAAGGATAAAGAAGGAAAAGCAGTGAGTAACCAGTTAAATCAGTAGATTACTTTCATTAAATATTATTGCGGAAACATGAGTGATGTGTTTACTTAATGATGGTCAATTTGTACTCAAGAGTGGTTGTTTATTTAAATGTAATATGAGAAATTATTCTGATGACCTTGACTGTCAATATGCAAAAATGGAGTGTTTTGATTTTTTGATGCGACAACATTGGGTTCATAGGGATAAATATCTTGATATTCTAAACTTTCTCCTTTCTGACACTCTCCCTCCCTCCCTCTCTCTCAATATATGCGCGTGCGCGCGCATGTGTATAAATAAGGCATCATGTTATTACATTTTGATTGGTGTCCATTTTATCCACTATCAAATGAATTGCTCTTCTGATAAATGAGAATTTTACTGATCAAAAGCAACTGAAACAGGAGATGTCCTGACTAATAGTCACCAAAAGCTGAAGGAAAACCGAACTAGCTGAAAAACAATAAAGAAATTAATAGCTAAAGTTAGCTACAGTAGTTCCAAAGTTGTCAAATCATGATCCATTTGGGTCTTCCAAGAGGTTTCAGGTCCTCTGTTCTTTTGGATCTGGACTGTACAGATTGAATAATAGACTTCAAAATATGAACTGCTGCTCATCTGCATTGTTGTGAATCATGTGATTTCTCGCTTTCCAAACCAAATAGATGTATGCACACCAATCAATATGCAACAGAATGGCCTGAAAATTCTTCCATGCAAACTTTTTGGCCCACCAGAATTCTTTATCTCGATCACCAATCACCAATCACCAATCACCAATCACCAATCACCAATCACCATTTAGCCTGGTAATCACACAAGGAAAGAACCAGTTGCCAAACATTCTTGGTTTATATGACAGGAAATGAATAGGTGATCAATCCTCATTGGAAAAAGTACACATTGCTTTGGAATATGAAGAGGCCTCTAGAGCAGCTTGTGCCATTCAAACTGTTGCCTTGAAATCTGATAAGATCCCTAGCACTTTTGGTTGTATCCATTAGGAGTGGATTCCAGGAAGAACTGTCAATCAACAAAAAGCAAAGATAGATTATACCAGAGATTGCACTCTGAATAACTTCCATTTGATTAGATCGAGCATCAGGCCAAAACCATCGCTGGAGGCACATAAGCATAGTCCCTACTATAATTCATTTTAGATCCTCCTATACAAATCTGGAAGATGCAAATGTTTCTTACAGGTTCCTCACACACGTTACTTCAATCTGGATGTTTTTGACTTGGTGGATGGATTCTGGTTCCCATGTAGTTATTGCAACTCTTAACACCACTATTGCTTCTAGTAATAAATCAGGACCTTGCATTTAAGTAGCATTTTTGAGTTCTATGCACTTCTTACATAATTGCATAATAGCTTGTGATATTTAACTCTCTGACTTGTGTCAACCATAACCTTCATGCCCTTTGCAGTTATGATAAAGGTGCACACCTGTTCTTACCATCCTATGTCATGCGGATACATGGTGCTAAACAGCAACGTGAAGCAGTTAAGAGGACACCTAAGAAGCAGCTACAGCTAGTTTTTGAGGTCTGTACATATTAGATGCATTGCATGGTTACTGCTGCATATTGTGTTGTTTGAACAAAATCTTATATGGTACTAACATGTGAAAACGGAGAATCGCGTATGTGCTATCACATGTATGTAGATTTTTCAAGAAGCTAATCGTTTGTTTGAATAAATTTTCCAGGCCCTGGATACATTAGGAAATACCAAATGGAGGGTAAATAAGAGGGTACTTAGTGTTGTTGATAGGATATGGAATAATGGAGGTCGTCTTGCTGATTTGGTAGACCGCAGTGATGTGAGTATCTTTTCTAATTTTGCTCCTAGTAACTCCAGTTTTTTTTAGAAACTCTTTTACTTTTTCTTTGTGTTCTAATAGTTGATTATGATTTTTGTAGCAACTAGAAAACCTCTCATTTAATGGCTTCATTTCAGGTTCCTTTACCTGAGAAGCCGGAAACAGAAGATGAAGCACTGCTAAAGAAGTGGAAGTGGAAAGTCAAAAGTGTGAAAAAAGAGAATAGGGAAAGACATTCACGCCGTTGCGACACAGAACTTAAAATTGCTGTAAAATTCATTTGACTTTATTTTAGATAGTACACTTTCAATTTCCTTGGGGTTTATGTCAATGTTCTTAATGGGCTCCAGGTAGCACGGAAGATGAAAAATGAAGAAGGTTTCTATTATCCACACAATCTTGACTTTCGTGGCCGTGCCTACCCCATGCACCCATATTTAAACCATCTCGGCTCAGATCTATGCCGGGGTATTTTGGAGTTTGCAGAGGGACGTCCTCTTGGAAAGTCAGGCTTACGCTGGCTGAAGATACACCTTGCAAATCTGTTTGCTTGTGGTGTAGACAAGTTATCCCATGAGGGACGAATAGCTTTTACTGAGAATCACCTTGATGATATATTTGATTCTGCGGACAAACCACTTGAAGGAAAGCGTTGGTGGTTGCACGCAGAAGATCCGTTTCAGTGCTTGGCTGTGTGCATTAACCTCACTGAAGCTTTGAGAAGCTCCTCTCCTGAAACATGCCTTTCACATATTCCTATTCATCAGGTATATCTTATCAATGTCATTGCTTTGTGCTCATATGAACTTCTTGTAGACATTGTTTAGAAGGATTATAAAGCATCCTTCTCAGTTGAGCACAGTTTTACTGAAATTATAGGGAATGGATTGAGAGAAGCAGAGGTATTAGTAAGATGAATGGAAGAAGGAGAGTCAAGATTCTTTGTTATTGTACCTTGCTCCAATTGCTTTTGGAAAATGAAAGAAATGATAAGCTTAGGTGGCTTCTATTGGCACTATTGCTAAAAAAAAGTCAAACTATGTGGGACACTCAACTTAAACACTAATGCCAGACTGTTCTCTTTCTTTTCCCTGGGCTTATGTTTGCTCTTCTGGCCTAGTAATTTATTTTACTCTGATATTTCTGTATATTGTCATAACTTGTACTGCCTTCTGAGGTACCCCTTCCCTGTTATGGTTCTCTGTAGGATGGTTCCTGCAATGGTCTGCAACACTATGCTGCACTTGGAAGAGACAAGGTAGTGTCCCTAACTTGAATTGGAAGATGGTATTAAGTTTTACTTTTCTATATGATTACTGCTGATATACAAAACCCGATACCCGCAATCTGCTTGTCTGATTTTCATATGCTGATGCCAATCCTTGTTGAATTCAAGTTGCCTTTTTATGCAAACTTTCTTTTTTTGAACTTTGTTTTTGTTTTTGGAAAAAAAAAAATGCCTGTGATTATACTTTGAACCCCTCTGTGTTGTTAAATCATTGGAGTCTTGAACAGTTGGGAGCAGCTGCTGTTAATCTAGTTGCTGGAGAGAAGCCCACAGATGTCTACTCAGGAATAGCTGCTAGGTAAGTGGTTTTCTCATGATACCGTTGAAAAGATTGGAACTCAGATGTGCTTTTGTTGAAGCAAATCAATGGAGATGATGGTTTTCTACTCCACTGATTTAAAGATTAGATCTAAAACTTGAAAATCCAGAGATTTGAAAAACTAAAAAAAATATGCTGAAAATTGAGGCAACTCTCGGGTAGTTAGCTTAATTAAGGGATTCCCTTTTTAATTCTGAAGTTCCAAATCACAAGAAGACATAATCTGAATTTTAGACTTCTGACCAACTCTTGAGAGGACAGCCACAAATATGATCTTTGGAATATAAGCCAAAACGCCTCCTAATTAGGAGCTTTTTTTGCAACACACCAGCATGTATTGGTTCGATTAAATTCTGCAATAAGCATTATTGTCTCAAAGCCTAAGAGTTTGGAAGCATTACTATCTCAAAGCCAAAGAAGAATGTATTTAACTGGCTGAGTTTTCTGGCGTTCTTGGAAATGTAGGTATATGTAATTAAGAAGTAACATCCAATCAAAGATCAATATTTCTGTTTAAATTAGGAACTCCTAATTTGTTTCAATTCAATCAAAGAAAAACTTCAATCAGCTAAGTGCATATTTCATGGCCTATGACCAGATCCATGAAGTCAAATTCCTGTGGTATCCATTGGATGTGTTTGGTTGGAGCCAAATTTGTATAGCCTTTACAAGAATCTTTCTTTTTCCATCCTCTTTTTGTGATCATGCATTGCTGGTTGTGAAGCAAGCAGATATCTGCAAAAAGAACGTGATGAATGTGAACTTTTGTAATGCAGAGTACTTGACATCATGCGGAGGGATGCACAGGAAGATCCAGAAGTTTTTCCTGACGCTTTGCGTGCAAGAAGATTAATCAGTCAGGTTTTCTTCAAGCTTTCATTCTCGATTATAGTGGTCTTCTGTCACTAAGGGATGGCTTGGTTACAACTGGGTCAAAACTGCACTATGCTTTCCTTCTTCTTTTTTTCCATCTCATTCAAAGAATAGGGTGTGCTTTTCATAGAGGGTAAGTTCTTATGCTTTCGAACTAATAGTAATTTGACATAATCTAGGTGGATAGGAAATTGGTGAAGCAGACAGTGATGACATCTGTGTATGGTGTGACTTACATTGGTGCTAGAGACCAAATTGAAAGGAGGTTAAAGGAACGTGGTCTCACAGACAATTCAGAGATCTTCGGTTGTTCTTGCTATGCTGCAAAGGTGTGAAAGGAGCATCCTGACAAGGAGGATTGATAATTCCTTAGCCTCACTCTTTCATAAAACAGGTCACTGACAATATTTTATTTTATTGCTTTATCAGGTGACCTTAACTGCCTTAGGAGAGATGTTTGAAGCTGCACGAAGTATCATGAACTGGCTTGGGGAATGTGCAAAGGTGATTCTGTCTCATCTATTTATTTGTTTTTTCCTTTGTGTTGATTTTTTTTGTTATTGTTTCTAAACCATCAACTGACATTCTGTTTACCTTTTTTCTTTTTGTTGTCCATATGACTGTTGACTGTTTAACATGACCAGATTATTGCATCTGAAAATGAGCCAGTGCGATGGACAACTCCACTAGGACTTCCTGTTGTACAGCCTTACCGTAAATTAGGGAAGCATGTTGTGAGTTCTATAACATTTGCAGAAGCATAGTAGATCATTAATTGTACTTACTGGACAAAAAAAAAGTTAAGAAAAGAAATTGATTGGCATTTTGTTACGTTCATGTCGATAGAAATGGCATTTTGAATTCTCTTATCTTCCTTTCATACAATTTTTGCAGATCAAAACCTCCTTGCAGTTTTTAACCCTACAAAAGGAAACTGACAAGGTAATGTTTCTGTTTTCTGCTCTAGTTAATAGAGATTCCATATTATTTATTGTGGCCTGTGAGTCTCTGCTAGGATGTTGATAGCGCATCTAATTGTGAAAGGTCTGAAATAACCTGTTTTTATGGCTGAAAATATTGTTCTAGGATCATAGTTATCTTACATGGGTACATTCTGTAAACTGTTTCCTAATATACTGAATTTCTGGTAGACTTTAGCAGGTGCCTAAGTTTTTTGTCCAGCTAAATTTTCCTGCTTTTGTTTTTTTAGTTCGGTCTGGACTAATCAAAATACTAAAAGAAAGGGAAAAAATGTTGAACCTTCCGGGTCTTGGATCTCAAATTTGGTGGTTCTTTTACTGTTACAGGTTATGGTCAAACGACAGAGAACAGCTTTCCCACCAAATTTTGTTCATTCCCTTGATGGTTCTCATATGATGATGACTGCAGTTGCCTGCAAAAGGGCAGGCTTAAAATTTGCAGGTTTTTTTCACTTGTAACTGGATTTTGTCTTAAATGTTGACCTATTCCTAGTTTTGATTTCTTATTACTGTATATGGCATACCATTACAGGAGTTCACGATTCATATTGGACGCATGCATGTGATGTGGATGAAATGAACAGGATACTGAGGGAAAAGTTTGTTGAACTCTATGAAACACCTATATTAAAAAATGTAAGTATTAGCACTGCTATATTGCTCTACAAACTGGAAAGATAAATGGCCCATCCATTGCCTAGCATCATTATGTATTTGTACAAGGGAAAAGCCCCCCAATACAATATTTTTGAAGTTTTTTTGGTAGAGCCGACAAGAGGCAAGTTAATTTTCTTACACTTTAATCGATTGTGATTGTCTTGGTGCGGAGAGAAGGATGAAGAGATATATGGCATTATGTTTAAATAAACAACACTTGCTGCCATTTATTAAAACATCCTTTATAATTTGCTCTCAACCGCAGTTTCGACTGTGTTTTGGGATAAAAAGATGCCTATAATTTCTACTTGGATTTGCACTTGAAATAACTGTGGTGTCAAATCCATCATTTATACCTTCTGTTCTGAATGCAGTTGTTGGAGAGCTTCCAAAAGTCCTTTCCTACACTGTCTTTTCCGCCTTTGCCTGAATGGGGAGACTTTGAGTTGAGGCAAGTGTTGGAATCACCTTATTTCTTCAACTGATTCAGTGCAACGGGTCCTCACATTGCTACACTAACATGACACCAATCTTTAATGGGTGTCATTCATTCTTTGTTTCTTGTCAAGCATGATTATGGAAAGGTGTGATCTAATGAAAACTTCCTGCAAGAGACTAGCCTCACTATTGTATATAATATCTTGAAAGAGGTCATCAAGCATGGGAGATCTTCGTTCAGTCTCTTTTCCATTGACTCAGCTCTGAATGCTGTTGTATAGCAAGCACAGATATTTTGTGGTGGGTATAGGCTTCTCTGGGGTTCTTGCATTGAACAAAGAGTGAATGAAGAGATAGCAAGATTATAGGGGCTTATGACAAGGTGGCTTCATTGATTTTTGAGAATGATGCAGAGCTTCGTGATTTTGAAACATCCCTTGACTCCAGGAATGGAGAGAGAGAGAGAGAGAGAGTATGAGGGCCCATGGTTATGTGCTACGAAATGCTGGATGCATATGTTTCTGCCTTAACGGATTGGTATGTTATTATACCGCCATTGATCCTTGTCGCCCACACTGAAAATGTAATGTGAATAATAATATTATTGTAGTTTCTATGTAATGATTGGCAACTTGGGATGAAAGGTTTTTTTGACCAGCGAAAAACTGGCTTTCGGGTGTACAGAAATGAAGCAGAGGCACAAGAAATATTTCAACAAAAAACCAGGGTGGTTTTGTAAACCACCATTTGATGCTAAACTACCCTTAAAGTTCATTTGGTGAAAGTTTGTCGATTTATGATTCAAATGAAATCTATACTCTCCACTCGTATCATCTTTTAGTTTTTGTTGTGAAGGTAATTCCATCATAGTGGAGCAGTTTTCAATTTTTCCTTTCCTTTTTTTTTTTTTTTCCCTCCCCGTTTTAACTGGTTTCTGGGCACTAGAAACCCTTCTGACAAAGGCATGGTTGTAGTTTTAATTTTTGTATTTCCATGCTAGATAGTTGACCTCGTCGAAGGTTGAATTAAAAAATATTTGATCTTGAGGGAGCTATTCAAACTTTTTTGTTTAATTATGTCAATAATTATTTTTATAAAAAACATAATAATTTAAATTAGCATAACCCTTATTTTTTTATTAATCTATTTTTATCAACTAAAAAATATAGTCTTTTTTTAGTAATGTACTTCATTTAATAAAAATCAAAGACAATTAGAATAAATATCCAAAAATAAAAATCAAAGACAATTAGAATAAATATCCAAAAGACTCTTAACTATCCAAAATAAAAATAAAAATAAAATATTTAATTAAAATATTTTTTAAAAAGTTCTTTATAAAAATGTTTATTTTTTGAGATGAACAAAATAACTTTTAAATCAAAATTTTATAAACTTAGATTGCAACATGTTTTCTTCCTCTTGTATTTCTATTATAATTTAAAACTTTATTTGATGGAATTAGATCACAAGAATTCAATAAAAAAAGACAAGGGATAATGATTAAAAAAACCAACCTTAGCTTTTTTTAGTACATTTAATAATAATAATAATAATAAATAAATAAATAAATAACAGTTTGTTTATTATTTTTGTCTTTTAATTTTTAATCAATTTTTTTAATTGGAACCAATAAAAAAAAACTAACATGTGTCCCTTCGTATCTTTACATGTCAAGATTAACAAAAAACAAAGAGACTATAAATAGGCAGACCTCTACTGATCAAGTACCAAATTATAAGTATTCAATTATTTAAATTGAGAAACTGCTTTTAATTACTACGGATGTGCACTGGAGACTTTGATCATTGCTCTGCAACACCAGGAGACTCGTTGCTTTTTTTCTTCTGAGAACTCATTACAAAGTTCTGCAGTCAGTAATACAAACTGTTGTCCTTTAACTGCTATACATGATTGTGCCAAAGTGCCTAGTGTCAGCCAAGATTTGACCAATCACAACATTTTATGTCTCCATTTAGAAATTGACCCCAGAGGTCATCTCCGTCCTTGGATGTCTTGAAAATTTGAAGCAACCAAATCACAATGAATGGCCTTCAGCCACCAGTGTCCGTGTGTTTTAAAAATGGCCTGCAAGTTCAAGCATAAATTTTGAGGCACGCCATAAACTATGAGGACGGATTCGTTCATCACGAGAGACCAAGGGGCCAAGTTTGCGTCAGTCTCTCAGTACATTTAAGACTCTGGTAGCTTTCCTATGAACCATGTTTCTCTAAGAAGGTGGTGAGCTCAAACATAGGAAACTACTAGAATATCAGTTCAGTATCCAAAACGATCATTTAGAGAGGTTCGTCCATCACCTGATTGCCCTGCATGAGGTATAGAAGTTATAAGATGAGGAGAATACCGCACTTTCAATGTATGTTAATTGTGAATCAAGGCACTGGTTTTACAACCAAATTCAAGGTTTTCAGAGAGAGCTTTTACCTTCAGGTGGCACCCAGGTTTCATAATCTGGGTTGCTATTGAGAAATGAGGGTTTCTCTGGGCCCAGCACTCTTTTCGGCCTTTTCTTTTCCTTGCCACGTTGATTTGTGCCTGATATCTCTTGGCTTTGATGATTTCCTTCTTCATCTTCTGCATGGTATCCTCTTTTATGTTTCAATAACAGTGCAACAGCATCTTCTGCCAAGAGCTCTGCTCCCACAGATGATGATGTCAACTGTTCAGGAGCTTCATTATCATTAGCTCCAGGTCCCTCAGCTCCCTTCCGTTTCCTTATTATCAGACCAGGAGCAGCACTTTCAATCTCTGAATCCACGTTAACCTCTGCACCATCAACACTACTCAGGATTTTCTGTCTATCTTTATAATCCACAAACTGATCAGACTCATCCATGACCAGCACCTCTTCTTGTTGGGTCTCCATTTTCCTTTTGTCTATGGCACCTAGCCATTGGGGTTTTACAGCAGTATAAACAGTAGGCTTACCATCAGGTGCATCAATGACATTTTTGTCAGTTTCTGCTGCATCATTCGATACCATTTCAGCAACCACAGCATCTTCAGCTTTCTGTTTCTGCATGGAGACATTGGTCGGTTTTCCCAATGCACTACTTTTCTTTGGTTCTGTGGGTGGTTGGCTTTTGGTGGCAGAAACAGGCATCTCTGCTTTGTCAGGTTTCATAACCTGCACTTTTGAATCCCTTTTCCGAGCAGCATCTCCTGATGGGTCAGCAATCTTTAATAGGAACAAGGTCCTGTCTAGTTCAGATTGCAGAGAGGATAGTTCCTTTTCGAGTTGCATGGTTTTATCCAGAACTGACAAGAAAATTAAGAAATAAGCAACTAATGCAGCAATGATGAAATGTTTGCAAAGCAATTGCCAATCACACACACACACACAACACAGGACACAGCAGTAGCACTGACAGGTAAGGGAAACAAAACCACACAGAGGCAAAAATGTTTCTCAAGCATATAATATGGCATAAATATAAGTAATTTATATCACACTACCTAGCTGAGACGATAACCCTGACATGTAGGTATCAAGTGCATCTCCAGCTCCGTTCTCCACTGCAGTTTCTGGTGCCATTTTATTCTTCTCGATCAAAAGCACTTCTTTTTTGTCTTCCACTTGTTTCATGATAGCATCTCTCTTGTCAAGAAGGGTATCGGCAGTTTCAACCGATAGATTTTCACCAGCTTTTTGCACTGATGGTTTCTTTGTACGGTCATAGAATTCATCATCATCACTAAATGAAGTAATAAGCATTAGTTATACAATTTGCATGATCATGATTTCTATGAAAGAAAAAAAAAGGAAAAATAAAAGAAAAATAAAAAAGATGACTGGATGACCAATCATGCAAAATCATTACTCTAGTTTATAAAATATCAGGCCATGAGAATAACTCACAAACAATAACTCAGTAGTGTAAATAAATCATAGTATGACATTTTTATTTTCTTATTTGATGAAAGTTCCAAGTTTTTGGTTTGGAGAGAATTCTGCAAGATAATGTACCTTGAAAAATCCTCACCATCTTCTGCTGTTCCTTTTCCTTTACCACGAGATATCCTTCCAGAACGTGCCCCAATACTTTCCCGGATACTTTCATTAAGAGTCTCTTCCAAGTTTTCCAGTTCTTCCATTATCTGACAAAAGATATGAGAGAATATAATGTAAAGGTGGGGAGAAATTCAAAAGAGATTTTGCTTTCTATCATAAGAAAGTGTAATCACACAACATGTAGGGAGAAAAGACCAGCTTACATTTATCTTCATAGATTTTTTACCTGTGTCATTCTTTGTTCATTGCGTGCAATCTGAGTTTGCTGACCTTGTGTTAATCCACCTTGTGCAATGTCTTTAGCACGAATGGCATCTATTTCCTTCTTCATATGAGCAATCTACAGCCAGAATTCAGTTGAATAAGCAAAATGAGCACAAAAATTAACATGAGGAATGGGCGAGAGGCAGAGTTTCTACATATTCAAAAGAATGTAAGAAAAAGCAACAAAAACAGTTAAAATGCAAAAATGAAGTTTTCACTTCTCCAATCAATAAAGCATGCACCAATATAGCATATAAACCATTTAGATTTAGCACTTCTAATACCACAAAAATTGAAAGGCAGGAGAGTAAAAAGAAACAAAAAAAGGAAAGGGGTCATCTCAAAAATAGTACTTCAAGTGGTCTAAAGGTAACGAGATGAACATTTTAAAAGAAGCTGGAAATAAATCTGAAGGAGATTTAAAAAATGGTGGATACAGATTAGTCTCGTGTTCAAGGTAAGCAAATCATCATTATATCAGACATTAAATATCTAGAATGAGGATCTCGGAGTGCAAAAATGAAAACCACTTACCTTTTCTGTTCGTTTTATCACTTTATCACGGGTTTTCTCCTGCTTCTCTGTAAGCTGTCCTTTGTAGGTTTGCCATGTTACTTCATCACAATCATCCTAGAAATCCAATAAGACAAACAGAGAAGATGATCGTCAGCTTTCAACTATACAGCAAAAGAGTTATGGAAAAAAATTGGTAAACGAAGGTAAATTTGACACGAGTACATATGTTAGTCTTCAAGTTCCTAGTTGAGACAGAAACAAATTCATAATGAATTGTCCTTTTTCTTTTTCTTTTTTGGATTACTAAAAATGCAAGAATTCTGTATAAGCATGAAACAAGGAGGTAAGAATGACAGAGTGTAGACAGCTATAAACAAACACTACTGTTGTCCAGCACGCATACTTCATATTGAACAAATAATAGTTTAAGCAATCCTCCTCACATAAAAGGGCACACAAACATAATCTCATATTACTATATTTTTTGCAAAGCAGCTTATGGAAAAGTGTTGGCAGCAGAAAAATTGTAGAAAGTCCACCAATAATTCTCGCAAGATTACATCCAGAAAAATATTGAGTGACACTAACCTCAACTTCTTGAATAGCATCTTCTCCCATGCCCCATGAGATACCATCAGCAAGAGATGCTTCCAACCTTGCTCGTTGAAGTGAGGCTTCCTGATCTTGCATCTCTTGCCGGATCTTAGCATTTCTACGAATTTTCCTGTCAGCTTCCTACAACACGTGATACATTAAAACAATTGATGCATCCCTGCTGTTTAAGCGAGATAACATAACTGGCTGAACAGGCTACTAACAAATCTATGCAAGAGAAATAGAACTAAATCTACAACAGAGGTATACCTGTGACATAAAATTATATTCATTTAATCTTACAAACTAAAAAGTCTTAGCATTGTTTATTCTTTTAAACCTGGTGAACCAGCATACATGTCAACACCACGTGAACAATTTATAGAACACTTTGAACATAAGGTGATACGTGCATGTGTTAGGTGGTCCTTGAAAAGAGGAAAGAAACAAGAAGTAATGTCCAAGCACACAAAATCTCAGACATCAATCAAGCACTTATTATGTGTGTGTATATAGTGACAGCAATCTTACCGGTGGCATCAAGTCAGGTGGTCCTTGAAAAATATACAATCGAGATGAACTGTGCAAGGAAAGAACAGGTAAAAATCAGAAATATGCAAGGACAATAATGTAGAAACAGCAACATTCATTCCTAATTCATGCCTTTCTAAACATAACACTCTCATAATATAAGACCAAATGCAAGACAGATCGAAACAATCTCAGTATGTATAGGACAAGGAATATGTGAAACAAAGCTTGTTAAAGGCTTTGACCATGAATCTTACAGTCTTTGGCCAATGGCCCCTTATGCATTATGTATTGTGGCTTAACATCACAAGTTACAGTGATGTCAAGTTATGCAGGCAATGATGCCAGGTGATAACAATAAAAAAAGAGTGCTGAACTAAACTAATGCTATAGGCATGAAAGATACGGAAGAATGGGATAAGTCAAGGAATCAAGTATGAAAGTTACTCACTGTCCAAATCGAATAACATCACCAACATGTAAGGCCACATAAACACCCTTCTCCACCTGATAAACAGAAAGGGAAAAGCAGTTAAGAATGCAACAAAAACCATCTCCCACTGTATGGGAAAACACACTTAAGAAAAAGAGGAAAAAACACTGACAAAAAAGACAAACCAGTAGCACATCATTAAAATACAAACGTACTCTACAAAAACTTTTCAGTGGCAAATTTCAAACAAAGAAGCCACCATAACTCTGCCTCACCCCTTTACCACCTGAGAGCAAGGCTTTCTTCTACCAGATAATCAGCTAATAAATATTCATGTTACGGTCTCAACCCACAAAATGCTAAATTGAGGAAAGTTGAAAACCATAAATTTTGCTAGTTTGGTTGATGATAAACCAGAGCTACTTCTTTCATTTGTGTCAACAGCATGAATAGACTCAAAGCTGGCTTGGAATTAATTGCACATAGATATTTGATGACATGGTCGATCAGATAGATGATGGTGAGGCCAATTAGACTCAGATTTTCCTATCAAGGAAGGATTTTTTCCTCTGGAAGATTCTAGATCTGATCAGACATGACAAGAAAAAATTCTTCTGACTGCAAGACTGTGCTAACATGGAAAAAATGTTGGTTGGTTGCTATTAATGTTTGCTTAGTGTAGGAATCCGTCTCCAATAAGGCACTAGTGTTTAGGGTATCCAATGTAGTAGATCAATGCAGTGTATTTCATATTTATTAGGATTTCTTTTGTTTTAGTAATTAATGTAATCAGATTCCCAATTACAATATATTTTCTGCCTCTTGAAACTAGATTGTGATTGTACAAATTGGAGAGGCTAGCATTTATTTTGTACCCTATAACCTTTAGCAGCTATAAAATCAATTAATTCTTGGAAAGTTTCTCTAAACAATCATTTTAGTTCACTTTTCTTTTAATTTCTTCCTCAGGATCCAGGACATTTGCTGTTGACATGAACCAGACCTCATGTCTCATTTAAAGTGCATTACATTTCCACCAAGTTGGTTAACTTGGATCTACCTGTCCTTTTGCTTTGTGCTTATATTTTAGTCCTTGATGATTTCCTTGGTATCAATAAGTTTACTTGGAATAGAACACGTCCCACGTACCCGACCAGATACTCCTTTAGTTCAGAAATATCATTCAAACACACCATAAATTGAAGGCGTCGGTGTAAAAAAATGACTTATATAGCTGGGTATATATTAGATAACATGTAATGAACCACACACCACAAATTCCATTGACAATATCAATGTATCACTTACATCAGACCTTCAAGTAATGCATATATTTTAAATATAAGAAGCATAACATAAATAATGCTTACCTGACTCTTGTTAACAAAGGTGCCATGAGTGCTGCCAAGATCATAAAGATACGCATCTCCATTTCTTTTGAACTGGAGAACTAGCAAAGAGAAGCAACTTGTTATATAATGACCCCAGCATCTACAATTAAGGAAACTTTCGACAACTCTATGTTTGAAGGCCCCATGAATAAGAGTTTCTTAACCCATCTTTCGATGAACAGGTTCTATGACATGGAAAGCTGGAGATAATAACTGACATTACACCACTACAAACAAAAAGAAAATTAATATAATTCTCTGAGAAAATAAGCTTCACAAATGTTGTGCATGTTTTGGATGCAAAATAATCTGTGTACGTAATCTTCATGTCAAACAACAATGCACTTGGCCGGAAGGAAAAAAAAACTACTACTAGGAAGATATTTATCATACTTTTACCGATAGCAGTCTCCCAAGAGAAAGCATAACGACTACAATCACCGAGCAGCTTACAGCTATTGGAATGGGAAATTAGCAGCAGGTTGTAAAAAAACAGCAAGTTACTAACTGCATTCAGCTAGGGTGATACACGAGTCTACATGCTAGAAAAGTGGAGGAGGTTAGCTAAATACCAACAGAAACAGAAAAGTTCCTGTCAGCAACCAAGTTCACGGCTTTTTTCTGTCTGATCTTGACATTTATGGGACAGTCAGATGTTTCAAAAGTACTAACCCCAAAAAAATAGCACATGCTACAATACACATAATCACAATTTTTAGCTCGATTTCAATTAATGCCTGGATCGAAACTGATTACAAAATTGAACTGAATCATTTACTTCGTTAACTAACTTAATTTCATCAAACAATTCTCAACATCCAGAATTAGAGAGAGATAGCACAGCAAGTACCGGCATGGAAGCGAGAGATGGTAGGGTGCTCGAGAATGAAATCGCAGAGCTCCACACGGCCAAACATGTAAGCCCCTTTCTCACAACTGAACAAACGAAGGCCATTAACACTGCCATTAGTTAATAACAATTAGAACCAAAAAAAGAAGACCAGAACAAGACTTACACTTCGAATTGGTCGATAATGGAGCCATCTTTGAGAATCTCGAGGGAGAATTTATGGCAAGGTGGCCCACTCCATTCAGGAATTGTGTACGGCACTGACGGATCCTTTGATTTTATTTTCTCTTGCTCTGTAGAAGTTTCTGGTGGGGTGGGAATAGGGTTTGTGGGAGGTGGCGGGGCCATGGAGGGTTTTGCAGCTGTTGTTGTTGAGGAGATTTTCTGTGGTTCGTCGACAACTGAAGTTTTAGATTCGGGTTCTGTGATGGAGGCAGCTTCGGTTGAGGTGGTGGGATGGGGGTTTCTTGGAGGAGGAGGGCCCATGGTGGTGGATGTCATTGTTAGTGGCTACGGCAGTTCGGAGAGAGGAAATTGAGTGAAAGGTGAAAGGTGCCAGGAGGAGGAGTGTTTTTACTTTTTACGGGTTTTGGAAATGGAAACAGTAAGTTAAGCGGGGCGGGTCGGGTTTTGATTTTATCGACTTGGCGTGTTTGGGCTTCTCATTGAGTTTCTAGGGTAATAAGAATAAATAAGTTTTCTTTAAGCTATTTCAAAGTGGTTTATTTTTAAAAACATATATTAAAATAATATTTTTTTATTTTTAAAATTTAATTTTTATATCACCGTATTAAAACAATCCAAGAGTACTAAAATTTTTTAAAATTTTTCAAAAACATAGTTGAGCTACAATATCAAATAGGGCTTAAACGTGCTTGTGTTTCTTTGTTATTATTTTTTTTTTTTAGAAAAACAAAGTTAAATGTTGGTATACAAAATCTAATATAGAAATGAAAAGTTGATGTGTGTATTTAATAAATGTTAAATTGAGAATTATATTTGTCAATAAATATAATTTTTTTTTAACATTAAATAAGAATTGAACCGGGAAGCTGAGAAGAGTATGCATATTAGAATAACTAATCTTATGAAATAAGGAGCTTTTTAATTTCTTTTCAAATTATGCAACAATAAAATTATTTTTTTTAAGAAAACTGATAATCTAAACTCAATTGCAAAAAGTAATTTTAAGGTATAATTTCTCGTTTCCTCAAAAATAAAAATAAAAAGAAGACAACATGTATGATTGCTGGCCACCCTAGATGGCCAGAATGGAAGGCTTTGACCCTTATGACTCAAGAAACTCATTTTCCAAACCTTTACTCACCTAAAATTACCTAAAAAACCCCTTGTGTTAATAAATCTATCCATAACCTAAAATCCAACTCTAAGCTCTCCAAAAATGAAAATAACAGATAAGATTTTTCATTAAGATCAAGGGGAAAAAACACTA
>Ga0307513_10003367_pt1 | contig 21707 bp, 22 predicted proteins | sample 15_EM_MG_FD_202174 | JGI IMG/M metagenome (GOLD analysis project Ga0307513, IMG submission 202174) | Populus trichocarpa ectomycorrhiza microbial communities from riparian zone in the Pacific Northwest, United States - 15_EM | ecosystem: Host-associated > Plants > Roots > Unclassified | place... | reverse complement strand
CTCGAGTAATTAGAAACGCTTTACTAACCATCTCCCTTGATTATTCGGTATAATAAATGGTGACAAGGGTTTACAATGCCCCTAGGGGTATATCCGAAAAATAGTTATCAGAAGGCTTCTTGTTGTCTTGTTGTTGTAAATAGGTATTGTTCTAGAGGTACAAGGAGGGGTATGAGAATTTTGCGAACGCGGCTGTACAAGCCCAATTCGTATTGAATATACCCCCCATTTCCCATCCTTCCAAGTTCCCATCGCGCCGAAGAACATGAATATTTGCTTCCTCGATAACAGAAACCGGGCCGCAACAGCTGAATTGTACTCTACAGTACCAGGCAGTGCCATCAGCTAATAATCTCACCACACTCTGCAGCAGCACATCGTCGTGCCCTGTCGGGCCGGGGCACACTGACACGGCACAAGGCACTTCAAGTGCCAACAACGCTATCGGTATCATACCCCAGAAACACACCCAGGCCGGACCGGACCGAAGCTCCTACGATACCCCTGTGCCCCACAACACAACATGTCGATCGATGGGGTGTTTTATAATACTCGAGTACTGCAGGAAATTGTAAAAAATGGCTATCATTAGGGTAAAGTTTCCTTGTCTTGCGGGGCGGGTAGATGTGCATATATCACTTCATCGTATGATAGCGTAAACACACGCCCGAGCATGAGCGGGGGTCGGATGCTGAATAGATCGCGGTCGTAGTTGTATAATATTATATCTGTAGGATGGAACGGAGCCAAAGTGGGGTGGGGAGGGAGAGGGGGGGGGAGGCGGTAGTATTATTTGCCAAAAGTAGAATCCACGACGACCTAGCTTGAAAAGTATTACCCCTATGCATGCGGGTGAAGGAATTGCCTTCATGACTTTCCCGTTCATCAGTGAAGTCTTAAATTCCCCAGTATTCCATACAAGTATTAATATCTTCCTCATAGACCCCCCCCCCCCCCAATGGGGGGGCCCTGTATCCGGAAGCAGATACTGACTCACGAGCGGCAATCTCGAGTTCGTAGAGCAGCGGTGGTGCAGACACATGTCCGCTTCTAATATCCGCGGTGGAGAATATCCATCAAGCCGCGCACGACGAGTGTGAAGCCCTTGCTTAAACATCCATGTATCAGTGTCATTTATTCAAAACTTGGACCGACTAACTATTTAATAACTCGCTGTAAGCCTATCGCCAACCAAACCTAGCCAATAAACCATGCAAAACCAGCGCCCAGCGAGAAAAGGAAAACCAGAACAAAATATAACCAATATATCATACCACGCTGCGCAACCCAACTCGAGATGACCAAACCCAGGCAATAAATCGGTGGTGTAAACAAATGAAACGAAATAAAAAAGAGAGAACATGGCATTATCCACCAGCAAGCAAGCAAGCTAAAATCAAGACCATATATCCAATCACACCAAACCCAGCCATCTAAAAGCTTTACTCCCGCCTTTCGCCCTTCTCCTTGCCATAGCTCCCCTCTCGTCGTCTACTTCACTCTCTTCCCCTCCCTCCCCATCCCCCTCACCCTCTCCTTCTTCTTCTCCTTCTTCCCCCTCGTCCTCTTCATCATCACCACAATCTTCATCTTCATCATCGACAAAGTAACTACTTCCCCTCCTGTCCTCCACCCTCCCGCCACATCTATCCTTACCCCTCCAGCCCCTCTCCTCATCCCCCTCGTCTCCAAAGAACCCCGTGAGCCTTTCCCTCTCAGAAACACCGGATACCAGCACCTCCACTGCAGCCAGAAACCCCGGACCGGCAAGCACAGTCCCCAGCGGCGGGAGCAGCACGTCTGCAAGAGAAATCAACCGCTGCTTCGGCACCCAATTCCTGTCCCTCCTCCGGCGCATGGATCTGCGAATGCGTAGTGCATCGGTAGGTATGTTCGGGCTGGTAGGCGTCCATCCACTAAGTGTGTAACTCGTCGTTGTTTGCCCATACGAAGTTCTTATCCGGATTTGATTTGTAGGGAAGGTGGCGGTAGCGGAGAAGGTGGTATTATTTCTGGGAGGCTGGAGTGATGCATTCGGGAACTTCCGCACAGGAGGTTTGGCGCTGATCTGGGTTGCGCCATCGGCGATGCACGCGATTTTGAGCACTGCCGGGGCGGTACCCGGTGCTTCAGGGGTGTACATAGGATGGTGGAGGTGTCGGCGGAGTTCCAGGATTGCTTGGGATCCCATGTGCAGGTCAAAGTCTATTATCAGCGCCCTTACATCCGCGTTCTGGGAAATGTACTTTTCGATCATGGGGAGTAGGAAGCAGCCCTTTACGATCGATCTTTCGAGATTTGAGGCCTCTGGGTGCTGGCGGGAAACGAGTGCTTGGGATGTGCACAGGATGTGCTTTAACGACACTCGGGAGACGCGGTTGTTGCTGAAGCCTGAGGCAGATTTCCTCTTTGAGATTTCCTTTTCTGTGCACGAGATTAGCTGATGGCAGAGTTCCTCTCCTCTTTGCGCCGCCAGGTCGATTTCTGCACCGGAGGAGAGAGTGGTTTCCGAGCCGATTGCTATGAGGAGGTCTATTGCCGAGCAGGGCGTGTCCTCTTCGGAATTGGAGGTAGGTGAGGAGTATGGACTCAATACCGGCGCCCACAGTGTCGAGATTTCGTCGTCTTCTAGCAGCCAGCGGGTTTCTTCGTCGTCGTCGTCTGTGCCCAGGATCGGGGATGTCGGCATGGGAAAGTGCTGGCGCATTATGCCTCGCAGCTCATTTTGTAAATCTAGAGGGGATTTTTGGGAAGTTAGGCTTATCGTTGGGAAGCTTGAGTCTTGTTGTCCACCCCCGTTTGCCGTATTCCCACCACGGCTGGATACCGTGTTTAGTGACCAGCGGGTGGTCTCCGTAGATGCTATAGACGAGTACGACAGGTAGGACTCGCGCCTTGTGGAAATATGATGAGGCCGGAACCCAGCAGGGAAAAACCGATGCTCCGGTTCCTCCCGTGGGCACGTTCCCGGGGTACGGATTGTGAAGGATGCTGACAGGTCACCGAGGACTCGTTCTAAAAGATCGCTGGAGCCCTTTTCTATCTCATCTGAAAAGTAGATTATAAGGTTGTCGTCCGCGGATGGAAACAACGGATCAATTGACTCCCCGGAAAGGCACCCAACCACACTTGGCGGGGAACCATTAACGTTCGTTCCGAGCCCCACGGGGGGAGGCATGAGTGTTGCACCACTAGCATCTCCTGTGGAACTAGGTGCTGGCGAGGAGGTCCTGGTGGAAGTTACCGAATCGCGGGCTCCGATATGACCAAACGAATCGCGGATCGAGTGGTGATGCTGGTCAGACGAAGGCTGATTGGAAGTCGGAGTTTCTGGCGACGCCCCAGCGCTAGAAGGAGGGGTAATTATGTCCATCGGGGAATAGACGGTCTCCATGGGAGGGGGAGCACGCTCGTCTGGCTTCTTTGTAGAAATCTTTAAAAAAGTAGTATCCTTTCTCCTTGGTGTTTTCCTTGTAGCGGACTGTCTACTCCTCCCACTGTATGGGGGAATACTCTGCGATCTCCTCCTCTCTCTCAATCGATCCTCGTTGTTCCCTCGTCTCGACTCAGACCTCATCAAAGGCGGTGAGGGCGGAGGGGAATCCCTCGGCAGGGCAACAGTGTTAGTGGTGTTACTCCGGCTCCTAACATGCACAGCAATAGCCTTCCCAATCTCGATCCCAGCCTCAATCTCCTCCGGCGTTGGTGACCGGGGCGCAGTCGTGGAAACTGTAGCAATAGTAGCAAGACTAAGATGTGAGCCCTTGGAGATTATGGGATCAATCTTCTCTGCAGCCGATGCCCAAGCCGTAGACTGCGACCCGCTCATGGGTGACCCCAGAAGGCTATCCGCGGGAGTCACAGATCTTGGGGTAGCCACTTCCTCCTCCGGAATCCCCCCTCTGGACCGGGCAGATGCACTCTCAGAACGCATCCTCCGATGCATCCTATCAGATATGGACCCCCGACAAGGGCTCTTCTTGAGCCCGTTTGCCTTGCTCCCGTCGGAGGGATTGGACTGCAAAGCTTGAACCCCTCCATGCATTATATCCTGAAACATCCATTCCGCTTCCCTCGTCGCATTCTCTTGCATCTCCGTCTCGCTCTCGCCCCATGCCAAGGACTGCTTCAACGCTTCCAGACACGCAACTTGCGCGGCGGCGAAACCCCCGTTCATGAAGACCATCCTCCCGCTACCCTTACTCCGCTCTGACAGGAACCTCTTCGCTCTCTGCACTCTGAAGACGTGCGCATCGTGTAATGACAGTATATATTTCCGAACCGCGGAATCGAGGACAGGGAATTGATTTCGTGATGACGGTGATGAGGATGGAGAAGATGCAGATTTTCTCGGGGGTGGAGGAGGGGGTATGTCTAGTGGTGGGAGGCAGAGGACGTTTTGTGAGAAGGGTAACAGCTGCAGTTGCTCAGTGATGGTAGGTTGGTGTCCCTCCAAAGTCACAATAAAGCCGTCATCACAGTCCATGACCATAGCTCTCGATTGCCGTTTTTTGATCTATAAAGCGCTTCAGTTTGAGAACTACTAGCAAACAAGTAGGCAAACAAGCAAATTCTTCCCAGGAGAAGAAAGGGGAAAAGAGGTGTAGATTGTGAGGCGATGATGTCGACGTTATGTACGAGTACGTATGCATGTAAATAAGTCAAGGATAACACTCAGCTGAGGCAATTACCATTTTGGCAAGTTCCGTAACTTATCCCTTCTCACACCAGCAAAAGAAGCGGGGGCCAAGCTACCGACCGGTATCACAGTACGACACGCAAGGGCACTTTAAGCAGAAAGGCAATAATAGTAGTGGCAGGTGGCAACAAAAACAAAAGCACCCCCCTCACAGACAATGCAAGGAGCTTGGCGGCAGGATGAATCCGGCCACAAGCTGGCAGGACGAGGCTCTGAGTTAGTTGGTTGTTGTTGTTTTTCTCACTCTCCTTTCTCCTTTCTTTTCTTCTTTTCCTCTCTTTTCTGCAGCACACACAATCAGAAGTTGATGTGATGGGTGGATGGACAGCCTCCGGCGATGGTGGTGATGATGGTGATGATGGTGTTGAAGATGGTGTTGATGGATGGTGGATGATGGATGACTAGATGGGGAAAGCCTCGCACGGGCTGAGGTACATATGTAGGAACGAGTGCGTGTAGTGGATGAAACGCTGTGCTGGAGAGCTTGCGAAGGGATTTGTTCTGGGAGTGGCGGTGTGGATGTGGTTTGTACTGACTGGATCCAGCCCAAGAAGACGGTCACAGAAGGGGGAGAGGGAGAGGGAAGGCGGTGCTGGTATTGAATAGGACGCACCACGAGTAAGGATGAGAATATCACCGGTCCGGAGGTTTATTTAGACTTCCTTTTGCAGTGAACTACCGTAGACTATTAATGTAGACATGGCCTGCACTTCATCGTCCACCGTAGTAGTAGTGGAAGGGCCCAGAAGTTGCGGTTGAGCATGGAGGGGAAGCCCGATACGAACAACCTCGCATCAATTAATTAAAAGCCTTCCATGCCAAAGCGCGGGAAATCATAAGATCTCCCCCCCTGCTAATCATCAAGCCAACCTCCGGTATGCTTTCACCTTTGGACCATCTTGTACTCGAATACCTCTGCTCGAGGGCTGGTGGGGCAGCAGAAAGGAGGATGAATAGCAAGCAAGTACCGGTAACCTCGCCCTACAGTGCCGCATTGTACCGTGCAGTAATCTACTCGAGTAGGAGAGTAGGAGAGTAGGAGTACCGTTAAAGTAACTTACTGTGCAGCGCGAAACAAAGAAACATCCAAAATTTCCCAACCCCCGCGCCGCCAACCACCGACAACACACAGACTCTCACGAAAGGAGCGTCCACACGTGGCATTAAGCGAAACTTTCCCTCATCAACCACACAAGACACTCTCCACAATCTAAAAAAGAGGAACCCCTTGCATGAATCCTCGCACCCAAAAAATGCCAAAACAAACACAAGCCAGCCAGAGCACACCAATGCGGTTGAGATATGATGCTGATGATAACAATAATCCCCGTAATAATAATTACCGATATACTCGCACAGTACCGTGGACTCGGTGAGACTTTTCACTACTCCCCTCTGGTGGATCGGCCACGGAAGGTAGAAGTCGCCGCCCAACAAGAAGTCTCGTGTTTCCCCTGAACGTAAGCGCCCAACGGGTCCATTGATTTGATGGGTTGCGGAAGCTTCGGTGTACCGCTCTTTTTTTCATGGCTGCTATTTGGCCAGGTGGGGATCGTGGGCATGGGAGATATCTCATTCTTGTGAAGAGTACCTTAGGTGCTTGTGTACGATGGAATCGCAGCGGCTTTTTCTCCCGCCTCGTGCTACTTCTCATCCTGGGCGCGGTTCCAGCTCGTTGATCTCTATACGCAGAGTAGCGCATCGGCCCTGGTACTGCACTCCATTACTCGTAGATAAACACGCCTTCCAGTCCCCTCCACATGGTCCACTGGAGCTCAAACCAACTCTGGTACCACTCTATACCACCAATCTCAGACCCTCCCTGCACTCGAGTGCCGTACGGTACTCATAGAACACCAGTACCGTAATAGTAATGCCTTCCACAAGTGCCGGTATCATACCCCTCAAAAAGTACTCCAGTGCCTGAACACAAGGATCAGGAATTTGTATATCGTAGAAGATTGTCCGTGCGCATCCAAACGCCCACGCTAGGTTCAGACCTGTGCTCAGCAGAATCTCAGCAAGACGCAACGTTTCATCCACAGCCAAGAAAATAATACGTCAACTTCCAACCAAGAAAACGCAATCAGAAAAAACAATGAAAAATCAGATCTAGGTGGATTTATTGGTACTTTTTTTTTTCATGAAAAAGGTTCGTAGAAGCACCTCGGACAAAGAAAAAGTGATCTGTTCAAAAAAAAAAAACCAATTTCTCATAAGGCCAGACGAGGTCAGAATCATGGCCTCAACACACCTTTACTCCACACCTACCCTGGTCCTTCTCCTAAAAACGAGATTTATCGACAAACCCCAAGCAACCCAGGCCACCCGTTGCACACGATTGTCCCCCTCCATGAATTGAACAGTGCTTCTGGCTTACCGGTGCTCACACTAATTTCCCATTGACTTTGTATTTGTACCCTAAATTTCAAATTTCCTATGTGAGGCGCCTGCAAGCAATTCCAAAGGGACATTATGGGCTGCCGTTATCATTCACTCCTGTGCTACTTGTAGCGTGCAATTTTAAGGCTGAAACAGTGATGGTATTCGATAGGGAGGGCCCGGGGTTGACTGGTCTAGGATATGGCTTTCTCGAACAACTACAGGACAGGTACAGGTATCATAACTCCCTTAGTCACCCCATCGGAGTGCCTACCGAGAATCTGATACATACAAACCTTGGTTGGTGTTTACCGTACAAGGGTCAGGCATGGGAGAATGGTACGGTGTGTGGAGCAGTGGGGTCGATCTTGATTTTGGTTAAAATTAGTGGCAAGTTTCGTCCCAACTGGCTTTTCTGGAAAACCGAACCAAATCTTCCATTGCTTTGCAAGCAACATGAGCCTGGAATGAGCCGTTTCATTGATTGGTTAATTATATATCTCTTCGAAACTGATCAACGCGAGAGGAACTAGAGATCTGTGTTATGTTTCTTAGGTCTACCGCTTCTACCCGCAGTTTAGTCAGGCACCGTACCATTGTTTTTATCCCTGCTCCATGTTCTTGAAGAATTGTTTCTGCCGCCCCGGATGGTCCGGGCATCCAAAACCCCCATCCGTGGCGAACCCGATCTAATCTTTCCAAGTTTGGAATAGCGGATTTTTGAGAAGGTGGAAGTACTCGTACTGTACTCGAGTATTTTGTACCCATCAGCGGCTGAGACACTCCCGCCCGAGTTTAGAATATTAACCACTAGCCTATTCAGGAATCGGGAGTAAATCGACGCGGACTCTTCTCGTTTCCACCATTGCCATGTTGAGCAGTACAGTGCGAGCACTGATTCAATGGTAAATTTATTTTGAGCCACACATCTCAGAATAACCAAGTTCGTTCTTCCCACACTATCAGAATGCACTTGCAAGGGTTAAAAAACGTGGCTTGGGGAGAAATTGCTTCAGGGGGTAATCGAATTTCGCATGATCGCCATGGAAACACAGAATTCCATTCCTTCGGGCTACAAACAACTCCCCGTCCCCCTTTGTTTGCCCTTGTTTGCCCTTTTGCTCGCGTATTCTGGCTCTCTGCGGGTTGTGGTATCACTACTATCCAACTGGGCCAATGTTCCACATTTTAAACTGGGCCAGAATGCCTCACAATGACTGGGGAGTGAATAGTTCGGCTTTCCCCTGCTGCAATCATTTTCCCCGAGTGGATGCAATAACAAATGAGACGGGACCACAAGCCACTTGGGCGCCCCCTCGCTCGGCAGGCTAAACTTGAACGGGAAACTTTCCTATGGTCAAGATAAAATGTTGTTAGTGGAGAGACCAGCTGGTGGTTTCCTCGTAGGCAATTGACGGATCAGCATCCGTCCGAGTAGGTTGTGGTTTCGTCTGGACCTGATCTCCTCGAGCACTGCACGATTTTTACCTGACCAGGGATCATCGAGGAAGGCTTTGTCATGGTCAGAGTTAGAATTCAAGATACCACACAGCTTTCACCAAACCCCGCCCACCCTCTGTACAACCTGACCCCACTCATTGATTTCAAACTCATTAGTAGGAGGAAAGCAAGATAAAGGTCATCATTGTCGTCCTGGCGGAAGGGCCACAAGTTTGTCAGCCCCTCAATCCCTGTTCTCCCTCCTCGACGCTGCAGCATGAGCCCAGACCAATTGGCCAACTGAGAAGTGGATTTCATGAATAGTCTAATTCGGTATGCGAGGATTCTCCATGGGTTCTCTCTAGTTGACTAGCAATTACATCCTGGTGGAACTCGGCCCGGGTCGCTGTGGGCCCCACACTCACAGTATCAAATACGACCTCACCACCACACATCGTGAGTCCGATTAAAAATCCATAACCGAGGACGGTGCGGTGCGAGGACCGCGTTTCACCACTGCTCATACAGTCCCACCTCGCTGTAGTGAACCGCCATGTACTGAATTTGAATTGTGATGTTCTGGCATCATCAACCCCCTTGTTTCCGCATATCCCCTCGCTGGAATGAGAAAAGGTCCGGACAGACAAATACAATAAAAGCAATATTGACAGACGGCTGCTGAAATGGAATAGCATATATTCGGGTAAAGTCTTCGGGGTGTATCGGATACAAACTATTCCACAACGGCTCGGGGACGGATTTTTAATTCCATAAGCGGTGCAATTCCTCTTCATCTCCCGTAGCTAGCCTTCTAACGACGATAAGGCTACTGCTTCCTCCGGTATTGTGAATGTGTTGATAGGAGATGAAGCAAGATTCTTGAGGAACTTGCCGGTTTTTGATTGCTTTTTTTAAAATTTTCATTTTGTTTTTTGTTTTTTTAGGTTTGGATTGCTAGACACAAACCTCATACCGGTATATTGTTAATCCTTCTTGTGCCTGAGGTACTGTGAAAACAGACTCTTTGGATGCATCTTATTTGGGACGATTTTTATTTCCTTAAACAATTCCCCCTTATCAATAGTCCTACCCCATTCCTTACGAACCCCCTCTCTTCCAAGTCACGTTTCTCCAATCTCCCCATTCCCACTCTATGAACCCCTTACTGCACTAAAGAGAAGCACGATACACTCTATTACCCACTCACATTCCACAATGCTAGGTAAAACTTCAGGGATTCCATCTAGGACAATAACCCATCTGGCATAACGGGATGGAAAAAATAATAGTCGTATCATATCACCTGAAGAAAAATAAGGAAAGGTATGTTCCCACTCCCATCTCAAGCCTTTTCCCCAAAGGCATCCCTAGGCAGTATTGATACTCTTTCCCTTTAGGCTTTGCTCTTCCCTTACTTACTCCTTTCTTCTCTGTGTCACTCTCCACTCTCCATCTTCCACTGGCTCTCCTTGGATCTCTTCATCAGATCATGTGTTTTACCCTTTTTAGATACAGTTTTTCCACAAGTCACCGTCGCACCCGGCTCAACAGGCCAAAATTCTATACGGACCAGGGCGAGGTTTGGAGAAACATCACATGAATCCGAAAACCCCCATATATGGCTGACCGTTCAGAGGTGCTGCAGATTCCGTATAGTGCAGCAAGGTATCCGGCTCAACGTGACTCGGGAGAGCACGGTAGGGTGTAGTAGTAGAGTACTGTGAGTGCACTACCGTACTATAGACCCCGGATCGTAGGGGAGAGTCAGCCCGTCAGCCCATGATAAGTTTGGTTTGAAAAGTTTTAACAGAATTGCGAATAGCCAGTTAATGCGTTCCTGCGTACCCTGTAGGGTGATCATATGGTGATTCTGGAAACCACCAACCCTTCTCTGGAGCATTTGTCGACGAATCTGGAGATTAAAGGACTAGCCGAGATGGTTGGCTTCACGAGATTCCACGGTACGTACACTCGCAGGGACGGAGATCTTTGTCGTGATGTGCCGGGACCGGTACTGCACTCCTCCCGTACGGTACCGGTAGCCCAGACCAGCTAATGAATCCCCTCTTGAGCATGGGTTGCACCGTTTCTGAATATTCAGTTGGGTTCGCTTAACCTTAGTCGCGCGGTAAGTCCCGTTAATGACGCTAAGGTATCATAGTTTGTAAATTTTTTTCCTTGGTTGGAAATAAAAATAAGTCTACTGGGATGTTGCTGATGGGTATAGTGCTGGTACATGTAGGGTACCGAAGTGTTATGTCATGATGGTGAGGATTGGCGCTTGTGTTTTGGATGATTGTGCTGGGGCTTCTGCTCGCAAAGGTCTCGCGCAAGTACTGGTACGATAGCTCTCTAGCAGGTATGGTACGATTCAGGATGCGGCACCGTTGTGAACGGCCCGTGTAAACGAGAGCGAGGCCAGGAGATCCTTCTCACTTTGGAATTTGGCAATGGCGATTATAGCTGTACCGTATGTCGTTCGCTTTTTACGGTGATAGCTAGCTGGGAGCGTTTCAAAAACAAGGACTGCCGAGATGTCGTGCAATGCTATTATCACTAGGGTTATGAAACTTTCTGGGAGGGTACAGTTCTGGCGCGGGAGTGCACGGTGATGTGGTCCAGAGAGGCAGGAGAAGATGCATGCCTCCATTCGTTAGGATATGTCCGAGTACGCACTATACTGGTAACAGTGAGCTGCGTAATAAGTCAGTAGCCAGTAAGCCTTGTGCTACGGTAACAGGAGCTGCGAGTACCCGGACTTTGTACCTTATTGTACATACTCGTCATACAGTATTTTCCCCCTATGGCTTCCTACTGTGAATACTGCGCTCCAATTGGCCTGCCCGACTTTGAAACCTCTCCCTTCGTACCTAATGTGCCATCTAAATTAATACCCGTAGTATATCATAACCAATTCCAACGGCCACGGCTTACACACCCTATTGGGCTCTTTCACTCCACTGCACATCCCGATAGCATTCATCCGCCATCTTCCCTCCCCCCCGCTTCTTCTCCTATCGGATCAAACTCTCCGTCCGGCCTCACACAGCGTACCGGTACCTAATATAAATCGGTTTAACACGCATACAGAACTGCAGAAACCTGCTGTGGCTAGAAGAGCATCCCACATCGCCCTTTTGGGACAACCTGTCGTCTGCTCCTTATTACGCTATTTGGAGCACGAGTATCGAGTTGGCTATTTCCCATGAGCTTCCAATTCAGATCCTACACGCTGAATCAATATCTGGTAGCAATTGATACCCTTTCTAGGAGGTTTGCTCTATTCCGCCGCTGATTCACTCTCATACAAAGCCCCGCCAAAGTCCCAATGATTTACCCCTTACCCCGAGCATGCTTTTCAAAGGAATTTTCCGATGAGCCAGTTATAAGTGGGATGTTACTGCTTCCGGAGAGGGGATGAACTAGGGGGTTGTAGTAACAAGCTACTGTGCCTGAGATAATGTGTTCCCTACCTTCGGAGGGGTATTTTGTCATGGAACCTCACTCGGAGTGCTTGTCAAGAGCTTGTACCCACACAATATTGGCGGAGAGAGAAAGAAAAGTGGAGTAGTATCATAGGAAGAGAACCGCTTGGGATGGGAATTAAAGAAAGGTTACGGTATGTGGCTACCTGCTCCGGTGAGCCTGCTGGGTGCATGGCTGAGTGGCGTGGTGCCTGGGCATAGTGAATAATTCCTAACGCTTGATGGAAAATGCTAACATAATGCCATAATCAATTATCTACAGTATCTCAAGCTGTTCACCCACTGGAACATATCTTCTCCCGGATCTCGGAATACCGGAATCTCCAACCCAGGCTTGCGGCGGGCTTGGCCATTTACTGGCAGAAATGGTTGCGGTTCTAGGTATGAGAAGAGTATCCCGGAGTGTGATATTTGTTATAAGATGAAGTGTGGGGGGTGCGCGAATATCGGTTGAGACGCAGTGAAGCAATCCACTCGGAAAACGTGGAGGTGGTTCTGTAGAAGGAGCAGGGGGGCGAGGATATGGATACTCGTGCCTTAGCATAAAGTTAAGTACTCCAGGATTCATTTTTCAAGGGGGAGTCTGAGCTGGCTTTGCCATTTCTCTCTATTACTATTAAAAATTAAATCTCTTATACAGCCTCTCCGCATCATGCTCCTTGGTGAAAACGATCTTGAAAATTTTATCGAGTGAGCTAGTGTGCCCAAGATGGGAGCACTCAACGCAGAGTTTTGGAAGTCTAGGGCCCCCGAGGACGGGAGAGGACTAGGAGGGTCGCCGATATTTCTCGGTTCAAACCCAGATAGGAGAGAGAAAGGAAAAGGGTGGAAGCTCAAGTCATTCCTGAGAAATACTCGCCCTCTCCCGCAGCGCCTCTTTCAACCCCTCTGTATTTCCTCTATTATAATACTGGTAGAAAACTCACAAAAAACTTTCCACTCCAAATGGTCTAGCTTACACTAGGTAAGCAAATAGTGGCCTTAAGCCAATGCCACCTTTCGGAGTTAGTACCCATCACTCCGCGAATAATGCGCAAAAGCCCAACACATTAAGAAAATTGCCATTCCTAACCTCTTATCCAACGGACCAGAGAAAAAAATAATACCCCAATGAAAAAACCTAAATAGCCCAAGAGCAGAGAGGTGGCTTGTCCTCATAGTGTCCTGGCGGGGATCCTAGCTCCCAACCTTCATAAGAGTTCCAGTGCCAGTCGTTATCCTATGAAGTCTGGGCAATGAAATGGCCGTCTTTCCAAGAATTTGATATGTAAGATAGAGAGTAGATCGGCAATGCGGTAAGTTTGAAGTCGTCGATGGTGAATCCCTTTGACGCATAGGGGCCATGTGCATGCTGAGCTCTCAGGTTTAGTATGATATAATGAGAGACAGGGGACAAACTTCGCACTCCGCTTTCGCAGCGTCGCTCAGCCATGGAGCTGTAACACAAGGTCCCACTCTGATGCCTAGTTTCAACCACCTCCTCCCCAATAAAACAGCCTACCGGCCGTCGGGTTGGAATCCACGGGTCGGAGTCACGACCCCTCACTCGATTTCAAGTTTCAAACCCAGCTTCACAAGAAACCCGGCCGACCCCGAAAACTCTGTGTCTACGCCCCTCCATCATCTGCTGATTACCCCGCCATAAAAAACTCTTCCGAGGAGTGCAACACCCAAGGGTGCAGGTAACATACCTACCAGGCCTGTTGTAATAGTCTTCGTGCTCTGGGTCTTAAATATCATACTCCAAGAAGGATTCTGACATAACATAGATCAGAGACGCGCCCCCCGGCTATAATAAAGTTTCTCCGATCCGTTTGGAATGCTTGGCTTGTCAGACTGGATAAGCTGTGGTTGTCTTATGGGAATTTACGCGCAATTCTCGGGAGAGCAACCTGTGAGGTTCTTGCATAGGGGTGATAGAAAAAGGGTGCTTATCTTTTGCTGGGATGGAGGTAGTTAGTAGGGTTGTGAGTGCGCTTATATCTCACAGCAAAGAAGGTATTTGAGAGGTCGGACAACTATGATACAGGAGATGGCTTCGAGAAGGGGAGGACAAGTTTGGGAGAGTTTAGACTTGGGACACAATTTGCGATCTACTGTGTAGGATATTGCCTTAATGCTTTGTTTCCAGAATTTATATTCTGGATCCCCGAACCTACTGTACGATACATGCGCGTAGCACACCAACCGCAGGGGTTGATAACTTCCCAACGGCCGACAGCCTGGCCTAAGCGGATAGTGACAAGAAGATAGATACCCGCTAAAGGCTCACCGTCCACAACTAGCTTTAATATCCTCACAAAACCCCATTCCCCTAAGTATTCTCGCACACCGGTACAACATTCCGTATCCTAATACAATTTGCCTCACTCACCATTCTCAGTGAGTATGGTTTACTGAGCTAAGCTAAGCTAATCGGATAAACGATCAATCATTTTTTGGGCCGCGGCTCGATCCAAGCCTTGACCTACGCACGTGCCGCCCGGAGCACCAGGCGGCTCTTTCAGGACATCGGATAAACCGTCTCCAAGTCGACTGGATTAAATTCATCCAGCGAGGCCATGCTGGAAGCGGATCTAAGATTCGAAATGGTCGGCCGTGATTGGACGCCAATTACCCCGGTTAACCTGGTACGGGGAATGGATGGTCAGCCACGGTGACATGTGATGGAGGCGTTGGTTGGAGGGGTTCATAAGTTAGGGCATTTATTGATCACTTGTTCAGTTGCTCGCTCATTCTCTCATTCTTGTCAAATCTCTCCCCCTTACCGCCCTCCCTACTCAGCTGAAATAGACCGACGGAATCGTAAACTACGGTAGCAAACAACCATGGCCACACCAACTTTCACGCGCGAGCAAGTCTCCAAGAACAATAATACCGACTCACTGCACGTTATTATCGACTCGAAGGTATATGACCTGACCGACTTTGCCGACGCCCACCCCGGGGGTGCACACGTTCTTTTGCAAGTTGCGGGACAGGACGCAACATCAGAGTTCTACTCTATGCACCGACATGAAATCCTGACGAAGTACGCCAACATGGTGATCGGGACGATCCAAGGCGAGACACCGCAGGTTATCGAGCCGAGGGCGGGAGATTTGTGCCCGATACCTTATACCGAGCCTATGTGGTTGAGTCCTGAGTTCAAGAGCCCCTATTATGACGAAAGTCATCGGAGGTTGCAGAAGGAAGTTAGGGTTTTCGTCGACGAGTATGTCCGGCCAGAGGCTCTGAGGATTGAAGAGGCAGGAGAGAGGCCGAGTGCTGAGATTATCAAGCAGATGGCGTATGTTATTTTCTCCCCCTCTAGAATATGGTATTTGTGCAGTACTAACGACAACAGCGACAACGGTATCAACGCCATGCGTCTCGGCCCGGGAAAACATCTAGAAGGATATAATCTGATTGGCGGAATCGAGCCCGGAAAGTTCGACTACTTCCACGAGCTCGTTCTCAATCAAGAGCTCGTGCGAACACATGGACGTGCTTGCAACGACGGCTTCCTCGGCGGTATGGTTATCGGTCTCCCCCCAGTCCTCAACTTCTCCCGCAACACTTCTCTCCGCGACCGTGTGATGCGCGAGTGTTTCTCCGGCGAAAAGTCCATCTGTCTCGCTATCAGCGAGGCATTTGCCGGTAGCGATGTCGCGGGAATTCGCACCACTGCGGTCAAGAGCGCTGACGGAACACACTACGTTGTAAATGGGACAAAGAAATGGATTACCAACGGTAACTGGGCAGATTACTTCACTACGGCGGTCAAGACAGAGAAGGGCTACAGCGTGCTCCTGATTGAGCGCGGGGAAGGTGTCGAAACGGAACAGATTAAAACATCGTACTCGTCCGCCGCCGGGACTGCATTCGTCACCTTCGACAACGTTAAAGTCCCGGTTGGAAACCTCCTAGGAAAGGAACACCAGGGTTTCCCGGTGATCATGTCAAACTTCAACCACGAGCGCTGGGTAATGGCCTGTGCGTCCATCCGTGCCTCCCGCGTGGTAGTGGAGGAATGTATGAAGTGGGCGAACCAGCGTAAGGTGTTCGGAAAACGCCTCGTGGACCAACCCGTTATCCGGGGGAAACTTGCGAAGATGATCTCCCTAGTAGAGTCTGGACAGTCCTGGCTCGAGGCGATCACCTACCAGATGTGCAATATGACCTACCAGCAACAGGCAAAGTCACTCGCTGGGCCGATCGCCTTGTTGAAGAACTTTATCACCCGCGCTGCGCACGAGATTGCGGACGAGTCGGTACAGGTGTTTGGCGGAAGGGGTATTACCAAGTCTGGGATGGGGAGGGTTATCGAGGGTTTCCACCGGACCTATAAGTTTGACGCAGTTCTTGGAGGGTCGGAAGAGATTCTTGGTGACCTTGCTGTTAGACAGGCTTTCAAGAATTTCCCAAAGTCGATGTTGTAAATTTTTCAATCTCTTATCGTCTTAATGCTTTGTAAGATCCCGTCTAGGTTAGATGCGCCTGTATACCCTTCATTGGGCAAAATAGTAAATATATTGTTTTTCCGTGACTAAGGTGACTGGGGTCTTGAGCACCATGTGTTGAAGATATTATTACGGTCTTCCATTGCCCACAATAATCACCGCTGGTACTCGCCTCTAGCATTCCTTTATATTAGGTAGGATTGCTAGTGGTGGTAAGTCAACTTTGGTCGGGTCTTGGTTATTCGGGAGGTATTTGGTATATTTATACTCTTCTAGATCGGAGCCGTATACCAGGGTGGAAAGCATCATGCGTGATGGGCTGAAAATTGGAAACGGGTACGTTCTTATTATGAAGGAGGTGGTCACTGATGTTCTCTATGTTGGGTCATTAAGCCATTTCTTCGAGTTGATTGAAATATTATGCAAGAATGACTGCTCGCGCTGAAGCTGCTCGAAAAAACCTACCGCTCGGCTTTTCCACGTACATGCCGGTGGGCCTATCCCAACACCATGATTGTCGTGGAAATATTGAATGGGATGATGGTACGAGATATGAAGAAGAAGTGATTGATTGCTTGAGAAAATGGAACACTCTGGTTTCTCTCAAAGGGAGGGAGGGAAAGCCTTGACTATCGACTATTTGGGAGCGAGACGAGTAGGTCGAGCGAACAATAACAATAGCAAGAAAAAGAGAAATGAGAGAAATGCAAGGAGGCAGCTTCAGTAGAGCCGGAGGTCTAGATGTGCGATAACGATAAGGTTTGATGGAAGGGCAGGGTAGCAATAGTACGAGTGACACTTCAGTAGTGCCAGAAGTATGTTTCAACAATGATGGAACAGGAACTCCGAGTGATAATTCATGCATAAATATCGAATTTTGACCCCCTTACAATCGGCAATTGGCTGCCTGTTGGGATAAGGGGTTTTGTCTCTACAGGTGAGATTTTCTGAAATGGTATTACAGAGTGAACAACGGCAGAAGAAAGAGGAAAGAAAATAATAATAACATTATTACTCCAGTATACAGGAGGAATGATCGGGAGGGAGGAAGCTAACAACACAAGCAAAACCAGTGAACATAGAAACATTAGATTTGATTGAAAGGTTCTTGTCTGTCGAGTCATATCCTAGATGCCCACTTGTGAAACCCGCCATCATAAACAGCCAACGGGGGGTCGAAGGGTAAATATTTCCATGCGTCTCGGCCCTGGAAAACATCTGGAAGGATATAATCTGATCGGCGGAATCGAGCCCAGGAAGTTCGACTACTTCCACGAGCTCGTTCTCAATCAAGAGCTCGTGCGAATACATGGACGTGCTTGCAACTACGGCTTCCTCGGCGGTATGGTTATCGGTCTCCCCCCAGCCCTCAACCTCTGCCGCAAAACTTCTCTCCGCAACCGCGTGATGCGCGAGTGCTTCTCTGGCGAAAAGCCCATCTGTCTCGCTATCAGCGAGGCATTTGCCGGTAGCGATGTGGTGGCAATTCGCACCACTGCGGTCAGGAGTTCTGACGGAACACACTACGTTGTAAATGGGACAAAGAAATGGATTACCAACGGTAACTGGGCAGATCACTTCAAGACAGAGAAGGGCTACAGCGTGCTCCTGAGTGAGCTTGGGAAGGTGTCGAAACGGAACAGATTAAAACCTCGTACTCGTCCGCCGCTGGAACCGCATTCATCACCTTCGACAACGTTAAAAGTCCCTGTTGAAAACAAGCGAACACATCAAAACGAATCATCATACAGTATCATACAAACTTTAATTTTGATTGGACAGTCCTTGTCAGCTGAGTCTTAGCCTCGATGCCCAGCCATGATGAAGTCCGTCATCATAAACAACACCTCTGTTCCCACCAGTCCGATTCCATCTCATATGCTCAGCACTCTCTGCGCATTCTTGTGGCTGGGGATAAATCACGTAACGGTCAAACAGTCGAACTAGACTAGGGCTAAACTATAGGGTAGGGATGATGGGAAACTAGATTTGCTCGTCATCCTCCTATAACTGACTAACCAAACATAAGTCTATATAAGAATAATAAAACCATCTCAATTATTCTATCACCTGCCATACATACCAATATCTCCTTCATGTGTAATCCCATCTGCCTGCGTACCTCCATAATAATAATAAAGGAAAGACATGACCATAAACCCTTCTATAAATTCTTCGTTCTAGAACAAATGAAATCACTAAAGCTGCTATCCTGTCTTATCCTTTATCCATCTTCCCTCCTTATCCCTGACAACTTTCTGCTTCCATTAACTTTGGGGAGTGAGTGATAGAGGGAAGGTATAGTATGCGGGGGGCGGTAAGAGTCATTTCTACTCAACCAACAGGAGCTGCCTTGTTTGGCCCTTCAGGGCCCTATAAGCGGCAACAATGGTGTAAGGGGGTGGAAGTGAGTCGGCCTCAGGAAGGAGGGAGGCTGCTGCAAGGGGGGCAAAGGTTAGGGTGCCTAGGAGCGGGTGGGCCCTGTTGGCAAGTTCTTCCACGGGTAGGTGTGATTTGACTTTCGATACTGGGCCCTCGGTTCTCCATAAGAGTGGCATAACATTGGAGGAAAGCCTTGTGCACAGCTTCCTGTATGAGTTGGGGGCTCTATAGCTCAGAAGCGAAGGGAAGGTATGACGGAGGTGGGCAGCTGTAGGGTTGATTGAGGTGGAGGTTCATGCTAGCCTCAGGGCAGCCATGCTGCGTTTATTGGGAACTATCCTCTGGACAGCCTGGAGGTAGGCAGGATTGTACTGCCAGCATTGGGATGGGGCGGATCTGAAGCAATTTGAGAGCCACCGTTGGACTTGACACTAGTAGATGTCGATCTTCAGGTATATTGCCTTGTTCAGAGTCATGAGCTCTGCCCCATATAACAGGGTGGGGAAGAAGGGCAAGAAGGCAATTCTGTAGAAGACTCAGAGGAGAGGAGACAGCTGAGCTCCTGGTGGGGAGAGTGGTTTAACTGACAGTGTAGTGAAAGCTCCCTGGGCCAGGCCCAGCTATTTGGAGAACTGTGCTGATGAGGCGAGGTTTGGCATGAGCCAGTAGCCAGCCATCTTACACAGAAGAGGGGGGGGGAAAACGTGTCTGTCCAGGCATATCGGGGGAGGAGCGGGGGACCTTGGGGATCTCTCTGCAGGGGTGTCTTCCTGTAGATGAGTTCAGTCTTTGGGATGCTGAAACATACCACACAGATACCGGTGTAAGCTCTTATGGACCCAAAGGCTTTCTGCATAATCCTGATATTAGTTGTGTAGGATAATTCATCAGCAAAGAGGTGGCCTGGGTCAGATACAGTAGTGTTGCGTGCAGACTCTCCTAGCCTGGACTCTTCGTCCTGTACGTCCTGTGCGTCCTGTACCCATGCACCCCATCTGGTTGCGTCAGGTGCGTCTGGAGACCCTTGCCTACACTGGGTTCCGTCCAGACACATGCACCTAAGCAACCCTGCCTCCCATGCATCCTGTCTTAAACCTCAACACTATGGCACATCAGGATTTACCACCACCCCTGATTCTCCTGTCAGCCTTCTTTGTCTTCTAGCCCAGATGTAAGCAAGGAGTATTTCTTGGCAAAGAAAATATGGTTAGTGCTGGCGCCTGGTGAGAAAGCCATCATACCCTTAATCTTAAATTTGCGCTAAAGACCCCAAGTCACACTGGCACTCAGCCTTCTAGTTTCAGAACATCATCTTTGAATGAGTGAAAATGCCAGCTCAGTCCAGTCTGAAAGCGAGTGATAGCCATAACACTCGCAAGTCTAGCATAGTGCCTGGTGGTTTCTCGGCACTTAGCCTCAAACTGGACACGACACAACACACTCTTTTCATCACAATACTCAACATCTACACTCCCGGGCCACTGCTGCTACACTCCACCACAGCTAGACAATCAATCCTGATTCCGACACTTGGAGGTTCCTGGGCTTGATGCCAGTCCTCCAGCGGTATAGGATTCATCCCCAGAGGGATATTATTCATGAAGTTACAGGGCTGAATGGGGTAGGGTCTGACCGTCCCCTGGTAAGATACTTGATGGGATAACTTTGGTGTTCATTCTTTTGTTACACGGTTGCTATGAGGGATTTCCTTTGTAAGGTTTACGACAAATTGTATTGTTTCCTTGGTTACGCGGATATGTGACTCATACTGGGGTATGAGTCGGGGGGCAAAAGGCTGTGTTAGGATTTTCTTCTATATAAGGGTGGGCTCTGCCCCTTATTTCCTTCATCTGTCTTGTCCGCTTCACCTCCAGCCATTGAAATCTCAACATCATGGGAAATCATCGTGAGAGTGTCGTCCGCCTGTGATTTGCCCCGCCCGTGGCAACTGCTCGGGGGTTCATCACGCCTTCATCTCCTTCCTCTCTCTGGGGCCTTTGGGCTCCCCTCCCGGGGGTTATGGATTCCTTTCTGGTTCCGTTCATCTTCGTTGAGCACGCTCGCGTTGATGTTCCTACCCTTTACCCCGCACTTCGCGACGCGTCTCGCTTAGCGATTTGCACTGTCGGCAACCCTCCTTCCTCCGTCAACACACGGTCGCTAGTTTCGGGCTATCGGTGAAGTAGTTGCCCTTGTGGCCCTGCTCTCTGGTATTGCACTCTCTCCTGAGTTGCAGGATTGGTACGGTAGGCATTCGAAAAACTGTGACCCCGTCTCCGTCCTCCGTGTTCGTACCTTTCGGTTGTTTGGCGAGCCTTCCTCCTCCCGCTTCCCACGCGTCAGATCCGCTTGCACCGTACTGCTACATCCTTCTTTAGCTGGCACCTTATCTGCCTCCTTGGCTGGCACCCTACTGCCCCTCACGATAGCTGGCATCTCCACTGCTGAGTGGCTCTCTTCGCCGGGTGGCTCCCCTCGCCCTCCTCATCCGCTCCTGCGATTTACTCTACGGTCGCAAACCTCGCATTGGGTTACGCTGTGTCATGGTATAGCACTACCTCCTTGGCCCATGCTAAAAGCCCGAAGCGTCGCCGATTTTCCGGGGACTGCGCCCGTGACGAACGCCTGCCCCGCAGCCGATAGGTAGGGGTTATTGTTCAGGCAGCCAGCAACAGTAGTTTTATCTTTCCTCTCCGTCGGCACTTGGTGCCGTGAGAATCTTTTCTTTTGTTTTGGGGGGCCCGCCGAAGGGTTTGTGTCTTTCCCTGGTTTCCTTTTTATACTTGTCTTTCCTTACGTGTCTGGAGGAAGGTATTGCTCCGTCTTGCTTTCGTCTTAGGTGCTATGAGGGGGGAGGATGGGCTCTGGTTTGGAGGG
>Ga0307513_10003366_pt1 | contig 21709 bp, 18 predicted proteins | sample 15_EM_MG_FD_202174 | JGI IMG/M metagenome (GOLD analysis project Ga0307513, IMG submission 202174) | Populus trichocarpa ectomycorrhiza microbial communities from riparian zone in the Pacific Northwest, United States - 15_EM | ecosystem: Host-associated > Plants > Roots > Unclassified | place... | reverse complement strand
GCCGGGATACGGGGCCGGAGGCTCGTTCATTTTACACGAAAATGGGTCGGCTCTCGCATCTCCTTGGTATCTACCATGCACAGCGCCCTTATGCGACAATGCGGAGAAATGCATGATTCCGGAGATAGCGCTTCTGGGAATGTATCTGGCGTAGCTGGCCAAGACAAACTGGAGCAGAAAAGGGCTAAGCGGAGGTCAGCGAGGGTAGCAAATTTGAGGGCTCGCATAGGTGTAAAGAGCAGTAGGATTGGCTCCCTCCGGAATTAGCCTGCTTTTTTTCCTTCTTGGTGGTTTCGGATTGTATGGGCGGCCTCCAGCTGCTTTTCTTGTCGCTTGCATCTGTTACTGTATTATCTGATAAGCAGTTTTCTGGATCTGTATGTTTCAATTGGATCCTATCCAAGTTCTGTCTCTAAGTCTTGATAAAGTTTCCTGTTGAAAGTGGATCGTTCTGGACTGCTCACCTTTGCATATATCCCCATGCACGTTGGATTGGGAATCTTATTGCTTGGACTTGTTACACACTATGTTTTTGAAAGATGTCTCACGACTATTAGCTTCATACGCATCTCCGACATCAACCCTGCATATCTAGTGCGATAGCATCAAACTTCCATTCATCGGCAATGAAACACGAACTATCATCATAGCCGAACAACCATGGCATCCGCGGTTATGCACTCAGTATTCAGCAAGCCGGTTAACCACATCCTCGGTGCTTGTGCTTTCACCTCGGATGGGATTCGGCTGAGAAGTAGGAGAGGGCCACTATGCGGAAGAAACTGATCTAAGATATGGCACGCGCAGGAAGTGTGCTGTGGAGGAAAGGTCTCATCTCACGGAGGATATAAGAAAGCCTGTTCTTCCCTTGTTCGTTTGTTATATATCAGTCAGTCATCGCATTCATTTTCTATTCACTTGGTCTTTCTACTTTTTGTCGAAGTCATTCGTTACCGCACACGATTCCATTATCTCTTCTTGTTTCTTTGATAACTTTTCTCTATCCAAATTGTTCGTACAAATAAAAGTTCCCCATCACCAGATTACCGGAATCTCTATTAGCTGCGCATAACCTTATAGTGTTGAATATTTCCTCCCTACCCTAACTCTGTATAGCCAGGACTAAGCCTTTCGGGGTACTGGTATTTACCCAATCATTTGTCCCTGTCTCTTTTTACCCGCTTGCGTGGGTTTAGATACTACACCATAGTTGCTTCGGTCTCATCCTTGCAGGTCTAGTGTAATGGTGAAGCAATGAGTTTCGCAAGGCATTTTCTGTTTGATCCCAGTTTATTTGCAGTGTATACAGTTGTTCCTTTCTTTTAGAATTTTCTCTACGGAAGAGCCCTCTGTTCCCTTCTGTCTCTTGTTCTTCACACTGCAAATTCATATGTATTCTTTTATCTCCCATGGGCCTCTTTTTTCAGATAAACCAAACTAGCCATATTGGAGCCATGGGCCCAGCTATTTCAGACCTCTCTAATTTGACGCAAACTAAGTTACCATAGCTACCATGAAGCCATCTTACTAGACACTTTAGATCACAGACTGCGAACCCACTGCCTATATCTCTCCAGCCCTGTGCCCCCCCCCCTAATGATGACCATGATCAGATTATAATCGGGTTTTGCACGGCTATAGTCTGCTCGATCAGCTTGATCATAGGAGTCCCTCAATCAGATCATGACCGAGCAGAGCATCCATGATCTGATCAATTTGCTCAGTCATAGGTACTGATAACCCAAATCTGGACCGAGATCGAGTTCGAAAATCCTAATAAAGGAGTACAGTTGGTTGACGAGAGGAAGAAAAGGAATGAAGATAGCGATCAGGAGGAGAAGAAACAAATCACTGGTTTACTAGAAAAGAACCATGAAGAAGAAAAAGACCTCACTCCGAGGCAAACACAAGTTCCTGCTTCCACAGTTTTCACTCCTGTGGTTATTGGAAAGATCATCCCCCCTCTCAGTAAATACAGCGGGGCTTAAGGCCCTTTTAAAGAAACCACCGCCCCACTCAATCTCCTATGCCTAAGCATTTTCTATCCCCCCGCTTCACCCACTACAAACACCTCCCATAGTAACCTCTCCTTCGTTCTTTCGTCCATACATATAGCTAGTAAAAAGAACAATAAAAATAAAAGAATAGCCGGTGGTCCACCATCCTCCCTCACAGTACTGCTCAATCATGTCCGACTATTATCGAGCATCCAATCTTCCAAAGCCTGAACCCGTATATTGCAGATGTCTAAAGGAGGAAGGAAACAACAATAAAGAAGAAAGGAAATAAAAAAACGTCAAAGGAAAACACAGGACTATCTCCTCCGGTTGGTTGTGGGCCAGTTTGTTCGACTGCCGAAGGCTTTGGGGAGGTTGCCGCTGCCCTTGCTATGGGAGATCGTTACCGCTGACGTATCCCTAGGTGGCAATGAGGGCGCCTGGGGGTTCGGTAGGGGTGGTGGGTGGGAAATAAAACACACGAGGTGTAGGAAAGTAGAGAATTCAAGGTGTAGGAAGCATGGTGATCTCGTGAATAGGGGAGTTCGGAGGTGGTATATGAATGGGGGGGTTCACGGGCCCGGAGTCTATGAGCTATGACCCCGCACTGCCCCAGCAACCGGGTATACGTTTTTCCGCCCTTATCCGGGGCACGACCCCGGTTCGCCAAGTGCTATTCCCCGGGCTTGCCCAATTGGCAATGGGTTGTTCCGACCCAATACTTTAGATCTGAAATCATGACCAATCACTCCACTAATCCTAGCCTTCGGGTGATACGATTAACTTATTTAAAGGGAGTATACCCGCACACTGGGGCTCAATTCTTGTGGCCAGACTTTGCACTGCGAGTTTGAGTATTTTTGAGTATTTTGATTTTGATTTATTTTGATTTAGGAGATTGTCGTATTCTGACCAGGCATTCGGGTTCCGGTGGTGGGTTTCCTACATATCGCGCGAGTGGTACTATCAAGATATACTCTAGGATAGGCGAGTTAAGCTGGCGTGCCTCAGAAATGGGTTAGCAGTCGGAATGTTCTACCCAACACAGCCAAATTATGGGTGCCCCTGCTTCGCAGCACAGTAGGTTCCTGTATCATACGTGAAACAACGAGTGCTGCGAAGAGGCCTTGATCATTCACACGTCCCACAGACTCCCACTCCCTTCTCACCACACCCAAACCAACCTTTCACCAATAATCTTTCAGTTTCACACAATCACCTTCTTCAACTTGGAATAGCGACTCTAACAAGTTTCAGCAACGCGAAGATGATCTCACTGTTGAGCTAACCGAGATTATCTTCCTGAACTCGTTGATTGCTCTCGATACTGTATGATAAACCCACCCCCCCGATAAAGCTACCCGAGTGATATTGTGTGAATAAATACAGCAAACCCCTGCTGAAACGCTGTTCTAGTTTAAATATTTCCAAAAAAAGAAAGAACAAAAGAAAGATGAATAGCCGTCACTCCCAACAAATGAAACATCTAGCAGTCACGATAGTTAGTCGTTGCGACCCAAACAAAGACCCAGTAGAGACAAAGGCAAGGAAAAGCAAAGAAAATGCAACCTTCGTCACAACCCCTATCTCCTCCACCACCCACCATCAGCTAGCATACCTACAGCCTATGCCCATCCATGTAAAGTTCAACCTCCTCCTCATCAACAGCTTCATGTTCCCCATCCGCCTCGCTCCCCACCTCAGACCCCTCATCCCCACCAACCCCTTCCTCCTCCCCTTCCTCCTCCCCCCTCCTTCCCACACCAACTACATGCTCGACAAAAGCAACCTGGCTCCCAAAAAATTCATTCCGACAAAGCGGACACCGCACAACATCGGTGCAATACCCTTCATATTGTACAAAACACGGCCCGCACAGACCATGCTGTGCACTCGGAACACTACAAGGAAACTCCCTCGTAACCCGATTCTCATAGCAAATTGGGCAAGTTGTCCAATATTTTGCTGTAGGGCTCCTCGGTACGCTAGGGGATACTTGTAGGACATGGTGAGGGAGTGTGGAGGAGGTGGAGGAGGAGGTGGAGGGAAGGCGGGAGTACTGTGCTAGGGCGAGCCCCCAGTTCTCGAGTTCTTGGGATTGTGTGAGGACCCTGGCGTGGAGGATCCCTGGTCTAAACGGGGCGAAAATCGAGGGGACTTCCCTTGGCGATGAAGTAGGAAAGGCAAATGGTGCAAGGGCGGTATCAACCCAAGTTGGTGGGAACAGAGCACCAGTAATCTGATTAGATGGGTGCAGGGGATTCTCTTGTGTAAAATCTGCATCTCTAGCTTCTCCTTCGACCTGTGCAGCCAAAGTATCCAACTCTAATGGGGTCCCAAGGTACCAGTCTGTCAGCCCACCACTGCTCGCCGAAGACCCACTAGAAGTAGATGAAGAAACATCACTCCAAGCCGACGGCACAGCAGAATGCTGTGTAAGATCAGTCTCAGGGCGATAATCTATCTCATTCTCCTCTTCCTCTTCCTCTCCTTCCTCCCCCCCGGTATTAGCACTCCCAACACTAACCCCCCCACCCACTGCCACATAGCTATACTCGCCATCCTGCCCCCCGTGTGCCTCAGTCCCAATCTCCTCCCAAAAGCTCCTGATCGCGTCGGTCTCGCCCTGGGCTATATCCCCCAACGTCCGCTGTGTACCCGCTCCAGCAGTAAATACCCGTTGAACCCCACCCGCAATTCCGCCGGGGGGGCTTGACGACCAGGTATATCGCTCCCCGGGAGCAGACGAGGTAGTCAGATTATCCAAGTGTCGCAATGTGGTTAGCCTTGTTCTTACCTGTGCCAGTTGGGATTCTTGATTAGGCGCGCTGGAAGAGCTGACTTGCCGGGATGGAGATGGAAGTGCGGAAGAACTGGGCGTTGTGTCGTAGGAGTCAAAGGCAGAGGGGGGTTCGAAGTGGAATGTGGGAGTCGGCCTGCGCAGGGACCTTGTCGGTCTTGTGATAGTAGGAGTGGGGATACTGAATAGATCCCTGACTTCCTGACTGAAGGTTTGGAATACAACCTCGCTAGCCCGTGTTCGTGTCACTACCTCTCCGGTAGTACCGGCCCTTGAGAATTGAGTTGTGGTAGTAGACGTGGTAGCGATGCTCACACCGTCCAACCACGTAGACACCCTCCCTCCACTGGGATTTCGGGAACTAGAATTACGAAGTCTCTCCCCGTTAGCCCTTCTCCCTTCTCTAGAATTAGAAATAGACATAATTAATGCTGCGGTGATGTTATTGGTAATGTTTTTGGTGATGTTTTTGATGATTTCTGAGCTGAGGTGCGCAATGGATATAAATAGATACCAAGTTTTCATTCCTGATGTGGTGTGCGACGGGTGTAATGCTGTATGAGACTCTAGTTGAACAATTTTTCCTGATGGTTATATACAACTGGCCCCACCCATCTTGATAAGCAACTTTAGGTTTTCAAGTCTTCATCGCTAATTCGAGAATACTTGGGTGTCTTACAATATTACTGTCTCAGGGGACATCATGCAATATCACTCGGGACAAGAAGCAAGTGTTAAAATAACCGATGCAGGGGTAATGATCGATGATGAGGGTTTTATGAGGCAGAGTAGAGCAGCTCAAGTGAAGATCGTGTTCAGACTCATGGGCAAATCAATTGTCGGTTCTGGAAAAAAAAGACTCAGTATTCTATGCAATAATTAAGAGATTACATACGCCCCAAACGAAACAATTCAAGCCATAAAAACCGACTTCCGAAATTATGCGCAAAATAGCTAGCGAATCAAGGCTTCTCGATCAGTATAAACGACATTCTTCCTATGGCTAATCCGGAGAGCGAGAACAGGCTGGTAGAACAAGCTTATGATAAGTGTGATGCATTGATTTTGGATTTCGGGGAAGGGAAACTGTAGAAGCGAGCGATCTGCGGTGAGGAAGTCACACTGGAAGATAGGGTGCAAGGTATTCTGAGTGAAGCTTGTGACAAGGTGGGAGATGCTTGCATGAGAGTTGAGCAAGAACAACTCCCCGATAATTATGGCGAACTCCAGGTGGAAAGGAAAGAGCAAGTATATTACTTAGAGGATTACAATGACTAATCATTTTATGCTGGATAGGCTCACAGATTAACGTCTCACAAATGGTTGCCTGTGTCTGGCAGCAAGTCATAGCGAACGCGTGTCCCAGATGATCTGTTTCAAGATTGCTCACTCCCTCATTTCCCGAAAAATTATAGGCAATCGTACTGATATTCCTCGATCAGCGAAACAACCCCATCGAAAGTGTTTATCGGAAACAGCTTCTGCTCCGTGCTTACCCCCGCGGAATCCCCCCCACGCTATATCTGGTTGCAGTCTTGTCCATACTACCGTCGAGACCGCCCAGGCTGGGTGCATGTCGCGTCGTCTAATGAAATACCTGGAAGGCTTGCCCGCCTCCCGCGATTACACTCTCCTAAGGTCGTCATCTGGCCTCATTCTGTTAAAGGATGGGGTGACGATTTGGATCCCATCACTATGGAGGGAAAACGCAGCGCAAGACAAAGGAGTGAAACAGCATAGCAGCGACAGATGAAGATATTGTTCGTGGGCACCCTAAGAAATCCTACCGTGGGTTTCGGGAGTAGCCTCGCTTGATGCCGGATGTGCCACCAACGTTACTCTGATTCTATAGTGGTATCTATATGCACTAGTGAAGAGACGCGGAGGCTATGAAAATTTTCCTCCGAGTTTGTCTTTCTTCCTTCCGGCCCTTTCCTCGCCTCACCTCTTGCTCCTTCTGAATTTTCCTCACACACCATTTTTATTTCTTGAGCCCCAAGAGCATCGACCACGAGCTCCTTTGCCGCTTGGTACAAACGCCGTGTCTTCATTTGAGCCGTTCCGCTTCGGTGCGCAAGGCACTTATGTCGGATTACTATCATACCTCCACATCTATTATTTTCAACAGGGGGGGGAGAAAATCGAGTGCGATCTGGTGACCGCAGGGGCCAGATTGACAGCCTTTGTACAGCGTTTGAGTTAATGGCCATTTGTCCCCCGTTTGAACTGCTCATCATCTCAACTGAGCTCGGCCAGGGCCTGTGTCGCAATTATTATTTTTTAATCTGCTTGGCTCACCATTTCTTTATAGTACACGTTCATCAAACTCAATTCGGCCCTTTCACGATTAAAATATTTCCCCCGATCGTACGAAAAAGGCACAGGGTTAGTTTCTAGCAGTCGGTTAAGAGCTTAGAGATACCACATGCTAGGTTCGGGGCAGGGGAAGACATTAATTAATGTGAGAATTTTCTGGGGAAAGTCGGTGGTGTTGCGCAACGCAGGTCTTCCTAGGAAATGCCTTTTTTTTTTCTGGGAGGTGCTCTGGATTGTGCCAGCGGAGCAGGGCCTTAGGTGACTCGGGAGGCTAGCCACATTTCCAAAAGAAGTAAAAGGAAAGGGGAAGTGCGCAAACACTATCTGCGATGTAAGGAGAGATTGTGGCGGGTATGGTGGTGTCAGGAAGTCGCGCTGTGTGACGATATATTCCCTTCTGGCTCAATCTACTGCATTATACAACGTTGGTCGGCCTACCTCATGCAGAAGCAGAGCCCGTATCTACTCGTAATGTCCTGACGTTTGTGAACACAACTGCTATTGCATACCGCCAAAATTCAGCTTTTTTGCGCTGATCTTGGCATCATGCAATAGCAGTTGTGTTCACAAACGTCAGGACATTACGAGTAGAAGTGCTCTGATAGCAGAAGGCGGTGGATCAAGAGAGGAGGGAGAGGGCGCGCATGTGTGAGGGGAAGAAGAGTGTGCGGTAGGAGAAATCGGACAGCCTGATGGTCGGCGGCTATTCTAGCAAGTGCTCCACCGTCAATTCAGCGACATACCAATCCTATTATACGGCAAAAGTACAAGAAAAAATCCCGCTTTGATCGCAAAAATCCTAAGCCTCCGGTATGGCTATGAGGAGGGGTGAACATGGGAAACGAAAGCAAAAGGTTTCCTTCTCTCCCGTACTCCGAACGTTGCGCTAAAGACTCGAAAACCCCTTCTTCCTGCGTGTCAATCTATCCGATTATTTTGTTCCAACCTTTTCCTTTCAATGTGTGGCACCAAGCGAGAGAACTCTTGATCAGCAGAGGGAGAGATTTTCAGAAATTGGAAGATGCGGGAATGGGAGGAATAGAATCTCCCGTAAAAATATCTACAACCATCTGTAGGTTTCTCCCGACCGCGGATTGTTCCTTCATAACGATCTAGTGCTACCAGCGTTGACGTTAAGGTTTTGTTTGGGTAATAACAAGGGGTAGCGTGACTCTAACAACCCCAATTTTCGATTTACTATTTACAAGCCTAACTAGCAACTCAGAACTTTTAGGAGAGGTTTTGCCTTTGCTCATATCTGCCCGTGTTGGATCTCTTCACCATACTCACTAAGTGCGGAACGATCGGATTATTGGACAACTTCTTGAGGTCATCTTTCATCACTCGTTATCCCTGAATTCACTGCTGTCAAGAATTGAAAGGTTTTGCTCAGCGGAAAATTGTTGATTAAGTTGACTAGCTATCTAAGAGGAACAGGAACGGTAGAGGTATACCCCATGGTGAACACGCAGGCCATGATGTGGAATACCCATCTCCACCTACACCCCACACACTGAATAGTGAGTAGGAAGCCCAAGCAACTCTCGCGTACCTCAGTTTAAAGGATCATCTCTCAACAACTGCAGTTGAAAATACTGACACTCTTGGGCCGCAGTACCCCAGTGCGCCGGCGGGGGGGGGGGGAATTCAAGCCTTGAAAGTCGCTCTCCTGTTTGTTCTTTACCACTTGTCCTTTACTTGCCTTGATTTTTTTCTTCTTCCCGTTATTATGCTGTCTTATTTTACCTCTTAACCTCCTTTCCAAGACACTCAAACCAATCAATCATGAACTCCTTCACCGCTTAATACAAATTCTTGTATTCGCTTGAGCCGCTCCACTCTGATGCATCAAACCATCCCCGCGAACAATTTCCCCCACCCCCACTATTTTCAGCAACTGCCCTGGAATGCGGTACATTCGCCCTATTTACTCCCCGGATAAGGCGTGGGCATTGTGCGTTCTGTTATACAATTTTCTGTTCACTTCATGAGAACCTGTGTCGCTCTTATGGAAGTTCTGCTTAGCACATGGAGGTTTAGGGGGAGTTGGAAGAAACTATTAGCCCTCCCGCTCGCTCTTTTTCTTCTTCCTTTTTTTTCTTTGGATTTATCGGCATGCTCTTAACATAATATGATAGAAAGGGAAAGAAAAAACTCAGAGGGGCGGCCAACGATACACCAAAAGCCTAGTGGCAAACATCAAAGTTAGTAGGGTTTTGGCTATGCCCCTGTTGCGGTAGTGCACGGGCTCCTTGTTTCTGCCTCCTCTCTTCCTTCTGTTTTCCTTCCCCTCCTCTGTCTCAATCCGGTCACCCTTTGCCTATAATACACGCAGAGGCTCCACCACCGCTACATCACCTCAATATTTCACAATGTCCGCCGAACAAATACTCGCAGCTCTTACTACTTCAGAAGAAACGGTTCTGAAAACCCTTAAAGAGGTCGCTGATATCCTTTGCGACTGCCACACACACAATCTGGCTGCCCTCGACAACAACCCAGGCGAGGTTGTGGAATTATATTGCTTGACCATTGACTGCGGTGAAGGCGACATCATCTGGCAGGTGGAAATGTGGCCCAATTGTCATTTCAAGAGTATCAAACGCTGCAAGAGAGTTACAATACCCAATAGTGAGTCATCCATACGTGCAAACGCCCTTCGCTTTGCTCTAAAGCCGCGGGCAGGAACTAACTCGAGGGTGTGAATATAGTTAGCCCAGAAAGAGCGTCTCTGCCCCTTCTTCAACCACGTCACATCTGGGGAGAGGCTATATGCAACGAGATTTTTCAGCTCATTAGAATCGCTGATTCTGAGCAAACTTGGTGGGTAGATGATTCCGTGTTTAAGGATGACGAGCCTGCCGATGTTTAGTAAGTTTCGCCATCTCTTCATTCCCTTCCATGACTTTTTCTCACCGCGGGTCCAACTGCGAATGGGATGGAAGCAGCTACTTCTACCATCCTGGATTCAGCAACCACCTGCAGCAGAACCAACCCCGAACCCTTCAGGTGGGATATCAGGCTTTCGTGGTTGGCGATAATCTCCCTAGCTACTATCACACCTCCGAACGGTTCATCCAATTGCCTAGTACTGGGAATTAGTACCATAACGGGCGATAACGGGCGCTGCGGATCCCAAAAACAAAATAGGCTATGTTGGTAGAGAGTGACTTGGGGTCCTTATTATTTCATTGCTACTGGAGGTGTCCTATATATACACAAACTTGACTTTACAAAAAACATTTCTTTCTCATCACCATCCACAGCCTCCTCTACCTTTCTATGACCTTCTCCCTTTCCCAAAAAGCTCCTTCGAACTTCTTCCCCAACGCTATCCCTTAATGCTCAAGTCCGGTTTCTTCCTTTTACACTATTTTCCATTTCTCCCTCAATCCCTTATAATTCCGGCATCTTCTCCTGTTTCTCACTCATCATAGTGTGAGATTTTCGCCACTATTGACTGGCAGCTGGCTCAATCTCTCACTGACATGGCTGCCGTCAGGCTGCTGAGCCTCTAATAGCACCTTCTAGAAGCTTCTGCCGTGAATACTCTTGGAGCGATCTTGGATTTCGTTAACCTTCGCCGCGCTCTCCCATTAGTCACAAAGATCCGTGTCGGAATAGCGATCTCCACGCTGGTTTCCTCGAATCGCCATGAACCGCTGACTGAACTTGGTGATATACTCTTTGACAATGTCGGTCGCCTTTTGCGCCAACTCCCATCCGTTATATCGGCGGCGGGGGTACCCCGACAGTTTGAGTGTCTTAGCCTCGAATTTCCAGTTGAGCCGTGGGTTAAGATAGTTATCGTCAACGACTGCTGTAAAACTTGTGATAGTGGTGCTAAGAACGAGCTGATTAAGTTTAAGCACACTAGCAATGGCATATGTGGGTATGCAACGACGGGTAAACAGCTAGGTTTTTATAACAATATCCCCACCAAGATTCGGCTCCCTCCCTTTCTGCACACAGTTAGCATCCATCTCATGCACCCAGCCGAAAAATATCCACCCACCACAGTAGATATCCACGATATCGGAATCATGTTTAACCGCTGCCAAAGGTTTACCATAGTTGAATTCTCGGAGGAAAAAGGTACGAGAACCCTTGGGAAACTCTTCTGCGAAAGGAATGGCAGATTGCTCAAAATTAACCTCCGATGTTCACCAAAAACCTCTTCGACAACAGTTTGGGCAGCGTAGTCAGTTCCAACGCGTAGCCCGGAAACATTTCTTCCCCATAGCCCCTTCACCTCTCCTCTTCAATCCCTCTCCCGGCAGTGACCACGGTTATCCATTGAGTCTAAACTTCGTTATGTATTCCTCCGAGGTCCTCCTCGACTACTCCTACCGGAGAGGTAAGCTGCTCCAGGAGGACAACGGCGGGGGCTGGGTGCGAGGCTGCGGGTGAGGATTCGGCGAACCCTTGGGCATCCGGTGGAAGATGTGCAGTCGTTTGGGAAACGCAAGGAGGTTGTTTTGGCGCCGACGGTTTGCGTTCAAGTTTCGAGTTTCTGGATGTCCTTATATATGTTTTTCAGGCTGGAGAGGCCGGCGTGACAGCCACTATTTCAATTGGTTTAGCGGGGACTGTTGGGGACGGTAGGGGATTTCAGGAGACGACCTGTAACGGGGGCAACCACAGTACCTATAAAAAAGCACCAGGGATGGCAGATGACGGTAGGGGATAGTAGAGGATTGCAGGCAATGGGGGGTGATCGCAATTATGACATCCCATTTCTACTAGTTCTGGAACACTGCTAATAGTTACCCGATTCCGAATACACAATCAAAACATAGGTATAAGAGGAAATATTGGATCATAATAGTATTACTATTGTATAAGGCTGTTTTCTGTGGGTAAGCCACTATTGTCTAACCTAAGTAATTCTTTAGCACTGGGTATATTCCACAGTTGATCTGCCCTAACGAGAAGCAGAGTGCATGTCTGTTACTAAACCAATCCCACGTGATGTCAGATAACTAATAGCTGACACTAAATTGCAAACCCAACCAGCAACACCTTGATTCCACTTTATAACTACCACTCCCCTTGAGTTCTCACAACCTGATAAAATTTCTCTCCACCACCTTTAATCCTGATTCCACCAATCACCATCAGTCTCTTTTATACCAACCACCACCACTATAAAGAATGGCTCCTGAACCCGTCAAGACAGCAGATAGTGCCCAAACTCCGTCTCAGGATACTAAGCAACAGCGGTGTTATACTGGCTCGGCAGAGTCTGCGCCGAGCCCACTGGATAGGCTGCCACTCGCACTAGGGGCCCATTATTATCTTACTGAAGGGCTAGAGGGTGTTGAAACCCAGCACTACCGGGGTACAGAGTCATTCATGACTGCTATTAATTTGCAGAAAATTCAACTTCATTCTGGTAATGCCGGCCAGTACGCAGTTTTTTCTCACATAACACCACACCAGCTTGCAACCCTTGATGATTTTCGCACCACGCACTGCAAATCCCTCCGCTTCCTCTACTACGAATACGAAGAAACTTTGATTGTCAGAATTATGCCTGGAACCACACACGAATTGAGTTGCAGGGGGTTTGAAATCGCGCTGTATCAAAAGCTTACTCAGATGGCGCTCCTGCATGAGCTGCTCAATACAGCTGCAACAACATATAAAGGAGTAGGCTGCGGGGGAGAAGCTGATTCTTCATTTAGACCCCTCTCAACTCGTCCTTTAAGCACTGATTGGCCAACCCTTGTTGTTGAGCATGGAGTTTCCCAATCACTTAAGGGCTTGAGGGGTGATGCCAGCTGGTGGTTGACAAGCTCGAACGGGCAGGTGAAGATAGTTCTTCTATTTTCCATCTCGGAGAAGAACAGAAAGATCCAAATTGAGCAATGGGAGATGAGCGCTGGCCCTGATGAACAAATTACTGGTGGAAAGCAGGATCTTGATCCGAGGAGACCCAAACGTGTCAACAAGATCGAGATCAGCGAGACAGATGCTGGAGGTGCTGTTTTAAAGCTCAGCTGTGAAAAGCTATTCCTGCGGGAACCCGTCACCGGAGAAAAGAATATTTGCTTGAGTACCGAAGATTTGGAGACGTATGCGTCCTATGCCTGGGGACAGCTCCCCATCCGAAAGCCTATCTGTTGTCCTCCTCAGTCTCCTGCCATGCGCCAGGGCCCTCACGTGTCGACTGCCATCTCTAGCTGTGCGCTGTCGAGTCACCGCTGTTTTCACTTGTGCTCCCCCATCTCTCTCGGTCCTCAGTCCAGTCATCGCAGTTTCCACTCACCCACTACTATCTCTCGGGTTCCTCTGTTGAGCTACTACAACGATTTTTACTTCTGTTCTCACCTCTCTAGCTATCCTCGGTCCACTCTAGCCGTTCCCTACCAGCGCGTGCCAGCTCCTCTAGTACTACGGGTGCCCCTGCCCTCCACTACTCGGCCTGGCCGTGTATTGCCTGACTTACTCTGCCTTGCCGTTCAGGGTCTCCTTCGGCTTCGACGACCGGGATTCGCTACATCTGCGTTGTCTAAACAAATCCGGAGCTCTTGGCTCTCTTCTGGGTAAGCCCTTGAGTGCTCTGAGAACACCGTGTCTAGAGTGGCTTCTATTAGAAGTTCCTCTTCACCCAAATTTAGTAAGTCAGCTATACCCAACTCAGGCTCTCATCCTCAGTTAATGTTGATTGTGCTAACTCATGAAGAGGTTTAAAGCTGAGTGGGCAAAAGTTTTTAAATTGCAGTTTTGGGTAAATGAGGTTTTGGCAGTTATTTGGTGTGGATTTAGGGGGAATCAGGGGGACAAGTTGGAGTTGGGCCACTCTGATGGTTGATTTGCTTTTTCTGTTTGCATAAAAGTTTCTGATTACTTTAAATATCTCTCCTCAATTCATATCTTTCATGCTTCTATCTTGGAGGTACACGAGTCTCCCTAGCTTTTTGAAAGCCATGGGAAGCCAGAGAAGGCTGATCATTGCTTTTATTTTAACTTGAATTGTAGTGACTGAATTGTTTTAAAACTCTGCTCAACTAGAACTGTAAATTAGGTAGAGTCAGTGTCAACCGGCCAGTCCGTTCGGCTGTGGGTACGGCCGGACTGACCCAGGCTTTTTCAGAGACGGCCGGGCCGGAATATGGGAAACCGGCTTTCCAAAAAACAAGCCGGGCCCGGCCTGGGTAACCTGCAGGCCTCAGGTTTTTAACCCTAACCTTAATCCGCAGAAAGCCATTTCTAGAGATTCAGGTTAGGGTTGATACACGTAACTTCCAGTGTTTCAACATTTGAAATATGTGATCACTTGGCTAGAAACTTTACTTCCAGTGGTAAAACCTTTTGGAGGGCTATCGTGGGGTGTCCGAATAAATGCGCAACGGTCAAATACGCGAACACAGGAACTAGATATTGGATATATGGATAAGCTAGCGACATTGATTGACTCCAAGATGATCCAGAAGTACACACACCATGTCGTATTTATTGTTCCAATCGAGGTGAGAGCAGCCCGCAGCCTGACGGCTAGCAAATATCTATGAATGGTTAAGTATCTGTCGGTTAATTTATGTAGTTCAATTTAAAATGTGCTATAAGCGAACAGTTTAGCCAATCAGTGTTGAGTTTTACGCGAGCAGCACTCGTTGTCAAGTTATCTGGCGGCTTTACCAGGGATCTACAGGCTTTGCCTGGGCATCTGGCGGTCGCCTATCCTCTCGACCCGGCGGTTGCCTGGGCGCCTGCAGGCTTTGGCGGCCGTTGATAATTTAAGCCGGACTGACCCAGGCTTCTCAAAACCGTGGCCGGACTGACCGGACTGCCGACCCATGGTCCGGACCATGATCCGGACTGGGAACACTGGGGGCTCGTGAAACACACTCTCCAGCAGCCCAGGATAGGATTAATTTGTCAAGTTAACGGAGCTGGAGAGACTAGTTGACTTGTATTGTAGTGACAATTATTTTAAAACTCTGATCAAGTAGAATACGGTGTTCCTAACGGTTGGCAGTCCCCATAGGGCCTGGAGAGCAGACCGCCAAGAGCCTGGGACCGGACCGGACTAGCAAAAGATTTGTTGTCTTCCCGTGCGAAATCTAAAACTGCAGCTTATTAGGGAGAACGACCTACCGGGCAATCTGACGCACAAACACGCAGAGTGAGGATCAAGACTGCAGTTGTGTTGTGGGAATTGTAGTCACCAGCGGGGACTGTTGGGGACGGTTGGGGATTTCAGGCGACGACCTGTAACGGGGGCAACCACAGTACTTATAAAGAAGCGCCAGGGATTGGATAGTGGGGGATTCCAGGCAATGGGGGGTGATCGCAATTATGACATCCCATTTCTACAAGTTATGGAACACTGCTAATAGTTACCTGATTCCGAATAAACAATCAGAACATAGGTATAAGAGGAAATAATGGATCATAATAGTATTTATTACTATTGTATAAGTCTGTTTTTTGTGGGTAAGCTACTAGTTATTTGTCTAACCTAAGTAATTCTTTAGCGCTGGGTATATTCCACAGTTGATCTGCCCTAACGAGAAGCAGAGTGCATGTCTGTTACTAAACCAATCCCACGTGATGTCAGATAACTAATAGCTGACACTAAATTGAAAACCCAACCAGCAACACCTTGATTCGACTCTATAACTACCACTCCCCTTGAGTTCTCACAACCGGATAAAATTTCTCTCCACCACCTTTAATCCTGATTCCACCAAATACCATCAGTCTCTTCTATACCAACCACCACCACTATAAAGAATGGCTCCTGAACCCGTCAAGACAGCAGATAGTGCCCAAACTCCGTCTCAGGATACCAAGCAACAGCATTGTTACACTGGCTCGGCAGAGTCTGCGCCGAACCCACTGGATAGGCCACCGCTCGTACTAGGGGCCAATTATTATCTTACTGAAGGGCTCGAGGGTGTTGAAACCCAGCACTACCGTGGCACAGAGTCATTCATGACTGCTATTAATTTGCAGAAAATTCAACTTCATTCTGGTAATGCCGGCCAGTACGCAGTTTTTTCTCACATAACACCACACCAGCTTGCAAATCTTGATGATTTTCGCACCACACACTGCAAATCCCTCCGCTTTCTCTATTACGAATTTGAAGAAACTTTGATTGTCAGAATTATGCCTGGGATAACATACGCATTAAGTTGCAGCGGGTTTGAACTTGCTCTGTTTCGAAAGCTATTAGAGATGGGGCTAGACGATGAGCTGCTCAATACAGCTGCGACAACATATCACGGAACAGGCTGCAGGGGAGAAGCCGATTCTTCATTTACACCCATCTCAACTCGTTCTTTAAGCACTGATTGGCCAACCCTTGTTATTGAGCACGGTGTTTCCCAATCACTAAAGGGCTTGAGGGGTGATGCCAGCTGGTGGTTGACAAGCTCGACCGGGCAGGTAAAGATAGTTCTTCTGTTTTCCATCTCGGAGAAGAACAGAAAGATACGAATTGAGCAATGGGAGATGAGCGCTGGCCTTGATGAACAAATTACTGGTGGAAAGCAGGATCTTGATCTGAGGAGACCCGAACGTGTCAACAAAATCGAGATCAGCGAAACAGATGCTGGAGGTGCTGTTTTAAAACTCAACTTTGAAAAGCTCTTCCTGCGGGAACCTGTCTTGGGAGAAATGAATATTTCCTTCAGTACCGCAGAGTTGGAGAGGTATGCGTCCTATGCCTGGCGACTGCTCCCTAGCTCGAAGCCTATCTCTCGTCCTCTACAGTCTCCAGTGAGTTGCCGGGCTTCTCACTCGCCAGCTCCCATCTCTAGCGGTCCTCTGTTGACTCACCGCGGTTTTCACTTATCATCTGCCATCTGGCCCCGTCCTCTGTCGCTTCAAAACGGTTTTCACTTGTACTCAGCTATCTCTCTCAGTCCTCTCTCCAGTCACCGTGGGTTTCGCTTGTCCTCTGGTATCTCTCGCTATCCTCTGCCCACTCTAGCCATTCCCTCTCAGCGCCTGCCAGCTGCTCTAGTCCTACAGATACCCCTGTCCTCCACTACCCGGTATAGCGGTGTATTGCCTGGGTCACTGTGCCTTGTGGTTCGGGCTGTCCTACGGGTTCGACGACCGGGATCCGCTACCTCTGTGTTATCTAGACAGATCCGCAGCTCTTGGATCTCTTCCTGGTAGTCAAGCTAGCACTCTGAGATCACTGTGTCTAGAGTGGCTTCCTTTAGAAGTCCCTCTTCACCCAACTTTAGTAAGTCAGCCATATCAAACCCTGCCTCTCATTCTCAATTAATGTTGATTGTGCTAACTCATTAAGAGATTTAAAGCTTAGTCGGCAGAAAGTTTTAAATGGCAGTTTTGGGTAAATAAGGTTTCTGCAGTTATTCGGTGCTGGAGAGTGGAGATTTAGGGGGAATGAGGGGGACAAGTGAAAGTGGGATCACTCTGATAGTTGATTTGCTCTTTCTGTTTGCATAAAAGTTTCTGATTACTATACTTTAAATATCTCTGCTCACTTCATATCTTTAATGCTTCTATCTTTGAGGTCCACCAGTCTCTCTAGTAGCTCTCTGAAAGCCACGGGAAGCCAGAGACAGCTGATCATCGCTCTCATTTTAACTTATATTGTAGTGACTCAATTTTTTTAAAACTCTTCTCAACTAGAACTGTAAATTAGGTAAAGTGTTGGAGAACATGGGAGTTGAAGCAGTGCTCCGTTTGGGCAAACAGTTAGGTACAGCTCAGATGTTCTGGGATCATGCTGGAACACATGCTAGAGGTACAACAGGTTTTGAACTAAGGTTAGCTAAGAGATGGAACAACCAATTGTCACTCGACTAGTTCAACAAATCAGGCAAATGTAGCAGGAACGTATGGGAATGGAAGAACTCTGTGAGTACTGTACAGTAAACGAAACAGAGGTAAGGGATTAAGGGATGCATTGTTTTGGAAGAGGTTGAGAATGTTATGTGGAAGGAAGGAGATGGTGATGGAATAGGGTGTGGAGAACTTGGAGGAAGATGAAGGAATGTTTTCTATGTAGTCAACTTTGTGTATATATAGGACACCGCTGGCGATGTTGAAAGAATAAGGACCCAAGTTACTCCGGACTATAATCGCCTATTTTTGAGAAAAGCAACAGGATAATTCCATGTCCCATTCCACCTCTATTCCCATTTATCCTCCGCTCTCTCCACCGACTAATCCGGGCTAGATATGCGGATCCCTAGGTCTTGTGTGCTGGGCCGAGTATGCCGAGTCCTCCACTCTAATTCATAATGAGTGACAAAGGAGACTTGTAACAAAGGATTAACAAGATAGAAAAGGCGCAATCGAAATATCTGCGCGGAGTGATCGCTGGTCCAGCTTGAACATGAAACATAAAAACAGGGGAATCACCGTGGAACTACAGTTCGGTGACAATGTTATCGTCACTTACCCTTTTTACGAAAGTTTGCCATTTTTGCATCCACGAAACCATATGATATCCACAGCAATTAAGTTATCTAAGGGCCCAATGTACTAGAGGCATATCTTGACTTCACTAAACTGAAATTTCAACCAGACAACATGCCCATGCTGTGTGATTGGTGGGCTGAAGAAAATCGCAATTTTGTAATTAAGTACAGGGAGCGAATTCATCAGGCATCGTCTGCAATTCTTATGTCCAAGGGCTGTACACCTGTACAATGGGCACGGACGCGGAGAGGCGGGAGCCGTAGATCATCCCAAGTAGTGCATATTTCCACCTCTCTCTAAAAAAGAGCAACAGATAGCCACATCGATTCCGCGGCAGACTTCCAAAGCTGGGCTACTCTTCATGGTAATGCACGGACGTTACCCCCGAGTGCTTAGATAAACCGTGTCTACAGTGCCGACTACTACCAGCGTTCGCAAGCGGCCAGTCTGGTCAGACTTGGGTTTAGGGTGGCCGGCTTGGGCTTTTTTTTGCGGCCGGCCGGGCCGGACTGTGGGCTACAGTTCGGCTTTCAGCGCCTATCTGACCGGGCCTGGCCGCACTGCAGATATCTTTAGGTTTTCAAGTGATAAGATAAGTAGATGAAACGCCAAGAGTTACGGCCACCAAAGACCGGATCAGCGCGCAACCGAGGAGGAAACATTCTTTGCATTCACCCTTGCTCTCTTGATCGTGCTCATAACTAACTAACGTGAGAACAGCGCTCCCCCACCCCACTAGTATGAAAACCAAAAAATATATTAAAAGCGTAAATACATAGTAGAATACCTAGTAGAAATTAATATTCGATCTGGGGAAATTTCTTTATGTGGTATTGAAAGGGCAACCTAATAAGGAGAGTTCCGTTGCCGTCGATCATGGGCGAATGGTTAAGGGCCTGTTTAGCGACCGTTTCTACTGTGAAAATGGCCTTCTCTCCGTTTTGAAAGGGAAGGGAAAGGGGCGATTTGTATGGGGGAACGGAACGGAACTGTCACATCCAAAAAGGCCCTAATTTTGTCAGCGTGCTATAGCCATAAATCGAGTGATAAGAGAAAGCAAGAAACTACCTCCTCTCTGTCTACCCGGATATCTAAAACCTATCAGAATATTATTATTTTTAAATGGTGTGGCTCAAGCCCGAAAAACCAACAGATATCTGCGGGCATTTTCAGATATCTGCTGGTATCATCAGATATCTAGCGGCATCTTCAGATATCTGCTGGTTTCATCAGATATCTAGCAGCATCTTCTGATATCTAGCGGTATCTTCAGATATCTGAGGGCACCTTCAGATACCTGCGGGCATCTTCGGATATCTAGCGGCATCTTCTGATATCTGCAGATGTCACCCACACATTAACAAAATATTGACTTGTCACATGGAATATACCGAAAGCCTACAGGCACCGCCAAGCACCTATGAAGCCTGGCCTACGAAGCCCAGGTCTGTCTCACACTGGCCTGGTCTGGCCGGACCGAAAGCCTGCCGGCTATCTGCAGGCCGACCTAGCCGCTTGCGAACACTGACTACTACTCGATTCGCTACCGCGATGTTGCGGCGACGAGAGATTGAAGTTAAAATTTGCTATTTTCAGCCTGACGGCCGTTCACAAGTGATCAGTGCAAGCTCGCTTTTCGCACCAATTGGGAACGAGACTGCCTTGGATCGCAAGGGTTGTTCCTCAATTTACCGGTGTTTGAATCCGGCCAATTATGTCTGGAATCCCTGGTCTCTGAGTACGGTACCCCTTCAAAAGCCGCCAAGCAACCGTCTGGGCTAAGCAAAGTAAGGGAGTGGTTCAGTGTTTGGGTGGCTGCGGCTTTGGATATGATTGCCCTTTTTCAACGTTGACTACCGGTAGCCCTTTAAACTTTTTTAGTGCCAGGAAACCGACTTGAGTGGAAATTGTCCCCTCGGGCTCCCTCACTATCTTGGCTCCTTTTAGCCAATCAGCACAAATTAAAAGACCGCCTTTGCCATCGTACCCCGAGGACCCCTAATGTGATCATTGGCGTTGTTGGCGCTTGAAGTGCCTTGTGCCAGAATGTGTTGAGATTAGCCCATGGCACAACCTTGAACAATTCTATTGTCGTAGGCCAGTTTGTGCAATTGAGAAAGCAAATATTGGAGTTCTTCAGCCCAGTGAGAACTTACAAGGATGCAAATGGGGGATATTCAATATGAATTGGGCGTGTAGAGAGTTTCTCCTTTTCTTCTTCTTCTTATAAAGTCATTTTATTTGCACATATATTACCTGGGCACTACTCTACATTGTGCCGTGCCGGGCACATCGATTTGGAGGGTTGTGCAATGGCAACTCTCGTGACAACAACGCTAGTGATCATAATTGTGCATCTCCCTCGCCCCTTATCTTAGTCCGAAAGATCCCCCGACCTATTAACCACTTAGTACAGTAATGTCGGACGCTTGGATAGCCTCTCTTTAATTTTCGATAATTGTCATGGGCCGGGTAGCTAGTTCAATAGCCTCACAAAATGGCAGTCACGGTGGATAAGGGTTCGTTTGTTAGTCAGGAAGACTTCGTGGGAGGACAGAGCGGGATCGTGGATTTTCCTTTGCCGTTGTGAATGGTTGGTTTTTCATCATCGCCGTCTTCTTTCCACGAGCTGAACATCGGGGTTTATCGAAACCGCCAGTGTTTGTCTTTCGTCTTCAATTATCGGTTTTAGTTTCTTCTCTTTTCTCTTGCTGGTGATCTTCACTAGCACCATCTATAGTCAAGATTGCCAATACCCACAAAAGAATGCCTCCCGTGGAAGAGCCACGACAGTACTGAAACTTCGATTCCGGACCACAAGAGAAAAGGCTGTCGGTAGCCGCAGATTCACTTCCCACAGTGGAAATGATTTCACGAACGGACAAGAAACAAAAAGAAAAAAATCGATACTACCGGAGGGGCAAACACCGCTCACATAGCCGGAAGGAGAACGAAGTCAATAGAATCACGAAACTCACGATGAAGAAAGAAAGAAAATCCCAATCACGTTCCGAAAAGGGCCTCTTCGTTGAGGATGTCGTTGTTTTCCTGTCATGCTCTCCCTCGTTGTTTCCATGAATCTACTTACAGCCACTTATAACCTTGCCCCCCCTGTATATATCACGTGCTCCGAAGCCAACCGCTCTCATCCACGATGCTAGCTCTCTAACTACCTTTGAGT
>Ga0307513_10003365_pt1 | contig 21710 bp, 29 predicted proteins | sample 15_EM_MG_FD_202174 | JGI IMG/M metagenome (GOLD analysis project Ga0307513, IMG submission 202174) | Populus trichocarpa ectomycorrhiza microbial communities from riparian zone in the Pacific Northwest, United States - 15_EM | ecosystem: Host-associated > Plants > Roots > Unclassified | place... | reverse complement strand
TTGGGGGTGGTATCGTTCAATTTTCCCGCTGGAGGCCCATGAAGTGCCTGGTTTACTGGAGTGGCTGGTACTGTTGGTGAGCGATGTGAAGTACTGACTGGGCTAGCTGTGGCGGATGTATTGCTGGGGATTGGTTGTTTGACTGGCGAGCGTGGTTGCTGCACTTGAGGGGAAGCCTGCTCTCCGCGGGTAGGAGGGTTTTCGCTTAGTGGGGCGGATTGAGGTGAATTATGTTCCTGGTTGGGCATGGTATCATTCAATTTTCCCGCTAGGGGCCCATGATGTGGCTGGTCTCCTGGAGCGGTCGGTCCTGTTGGTGAGCGATGTGGAGTACTGACTGGGCTAATTGTGGCAGATGTATTGCTGGGACTTGGTTGTTTGACTGGCGAGGTGGGTACTGGTTGTGGTACCTGCAATCTACATGTCAACAATCGAGCAGAATGTGCAGAATAATGCGGAGTACACGCACTCTTCGACGCCGAATAACGTCTTGCAATGTCTTTACGTTGGGATCCTCCACAAACATAGAGCTTTGCCACTGAGAATACTTGATAGTCTGTTTTTCCTCGAAGAGACCGTAGACGTCTTCCTCCCTAAAGAGAAATCCTTTATCGTCTATAAACCTATGTGGGTGTCAGTGAATTAGAGAGATAATCGGACAGACCTTTAAAAATGGTCAACTCCGACTCATACGGGTCACGAGTGACGGCTCCATATATCCTCGTGATGGGCCTGATGGGCCTATCTTCTGAAGTCAATTTGATACAACCAGCTGCATCATCTCCGTAGACGAGTATGTGTTCGGTCCACATTTGACCCACTCCACTTGCACCTCTGTCGCCCAAAGGCGGGGTACCCTTCTGGGACCTTTTTACCAAACGCTCGTTGGGGTAAAAATGTGGATTTCGAGTGAGGTGGTTGGGACAATTCCGTATGCTGTCGTTTTGCGCACAGGAGCGACGGAACTTCCAAATTATTTCAGGTAGCTTGGCGTCGTGCGATATCTCCACTAAATGGAGTTAATGTTTGTCGATTGTAGTCCTAAAACTCACGCGGAATGACTGTTTTTGGCCAAATGATTTTGAAGAAGTGTTCTCGTCGTTGCACTAGCAAAGTCTATTGTTGGTGATTAGCCCTGGCTCTATAAGTACTGGTCAATACGCACCTCCTTAACTTGCTTTCTTAGACCGTCAAGTCGTTGAGCCACTCTCACTACCCCATCGGTATTCCTACTGTCCTTCTTCTTTGCATTTTCCATTCTGTGCAAGAAAAACCATTGAGCTTCGTTTCACGTCCTACTTCCGATTTGGTACCTTGCCCTCAAGTCTGGGTACTGTTCGACTTCTTCTATCAATCTATCGACCATACTATCGGTAGCGTGGTTCGTTTCTGTTTTTGTTTTCACAGCTGCTTCAACGAGTCTCTCGAGTATATCTATGGTCCTTTTTAGAGTTAGTGGCAACGTGAAGTCAGAGACAAGTGAAACATACTTTTGAAATGCCTCTGGTTGTCCATATTGAGTAGCGAGATCATGGCATACTCGAATTGCCTCAACTACCTGACTCCTATATGCACACCCGACCTTCGGTGCTTGCTTGATAGGACCCCTAACAAAGCTGAAGATCGCCATGTAGTTGTGTTCAGGGTTTCCAACCGCCTAATGAGGGGCACTAGCGCTGGACAGTATAGGAACACATGAGCCCTGGGTATACATACCCTCGGCTTGCTTTGTGGATGCGATGATATAGTGGTTCGGCACCAGGTGTCTGGGGCAAAATAATGAGGAGGGAATCGCCAGGTATCTGCACAAGTGAAGTGTCATTCCAAGCTCGTGCACCGCCAAACCGTCGACCCATTTGAGAGAGCAGCGTGGTGACGGTCAGGCTTCCAGTCTTACAAAGAGACTTATATTAGTCTTGCACCGTGCCCTCACGGGGACTGAGAGGAAGCCGGAGTTCCCTGTTTCAACCTCTGCAGTAATACGGAATACTGAAAGAGTATGTCATATCACATGACATGATGTTCAGCATCACCTCTGAACCTGCAAGGGGGTGGTAACACAAGCACGAACCGGGCACGGATACTTCGGGGAATATTGTCAAATGCACCACATACAAGAACCCGTTACTTGGATGCAGCCGGGTGGCACCGGCGTAGGTGGGTTTTAGTGGGTAGGTCATGGCGGCAGACTGTCCAACGGGTAAATGACCCAAAGGCAAGCCGTCATGGAGTCCCACACACGGGGCAAGGCGCTATGGTGCATGATGCATTTCCCTCCTTCCCCCCCCCCAAAAAAAAAAGAACCCGTTACTTGCCTATGCGACGCGGAACTCGAGACACGCGAGCACATAGTATTCGAATGCCAAACAAACGAGGAACACCGGAACATAATTAACGAGGGAGCCCCAGACCACCAACTAGCAACTCTTCGGTACAAAGGCGGGAATAGAAGCCCTAGCCGAGTTTGTCAAAAAAAGCAAGGCGTTCCAAAAACAAAAGACCCAAGCAAACCCATAGGAGATACTGGCTATATAGCAGAGCGGTCAGGAGCCCGAGGAGCAGCGGAACATAGCAACGTCGCTAACCGAACCACACGAACCCAACCCGTCCGACCTGTCCCGCCACATCAGAAACACCGCCCACTACAGCGAGCACAAACAACAAGAGAGCCCACCACGTCAAATGCGCAACTAGGCAGCGCACCCTAGAGACCATACCTTTAAACCATGTTGTAGATAAAACCCCCTCTCGTCATATCCCCTGCGCACGGATTCGTAGGCTGCTCGCCAGGTGGTGTCTTGGCCCTGTAATGTGTACCTGTAACCACGAAAAAAATTTGATCTCTCTCTCTCTCTGAGTCTGCAAGGAATCAGAGGTGAGATTAGTGGTCGAATATTTATTGGCGACTAGTAACTCCTTCCGATGAACTGCAATCGGAGTGCATACTTGGTCCCTGTAAACCTGTATCGAACCGCTGCTGGAGTTGATCTTAAAGAGAATACGATGCATGAGGGCCTCCGAGAAAGTATAAGATCACTTGTCGCCCAAATCGCGGGTTTGATAGTGAGGTCGCAATGTCGGAATTTGCTCCGGACTGTGTGTTCTGCTGCAATGTCCACGGTAGTTAGCTCCTTGTATCTGTAGCTAGCCTATTTGTTATTCACACGACGTGGACCTGACCACCCAGGTGCGCGTCCGGCAACGCTCTGACCGACACTGCGCGTATGTCTCCACTTTGGTGGAACATCGTTTTCTGTCACGCAAGCCTTATGCAGGTCCAGCCCACCGCTCCGGTACCGACACTGATTCCAAATACATTAGGACATGGTCCACAACCTTTTTAAGCCAGCCTCGTGCGCACCCGAAGTGGATCCCGGCTCACACGGTTGTAGGAATTTGGCAAAAGGGTGAATGCGGCGAAATTACAATTTCAAATTGAGCGGCTCCTCTAGGTGAAAAGCATTGTATGGTTCGTTTCCAGCACACCCGCTTCCACCTCTCCTCCAACGCTCTCCAGTAGTATTCCTGTCTTCCTTATCACTCGTATTTGTCAGAAATTTTGGATCAATGTCCGGGTCCAGTGGTGAACATGACCACACAGCTAACCTCGAATGTGAGTTAAACAGAAACTCTTAATACCAGGCGGATACTCAGCCTAACGTAGATGGATTACCTCCCGCTGTTAAATCTATATGTGAGGGATGGCTCGCGACGTGCGGAAGCGCCGCGACTGTGGTATGTCGATATTTTTTCGCGCTCGGTACTCTAATGAATTCTTGATGAACTCCTTTCACTTTGACTGGTAGTCCAGCCTTTTAGCCGCTGTTGAAGCTTCGCTGCTGGCTTTCTTCAAGGACGATACAAAGTTTAAACGTCCACAGTCAGGGGTGCAAGAAGTTATCCTTGTTCTTACTTACGCCGCCATCATTCTCAGTATCAGCGCAACCATTAGTGCCCTGACTCTAACCGATGAGTTCGGCGAAATCCCGAGCCGAGCATCTCGCAAATCTGGTTTGAATACAGAAGGGACTGTCCAAGGAGGAGATTGGGACATTCTTCGTTACTTTCAGACTCGAAAATCAACTCGATGGATCGTTTATCATTGTGAGTCAATTCAACATCTGCCTGCTGCTCTTTGATCGGGACGGCATTGTACAGGGTTGACATGCTTGCTAGGAGCCGCTCTATGCGCCATCAGCTCTATTACTATGTATGCTGTTACCCAAGAAGGGATGCCGACTGTCGTAGTCATCTCCATCATCACTTTCCTCGCGACAGTCCCACCCCTAGTCCCGTTCGTTGCTACGTTTTAGAACCGCCTGAAGCTAGTATTCTGACATACTTACGTCTGGTCTGTGTAGTTAGTTCTGTTAGAGAGAAAAGAAATGACCAAGCCGGGAATCGGACCCAGGTCTCTGTGTATCTAACAGCAGCGTTCTAACCACTGAGCCACCAACAAGTTCGTTTAGTATAAGCAACTAGACCAGATCGAATCTGGCTTGTCTTCGGCAAATACTTCTGGGTTCTTTTAGTGTGGAACGCCCCTTTGGCCAATTCTAAGCCGTTTTAATTTGCACCATCGTACCACCAATCCTGCCCTTGTGGTTGTCAAGCACGACTTTCAACTTGCAGGGAGTAGTGACTTTAGGCCAACATGTACGTATTCAGTATATACATGATTCATCGGACTGCAGTCATGAAGATAGAGTTTAAATGGCAGCATCGATTTGTCTAACACCTGAGAATTGGCACATCGGCAATGACCAACGGACTTTGACTTATCATCCGGAAAATCGGGTGACAACTAACCTCGTCACTCACTAGCATCATGAAGGGAGGTTCTTACGGTAGCAGTGCTTAGTTTTGGCCTCCTCCGAACCTTCATGCTCGTAGACCGCCCCCAGTGGTCAACGAACCTGGCCAAGCTCTTAGACGCCGTCTTACAGTTATATAGGACTCCCAAACGGCGTGCAGGGATCCAAAATACCTTAAATAGAGCATATCGTCTGTCCGGGGACAACGGTGTCCTACCGGAGGAGATGGGAGTTTGGTGGATGCAAGTAAAGCACTCAACTTCGACAAACTGCTCAGAGTACGTTTAGTCGGTGTGCCATTTGCACAAGTTCTTGAACTGTAGGACTCTCAGAAGAATTATGGATCGATACTCCCATAATAAAATATTATTATCTCTTCAATCTGCAGCTGCAAGAGATTTCGGTCGTCGGAGGACACAATAGCAGATACTGCTTGATTCCAGTGTTCCTGCCCGATATGGGCGATGATCTTGCAGGAAACGAGCCAATACCCATGCGGTCAGCAGGTTTGCCAATCACTAACTGTGGAACCGTCCAGCCTCGGAATAATGCAAAGTGATCAGATCTGTTTGAACCCAAACGGGAAAAATTACAAAGCGCCGCGACAAGTGGCCAAATTCGTTTTGGTTTTGTCTAGATTTGACAGGCAGCTCCCTTCTTCGGTCTCTAACGCGAGTTTTGGAACGCGAGTTTGGCAGGCCGGCTCGTGTTTACCATGTGGTTCCTGTCTCAAAGAAAATGGCTCAATTCCGACCACCACCAACCCTTCCTGTCTCAACACGGTCAAAAGTAAATCTAGCTACACCATCTTCCACATTACCAAACCATTTCCAAGCCCCGTGCCAGCCTCCCCTTTTCGGACTCGAATTGACATCACGAGTCTGGGTCTAGGTTCAGATAATCCAGGTGAGTCACCGGGGTCATCTTATCGATCTCATCAGGGGCTGCCTCTTGCCCGCGGACGATGCCACACTGGAATGATGGAGCAGGTTGCCTTGCTTGCGGACTACTCCAGACGAAGAGATCTCACTTCCAATCCTTGACAGTGTATACGTGGATGCGGTCTCCTTATACCTCTCCTCCGTGGGTCGGGTAACCGGACTTTGTGATCTTCCCCAATTTAGACATTCCTCAGTAATCCCACTCCGTGACTACAGAATGACAGGAAATTTGCTCTTCGGCTTGACGAGCTCCACCGATACAGATGGCTTCCCAGCCACCGAACTTTCAAAACAACTCATTGAATATGCTGGCCACGACGTCGTGCGGTTTCGGCGCAATCAGCACATCGCTTATCACCTTGTCGAGCAAACAAGGGATACCTATGAGAGGATTGTGCCTCTCATTCGTCGAATTGAAGATTCACCATGCACCGAAGAAAACTGGAAGGACTTTGTGAGGTATACAGATGCAGCTGATGCTCTTGAAAAGTAAGTACGTCGTATATCCCTGCTTCACTATCACATCTGACTTCACTTTAGCTTCCTTTTCGACGTCTTAGACATCTCAGAGGACGAAGCGCAACGTCATCTATCAACCGCAACTGATATCGTGACATGCATCTCCGAAGCAGATACATGGGAGGATAATCGCATGGCTCTACGTGAGGCTGCTATGCAGGTATCGACTGATAGTCGACTCACGGTGGGTAGTTGGTCATGAGCTCACCCGGAATCGAACGGCTGTAACAACGACGATAGGTTTTATATCCCGAAGAGACATCGAAGGCCATCAAAGCAGAAATCCCCTCCGCAGAGGAACAAGATGATCTGAATTTCTATTCCGAACTGCAGGTGAAGATCAACGGCCATAAGATCGCGGAAATTTCAAACGAGTGAGCCTTCCTTTGCTTTTGCCCTCGGTCCCTAAACTCCCTTCAGAGATGTGGTCGGATTTCTCAAGGACGTTGAGGGCTACCTTCGACGAATCAAGGGTATTATTGTTGACATTGGCGTGCTCAAGGTTGTCAGTTCAACCTATTCGACAGCCCTAGAACATTCGGCTGACGATCCCAGTCGGCGCACTTCATCACAGTTGCAATCAAATTTGCCTTTGTATTACAAGGGACTATGGAGATCGCCGTTAAAGAATCTACGGACCCCACCTGGAAAGCACACCTGACATCGGAACGAGTGTGGAAGGCCGCCAAAGAGTAAGTAACCTTGCCCCAGCCTTCCCCTCGCCACTGAACACCGCTCCTCCGATAGCCTCGGCAATCACCTTTCGAAGGAGGAGCAAAGCCACAAAAAACATTTGACTTGGGCAAGCAATTATACCGCCTTTATTGAAATCCTCCAGGTCCGTCGAACGTGTGATGCTGGAGGCTCATTACTGACACTGAACAGGACATCACCACGAACCGGCCAAGGCAGACGTGGCTTGAGCGTGCAAACACAGTCGGCTCGATACCGCGCCCATATGTCCCACGATCCCTGGCGACCGAGATCCTTTGCCGTGCATTGGTGGGCCTTATCGACGATGGTCGCACTGAATATCGCTCCGGTAATCTCGTCGAGTACGTAATGATACGCGTCTTCACCTGTTCATTCATCAATATTTTATGGTATATGTGCTATCGATCTCTAGAACGCTGCAAGCCACTATCGAGGTTCTCAAGGCGGCAAAGGATGCCATTCAGGACACGGAACGACTGAAGACGAGCGAACGCAGTGATGCAAATGTCGCTCGGGGCTTCCAGCTGGTTGAGATTCAAGTCGAGGCTGCCTGCAGTTCCCTTCAGGTACGCATTTCACTTCATTTCTGTGTTCCACTACACACGGACCGCTCTTTATCACAGGATGATGTGAAGGTTCCCAATGAGGCGCAAGACCGACGGAAGCAGGGACTGCGAGACAGTACCCAGGTATGCTTGCCTTCCCTCGCCAGTTGCCAGTAATGGTCTTATGTCAACATCCTCTTGCGTCAATTTGGTTTCCCATGAAGAGGGGGTCTAGTCTCGTCGACATCGTTGTCGATATTCACTGGTCTAATGTCCCAGTGCGCACCTTAACCTGTATGTGTTCACAATGGTCTCTATCTATCTTTGATTAAGCACCACCTGATCGCTTCTAGTCTCCGCCCAGGCAACCACACGACTCACAAATATTCGTTCTAACATCTTACGCGATTTGGGTGACCCGGAGGACCTTCGTGGAAAGGGGTGCTTCCAACTGGATGGTCAGGAATGTACACTGGATCTTTCTGTGGAGGAACTGCGAAATGCAGAGGGCAAGTGCCACTTGGTCTTCGGCTTATCACAATTGGTATAATTTGAAAGGGGCTATAATTTGGGAATTCACGAGGGGGGCCCATGGGACTAGGATGGCCGGAAGCGTCTTCGGAAAGGCGGCTTGGTTCTGCTCATACGGACGCCCAGGATAATGCCGCTCCTCACGATAGAGCATGGTAGTAGATTTTTAGCATGTATGGCGGGTGGTGTGAGAAGGTTTTTGGAACGATCACCAGGGCATTGCTGGTTCGTTTATGTCAATACCTGTGATAACCTATGCACGGTCTCTCCCCAAGGCGGGTTTTACCTATGGTTCCGTGGAACGGCCGGAAAACCATTCCAAAGTACCTCCAATCACATACACAGCATACTTAAAGAGTCCAAGCACTTTCCATTTCCATCTCGAGTCTCAATGGGTTTATTCAGAGGCTGGTATATTTACCCTCCGTGCCGCTTTATTAGGGCCATCTTCGTCGATGAGGACCAACGGAGGCAGGTGCACAACACCCTCGCGCTCGTCGGAATATCGCCTATGTTGCGGATTGAAACCTCCTAGCCGAAACGGTCCCTTTGCGTACCCGATGGGCTTGACTCGTGCCAGGCCGTTGATGTACTCTTAAAGCCCTCTGTTACACCCGCTTGCCACCGGGACACTTCCCCTTTTGTCCTTAACGGGGATGCAGAGCCGCAAGGTCCGGCAACCATTATAAAAACTGATGTTTTCCAGCCATGCGTCAAGCACGGCGGCCTGATCTAGCTCTCCACTAGTGACTCCTCGTAGCATCTTCGTCAACGTCTTCCACCAGCAATACCACATCAATTACCACAATGAAGCGCACAACAAACGGTGAACCAGGAGCCCTTGAACAGAACCGGGCGTCCTCGAAACCCGCTTGTGAATATATCATCTCCTGTGAGTTCAACGACAGCACGTAATTCTGAGTGGCTACTGAGTTCAACGTAGATCGACTACCTCCTATCGTCGAATCGATACGTAGTGGACGACTTTCGACTTTCGGGAGCGCCGTGACCATAGTAAGTCATGTATCTCGCTCCTGGGTGTTCTTCCAATAAATTGCTGGTATAACACTCGCGCTGTAACCGATAGTCTGGCCTCTTGGCTGTGGTTGATGCTTCACTGCTGGCTTGCTTCAAGGACGACAAAAACTTTAAAACACCCCAATCAGGAGCGCAAGAAGCTATCCTTACCCTTACTTATATTGCCATCATTCTCAGTATCAGTGCCACCATTAGTGCGTTGACTCTGACCGATGAACTCGGCGAAATCCCCAGCCGAGCGTCTCGCGACCCACTCCACACAACTTACCCAGCGGAGAGTATAGAAGGTAGCAGCTGGGATATTCTTCGACATTTCGGTAGTCGAAAATCCACGCGATGGGTCAATTATCATTGTGAGTCTACAGTGACGTGCTGCTTTTACTGATCATGATGACATTGTATAGGGCTAGCATCTTTACTACTAGCTACTGTATGTACCCTTGCCTCTATTACTGTGTATGCTACCACACAAGGGACGCGGACTCTTGTGATCGTCTCCGTCACAGCTGGTGTCGCGACCTTGCCTCCCCTATGTCATGTCTTCTTGCCATTCTAGATCATAGAGGTTCATGGATTACAAAGACAAAAATATTCATTTCAATTCATGCAGGGAATGTTTCTGTGAAACAAATGTCATTCTAGGTAGATCCGTGTTAATAACCCTCAGTCCATTTATGGTTATTCTGACAAAACGGGCAACGCCGTTTGGATTCATTAGTCTGCCGCTTCCTGAGCCGAGACGTTTCCGGAAAGGAGGGTTCAACCCTCCATGGGGAGTAATATGATTGCGCCTGCAATATATTCACTGCTTGGGTGCACCCCACCAATCTGTTACTCCATCCACCGTACGCCGCCACCATGAACGATTTTCTCGCTGTGCTTGTTGCGGTGGAGGGGGAGGGGAAGGTTTCTCTGGACCCTTACGAGTAAAGGAGCTATTACTTAGTGTTGGCGAGGGTTCTGATTGAGATGACGTGGATTGATGTGGTTGGGTAGGATTTGACGTCTGGATGGTCACGGTACCGTACGATTCCTCCGCTGAAGGTCCACTCAGTGGCTTATGTACCGATGCGGCCTGCGCTGATAAGGAAGAATGTGAATTACTGGCGTGGGGATTGGTGATTGGGCCAGGTGACGGAGTGGTTATAGTGGACAGAGGGGTATCGGCACGGGGGGACCACATAGCGGAGGGAGTTGGTGACAACGATATAATAGACCCATCCTGCGAGGATGACCGTGTTGGCACAACCAGTGGGGGACGCGACGGGCGATTCGGTTGCGGTGTATCTACGGCGTGTGGTCCTCTTTGTCCGTGATTCACAGTGGGTGCTCCGTCGCGCCGTGATTCGGCTGTCACGATGGTGGTGACGTTGGAACTTCCAGAGGAGCCGGCCAGTCCAGCACCCACGGTTGCCGCGATAGAATTATTCAGTTCCTCCGCCGACTGTACCTGCTATTACACGTGTCAGTTCGTCGTGGGAGCCGCGCGATGTCCTCACCTGAGCCTTTGCCAGCGTTCCAGACGGCGAGGGGTTCTGGTCTTTGGCTGGACCCGGAATGCTTGGCGGAGGATGTGATGGGCGTGGAAACGGGTCCACGGGTACGGTGTGATGAGATGGTATCGGAGTAGAAGAGGAGCCAGACGACGCTTCTTGCCAAGGAGGATTCGAAACCGTCTGGCTTGGAGCGTAAATGGGACCACCTCCAGACATATGCAGCACACGGTGACCCATGGGGCCCTGTGATTGGGCCAGGAGCAGAGAGGAAGAAGTTCCGACGGTGGATGATTGATTGACACGAGAAGCGCCGCTGGAGTGATTTGCTGATAGAACAGATGTCGAATGACGCAGGTCTAGGGGAGGGAGGTCCGTAGGCTCCATTGACAGGGGAGATGCTGCTAATATGTTCTCCTGACTCTAAGAACAAACGTATCAGACCTCACCCAAAGCAACACAGAGTGGCCTCACCTTTGAATAGCTAATGACGTCCTGCACTGTCTTCACATTAGGGTCTATCACGAAAGAGGAATCCTGCCATCGGAAGCATTTGAGATTGCAAGCCCTCAAAAATAATTGATCGACTTCGTCCTCCGCTAACAGGTGCCCCTCGATATCTACGGAGACCGTGTGAGCACCAAGGAATTGTTCTGGAAGCCACCAGACCTTTGAACAGAGTCAATGGTCGTTCCGGTGGTCGCACCAGGCACCTCTCGACAGCCCCAAATAGCCGAACAATGGTCTCATCTTGCGAAGTCAGTCTAATGCGGCCTTCCGTGTTATCCCCGTAAACGAAGATACGTTCGGTCCACTTTTCATCATGCTTGTTCACATTCCGATCACGTAGAGGGAGGATCTCTGTGATCACCTCCCCGAATGCGGTATCTGGGTAGAAATGAGGATTGCTAGGTGTGCCGTTGCGGCAGACGCGACGTAACTTCCATAAAATGTCGGGTAGCTTTGCGTTGTGAGGAATCTCCACTATGGCGAAATCAGGATATTGTCAGATATGGCGCAGGAACTCACCTGTGGCGTCAATGCGCGGCTCGGCAACTATGAAGATGTGTTTACGGCGCAGAAGTGGAGACTAGATTGACCTCATCAGCCCCAGAATCGTGGTATTGATAACTCAAACGGACCTTTTTGACCTTCTCCAATAAGTGTTCGAGTCTCAACGATTGGGTCGCCGTTTGGGTGACATTCTGATTATCCCTGCTTTTCGCGGCCTCCATTCTGTATAGGTTCATCAGCTTGGTACCAGTCTTACCAAACGCAGATATGTGAGGTGTACCTTGCTAACATTGAATCGTTCTTGAGGCATTTCATGAACTCATTTAATTTATCTGTGGTCGTCTCTGGCTGACCCCCCGCGTCTACAGCGGCCTCAATTACACTATCAAGTGCAACTAAGCTAAAATGGGGGTAAAAGACGTTTCAGGCGCGGAGAACTGGGAGAACTGGGACATACGTTGCGCATAGATCTGCATGATCCTTTGTATTTCCGGCGAGTTCGTACGATATTCGAATTGCCTCCACTACTTGGCCCTTGAACATATGCTTGACTTTTGATGCTCGCTTGACACTGGACCCAAATAGTTTGGGGAGTCGGAGTCCCATGGGCGTCGAGAACCGTTAGGAGTCGTGCCACCGTTCAGTGGGTTGGGGTTGCATTTGAGACTGGAAAGCACACCAACCCAGCACTGGAGGAAACACGCGTGCTCAATTTGCCTTGGGCAGTGCGATGATGTCGTAGCCTGGCCGCAGTTTTCCGTGTCGAAAAGAATCAAGGGGGCAATCATCCCGAATCCACGAGTCAAATGACTTGCGGGATGTCAGATCAAGCTTGGGTGTCCCTTGGACCGTATCCGGAGCAACGTGGTGACGGTCAGGCTTTCCTGTCTACAAAGAGATTCATCTTGCGAGCGGCTGATCGCCGGTGTCTCAACTATGGCTTTTGGCAAAAGGCCAGGATGGGAAAGTGATGTGGATCATCATGTGCGTCTCAAATCCTTTCAATCTTCACGTATTTCCGGGGAGACGGGCTCACCGGGACTCACGTTTCCAGTGAGGGCACTGGTTCAATATGTATCGAGGAGCATTAAACCTCCTCTCATTGGATGCTATAACGCATCAGACGCAATGCTGTGCGTGTATGACGCCCTCGTACGTCCAACCGTTCTTGCCTATATCGGACGCGATCGCAAGGAGAACACGACGCAACTGGGCCTCCGGGGAAATATAAGGTCTCTTCTTACGTGTGTTCTGTCTCAAATCACCCAAACTTCCTCCCTCGCAGAGTATCCGATGAGCATGTCATCCGAAATATCTCATGCGCTCTTCGTCGACCTCACAAAACCAGAAACCACCAAGGAATTTCCCGCTACTGACCTCTCGAAGACGCTCATTGAATGGGTCGGCCTTGATGTCGTCCGCTTTCGCCGCAACCAGCAAGTTGCCTATCGGATTGTAGACCACTGTCGAGAGACCTATGATAGGATCATCGGTGTTATCGACAAGATTGATCAAACCGAGGATGAAGAGGTCGACTATGACCAGTTTGACCAGTACACAGATGCACTCGATGCACTCGAAGAGTAGGAATTTGATTCCCCACTACCGACTATTTTCTCATAGATTTACTCAGATACCTTTTCAAACTCATGTGGACCTCGGAACTTGAGACCACACATTACCTCGCAACGACCGATACAATCCATGATTGCATTAGCGGCGCGAACCTTTGGGTTGAGAACAGAAAGGCGCTTCGCAGCATTGCCTCAGATTTCACCCGCCAGGAAAAGTTGCTGGTATGTCCCACCTTCATCCAACTCTTGGACAGGTCTCACTCGCGACAATAGGCGGTGTTCGATGCAGGAAAGAAGACAGAAGTTGACAGAGGATTCCTTGAAGCTGCACAGGATGATGATCTCGCGTTCTTTTTGGATCTGCGCGCGACAATCGAGGCGCATGCACTGGTCGATATTGACACCCAAGCAAGTTATGACCTCAATCCGTAAGTATATTTCACCTTGTAGTACCTCAAGTCTCTCACATAGCCAATAGTGTTGTCGAGACCCTCCTCAGTGAGACACGGATGGCCATCAGCTCCTTGGGTGATGCGATTGCCCGAGACAATGATGCAGCGAAGAGGAGGGTAAGCCAAAATTTGATATACCTATCACTGTCATATGTATATGTATTCACACCCTCCTAGCAACGTCAGACGCTCAGTGTCCAGTTTCTATTTGTCCTTCACGGCACGATGGAAATAGTGGTAGACACTTCGGACAAGGTGGACGGTGATTGGAAGGCTCATCTCAAGTCTCGAGAGGTCTGGACGGCCGCGAAGCTGTACGCGCGATTCTGCACCAACGATGATATATCATTAACGCCTTTCAACAGTGTCGCTGAGCATTTGAGCCTGGACAATAAACCGTATGAGGAGCGGGCCACCTGGGAGGCTACCTACGACTACTTCCTCAGCATAATCTCGGTGGGTACTTCCTTTAGATATGTTGGGAAGGCGCTCTGACCAAGTGTTCTCCTAGAACCTACCTGGTGTGCAGGTTCCAAGGAACTGGCTCGAGTTGGTCAAATTAGCTGCCAAGATTCGTCGCCCCTATCTATCCCGCGCATGGGCGATCGTCACCTTGTCTAAGAAACTCGTCACATTGTTCAACGATAGGGGCAACAACGTCCTTCGTAATGTTGAACCTCTCGAACGGTAATGCCCATTGTCCATTAGCTTTGTTATTCTTTTGCTTACCAATTCAACGTTCCATTAAAAGCACTTTCGATAAGGCCATCGGCGTTCTCAAGCTAGCTAGCAGGTCATGGACAGATACTTCGAAGTACGATTGGTCTACCTACGAAACGCAGCAGGTAGTCGCCGAGTTCACTGAGCTCGAACGAGAGATTGAAGGTCGCTACAAGATGCTCAAGGTACATTTCGGTGTTCCCCTTGCTCCAATGCTACGAGATGCTAAGCCATGTTATTAGGCGGCGGACGAGTGGCCCAATGCCGCGGATATAATACTCGAGGCGATATCCAAGGACAGGGAACGTGTCGAGAGGATGAACGAGCGCTTTGACAGGGTCCGTCTTATTATCTGGGCGTCGTCTTACGGCCGAGCGGCTGATTGTGTTTTCCAGGTCCTTGCGGCGGATCACCCTACTGAGGAGGGCAAACTCGTTACCGTCACTATCAAGTCGTCAGTCGCCGGTGTCAGCGAGACCAAGAGTTCGTCCACCGCCTTGAATATTCCTCTGTGTCGATCACTTACCTCCTCTTTTAGTGCGAGTCTCTCATACGACACGTCTTTCCGCCATCCGTTACAGTCTCTCGCGCCAAATTACTGTTGAAAGCGAACGCAAGAAGTTCCTCGCAAATGGCTCATTCGCGAATGGGTACACTCTAGATAAGGATATCCATACTATCTGTGGAGGGGCCAAAGATTTCGAGCTCAGCTTCATTCTGTAATCGCTGCTCGTGAGGATAGTCCTTGGATTTGTCTTCCCGTCTCGTTCTGCGCGCGCGGCCTTATCTCACTATTTGCCTAGCCTCTACGTAGCTATGCCCTTTGCACCTCGTTCTTTCCTTTCTGTATGCTCTTCTCCCCGCCGAGGAGTGACATTGCAATGTCACTCCGGCCTGGTCGCCTGGCGAGGTGCCTTGTATTCCCTTCCTGTGTTTTCTTAGTGCTGCAATTAAATACCGCCTCCTCACTCAGCCGTGAACCCAGAGTCCTTGGGGCGGTCAGCGCGTGCAGAGTCTTCAATAAATATCACGCCACTCCCCTCCAGTCTCAAACAGGCGGCTACCGGTTGACGTAAAGGCACGTCGAGGCTGGTGTGGAACATCGATGAACGTGAGTTTCACTGCCACAAAGCGTGAATCCCCAAACCTGAGCCGTCCTGCCGTCCGCCACGTGTTTGCCTGATATCGATCACAGACCGGAGGCATGTTGTCGGCGGCACAAATGGGGAATGCGTGGCACTTGCTTTCCCTTCCTGCACAGCTCGGGGTTGTGGTCTCCAGTTTGGACGTCGGTGGATCCAATGCTGTCACTTAAAACCACGCTGCTGCAGAGTCTATCTTCTCAGTCATCCAAACCCAGCCATATCAAGTGGACTTCGCTGGTCACTAAGACATTATGCCACTCAACGAAGAGGCCAAGCTGAACTGTATCACATCTCCTCGCTCACGCGTAATATTCATGACTAACATCGTGCCCGCAGACGAACTCCCTAACGCGGTTGAATCTATCAGGAATGGTTGGCTAACCACTTTCCAGAGCGCCGCGACAGTAGTCCGTAACACCGATATCCTCATGAGCTTCAGAAACTGATTTCAAAACACTAGTCCGGCCTTCTAGCCGCTGTTACAGCCCAACTGATTGTCTTCTTCAAGACTGACGGTACCTTTGATGCAGAGAATGATCCAAGAAAAGAGACTATTCTCACACTCACTTACGTTGCCCTAATTCTCAGTATCGGAGCTACCATCAGCTCTCTCATACTCACGGACGAGTTCGCTGATATCCCTATTCGCGCTGCTCGGAGTCCGTATGGCTTGGAGTCCTCTAAAACCGAAGGGGAACCCACATTTCTCGGTCACGATTGGAAATTACTGAGGGTCTTCGGCCTCCGGAGATCCGTTCGGTTCGTCGTGGCCCATTGTGAGTCCTCCTGGCAGCCATAGGGTCGGGAGTTGACCACTTCTTTAGGGCTAATATCGCTTTTGCTTTCTGTAATTTGCACAACAATATCCATTGTCATCTACACCATTGCACAAGAGCACCGAAGGACTATAGCTATAGCTTCAAGTGCCGCATTCTTTGCCCTACTTCCAATCCTCCAATTTGTTCCTTTCCGTGTGACGGACAGGTAGTCTCGAGGACTCAATACAGGTCTATCTAGTATGTGATCTCATCGCTATGGCACTTTGAAATTGATTTATCGTGCAGCTACATCCCTCAAACCTCGGCGGTGTATGAGAAACGTTGGAATATTAGAAAACCGATTGTGATATGTTCTTTAGGTACCGACATGCAGAGTGGGAGACTGAAGGCATGACTGGATCTGCATGACTACATCTCACTATTCCGAAGACTAAGAATCAATGGCCAATGTCCTCCGAAAACCTAGTAAAGCTTTCATTGGAATGTCTTTTGGACCATATGCTGAACGGGCTTCACAAGGTGCTTATGCACCCATGATTCCGGTTTCTTCTTCTCTATTTTCGCTTCTGGGAAGGCCTCTGAAGCGGTCGGAAGTACGGAGACAACATTGTGCGAGGCTATGGTGATGCCGGCGGCAATTCCCATTTTCTTTGGCCCCTCGCCTTTCGGCACAAGCCTACGAGGAAAATTCGGGGCTGTCTGTGGCTTTTTATCGAGCATGGTATGTGGAGGTTCTCTTCTGGCCTGATCCGTCAAAACGGTAGGTGGAACAGGTAGTGGTCGTGCCGACCGCTTGGAGGGTCCAGCGGGCAATGCGATGGCATCGGGCCTTATTGACCCTGCACCTCTCCTGAAACTTGAATTTGGTCCTGAAGTTGAAAAGTCTCCATGTACCCCCGGTCTAGCCATCGAGTCTGTGGTGCTCCTTTGTGGAAGAACTGGGAATCCATTAGTTCCTTCGACTATTCCTTTAGGAATAGATGTGGGTAACGGAGGAGCAAAAGGAGCTGGAGGCGGTTTGTTTCCCTCTTGCCGGGACGCAGATAGTGCAGCCGGAATGCTGGGGTTACTCATTACAGCTTCAAGCGGACTTGAGGGTCCATCAGAGAAATACTGCACAGGTCTCGTGAGCTACTCCTTTTCCTCAAGTTTCCTTCACTTACTCCTGAATCGTGTCCCTCACAAATCACTGGGGGTAACGTGAGCCCGCCATTGCTCTGAGGCGATCGGTGAGAGAGCTCCTCCGGACTTGAGAGTTGGTTCCAGGCTTCGTCGTTCGTTGGCAAGAGAATCAACCCTGCAAGATCTCGAGTTCTTATATTGGCATCGGGCGAGAGTCGAGGCCTCGAAGGGAATGCGCGTCCTTTCGAGCTTCCGATACGTGGCTATAACTCAATGTCAGTATCTATCCTCGACCTCGTGGTCCCGCCTCAGTACTGACCTCTCCATTCTGGAGCGGTCCTTCTTGTGTCGTCTTCTGTACTTGTATACCTTCTATTCGGTTTAGAACTGGAAGCGGCTCACCCGCGTTTGCGACTCCTGAATGAGGTCCAGTAGGATCCGTGATGTGAAGGGCAGATTCGATGGTACTTAATAACGAAGGGCCGGAGGAGAGAAGGTCAAGGGATGGAGGTTCAGGTTGTAGCCCTGTCCACTGACTAGGGGAGCGTGTTCCCGGGGGCTCCTGGCTTTGTGGAAGAGAAGTACTAGCTCTCCGTGCCGAAAATACTTCTGTATAAGGCTTAATGCGCTCATAATTTCGGTCAAAGGTTCTCGACTCGAGCTTGTAATAATTACGTACGAAAGGAATTTCTGCGATCTCCTCCAAAGTGTGAACAGCGTCCTTCAGTAACATTCCGGAACTCCAGGCTGAGTATTTTATCTCTTTCGGGTTTCCAACTGTATTAACCATGTTCTCCACAGCATTTCGCGTCACTAGCTGGCCGAAGACGTCTGCCTTGCGAGGTTTAAAGTAAGCTCCCTCTGAATTGGAACTTGTACAGACCTCGAAATACCACTCGCTTCAGATTTTCAAGCTTGATGGTGCTTCTAAAAGTAGAGGAAAAGCCTCCGCTTTCTAGTTTGAAATTCAGCCCGGTCGCATCGTCGCCGTATACCTCGATACGCGGTGTCCACTCCCCGGTGCGTGGGGTCAAACCATAGGTCTGGCCGCCCAGAAATCCGAGTGGCCTCCCAATAAGCTGTTCAGTGAGTTTTTCAATGAAACTATCGGGATAAAAGTGCGGGTGTCTCAAGGGGATATCCTGTGTCGCGATGCTGCATCGCTTCTTCAATCGCCATGCTAGGGCGTGAACCTGGGGCGGGTAATCCACCACCACTGTGAAGGATTTCAGAGGCTATAAATTAATGTATTCGCATCAAACTCACGTTCGAGAAGAGTCGTCCGCTTTCCATAATGTAGAGTAAATAGATGGTTTTCCTTCTTTTTATTGAATCTTATGGGCTGAGGAGGGCCATCAACATACAAAAGACCGTAAAACCAGCTGCGTTACCTTATCGCGATCGTGCTTAGCGGAGAAATGGGCAAAAAGCTTTGAAGTATCCTCGTCTCTTCTCTTGGCTTGTTCAAGGCTGCACGAAATCAACAGATGAGCCGCGTACATGGGTGGAGAGCCGTGAGATACCCCTCTAATGAGAGAGCGAAGCTCTCGTTGTTGTAACCCCTCAACAGGTTGGAGAGATTCTCGAACGCGTTGTCCGTATCACTATCCTTCCCAGTAGTAGAGCAAGCCTTTTGTACAGCCCCCCAAACAGCATCTAGAATTCTGAGGAGAATAATTAGCTTGACGCAGCAGAGAGGTTAATATCGAACCCTTCACAGATGTTTGCGGATTGTAAGAAATCGGCGTTCTGAATTGTACCTGGTTGAAGGTTGTGGACACCATGAAAATCGTCCTTGATACCATGTCTTGTGACCAGTTCTTGTTCCAGCTTCCTGTAGAGACGAATGGCCTCTATTGAGCGGGATCGGTACGCATACCCGATATTCTTCCCCTGTTTGACGAGCAGGAACTGACGAAGCGGCATCAGAGAGACTCGGGAGCAGCTTCAGGAGGAAGGAGGTTTTCCCACAGCTTCAAAAATTATAAATCGATCAACGGTCTCCGCTGCTTACCCTTCGCCTGAGCTTCTCGGCCGGAAAGCGCATAATGGAAAGGGCCCTCCAGATAATCGCCCAGGATCATTTATGTTACTTAGTCACGAGTATTCAACGCACTCTACAGCCCACTGGCCAGTGGTTGCATCGTGCAGCAAGGTTCCAGACTCAAATTACTGGAATGAATTGAAGTGGAAATGTGGAAATCAATCCTCGTTGTTTAGGCACCTCAACAACATGGTGAGACTGTTCACCTGTCCCACTCCAGCTCTAATCTGTCCCAATCTACGACCAAAACACGCGACACTCGGGCATCAATGTAATCAATTAGGAGGCGGTACACCCTGAAACAACCATCTTAATAACCGCCTGTGACTTATGCGATCCTCCGTTGTCCTATCTCAGGACTCGGTGGCCGAGAAGGAATGTCATGAAGTCCCAGTTGAAGGAAGGGAAATGTAGCTCACCTCATCAAGAGTGTGCATATAAATCTTAAGTTTCCTTCTTCTGAGGAGCTATTTTGGGACCTTATCGTGAAAACACTGATCCAAGTGGAACCGGCTTCCAGCCTTGTGGTCCTTCAGACTTCACCGCCACTTCGAATAGCCCGTGGCAATGGCATACCTAGGTTGTGAACTCCCGAGACGAGGGGCTACATTTCCGGCATCCTTGTAGCAGTCCGTATGATGGGACGCAGCAACCGTGGTCAGCCGTGGTCATCAAGTGCACGTCCACGGACAACACCAGGTCCGTCTACTTGATGCATTAACCAAAACACACCAGTGCTTTAGCCCTCGTCTTCCCGACGGTGCTAGCTAACCATGTTGGCGCTCCTGTTGCGTCATTCAGATGTTCCTGTTTGGTCTTTCCCCTTTACCTCATATTCACATGTTACATCGCTAGGTACTTATGTGCGGGACAAGAGGAAGGAAGAGCTTCACGTTTCTTCCTCCTCTTGACTTGCACTAGGTATGTTCTATACAACACGTTTCTTCCTCCTCTTGACTCGCACTAGCTCAAACAGGTTATGAGCCTTCCTTCCGCTGCCGCTCCTGCGCCGAACCCTTTGAGCTCTGCTGTCCTGTCTGCCACCATCCCGTCTGCCATCATCCCGTCCACTGTCGCGTCGCCGAACCTGCTCAGCTCCATGGCCATGCCTTCTATGTCAGGTTTGATTCCGCAGCTGATGCGCGACAACTTTTTGGAGTGGCAGATGTGTATCAGGGCGTACCTGACGCCTGGTGATCACGTCCGCGTTATCGAGCAGGTCAGGATGGCTGCAGGGGCCCTGGTCGATCCATCACCGCTGTCGGACGTGGCGGATCTTGCGCTGTGGAATCACTCCGAGAGGTTGACTCATGGGATCATCATGGCTTCAGCATGCAAGCTGCACTTGGAGCTCATCTACAAGCATGACAAGAGGAGCGTCTGGTGTTATAATATGTAATAAGACTCGGGCTAGTGGACGCTAACCAACATTATATTGTATACCTGTTATAATATGTAATAAGACTACAGGTATACGTGAGTGTGCGATACATAAAATGAAGAGCTACTTTACCTCGGGCTAGTGGACGCTAACCAACGAGGTAAACAGAAACAAACAAAGAGGTCCTGACACAACAAACCGAACGAGCATCAACTATCGCTCAACAGAGGGGAGGTACCAGGGGTGGAAAACTGGAGGAGTTGTCTTCGTGACCTTGAGGAGCACTCGGGTGGCGAATATCTTGGAGTCCCCGACACTGTCGAAATCGGAGGGAGCGGAAATTTCGATCAGCCCGCTCAGGGGGTCGTCGGCGGCGCTCGTGGACGTGTTCAAGTCACTGTCACTGGCACGGACGGCGGTGACGAAGAGTACGAGGAGAAATAATAATGTGGAATGAGTGTGCATGCTCAAGTTGAGTCTAGAGTCTTCGTCTCTACGTCCTGAGAGGGAGCCATCGTCGTCGTCGTCGTGAGCGCGAGAGAAATAACGAGAATTTACAAGATGCTTACTATGAGGAAGGAAGGTGGGAAGGGAGGGTGGGAAGGTGGAACAGCGCGCGGTGGTCTTGTTGAGTTTTTTGGGAGCGGAGGTTGAATTCGATGGGCTGCTTATCATCGACGATGACGCATTACAACGATCATCGGGTGTAAGACACGCTCCATTCCTTCATTTCAGGGCTGCGGAGGCACACCAGCGTGTGGCGATGCATTCAAGATCTACATCGCACGCGGATGGACCCAGACACAGATTTTGGTGCTATGGCGACTCACTCTTGGCTCATTCAACCTTCGAAGAATGTCCCAAAGGATCTTGTCGGTCTTTCA
>Ga0307513_10003364_pt1 | contig 21712 bp, 20 predicted proteins | sample 15_EM_MG_FD_202174 | JGI IMG/M metagenome (GOLD analysis project Ga0307513, IMG submission 202174) | Populus trichocarpa ectomycorrhiza microbial communities from riparian zone in the Pacific Northwest, United States - 15_EM | ecosystem: Host-associated > Plants > Roots > Unclassified | place... | reverse complement strand
GGTAGCGTACGCCGACCTGGCGGTATGGGTTCTGGTTCCGGGAGCGAGAGACAAAGACAGAGAGCAGATTGAGGAGGGTCGTGGAGACCCGGGGGGCTTTTGTGGTCCCAGAGGCGGGAAATCCGAATGGGTTTGTCTCTGGTCAAATACCCATGCCTTACACCATTCTGTCACAGCACTGGCAGATGCGCTGTACCGCAGTACATGATTGAAGTACGTGTGAATCAACCTGATCAACCTCTCGAAAAGAGGTCGGTCCCAACGCCATGTGAAGTTCTGTCCAAACGTCGGCTGAGCCCGAGGTACACATCGGGATGTACGCCGAAACCTGGGTGGCTATGTAGGGAATCCGCCAGCTGGGCGTTGACGTTGATTGGCGGATACTGCACCCGCATCTGGATTTGTCCGCGAGTGCTCAGAAAGTGACTCTTAATCCATTCCCTCTCAGTCGGTGGCAGATGCATCCCCCTGCCCCCGTTTCTCCTTTATTCCTTTAACTCTATCTCGCCCCATCCAAGGATTCAGAACATATCCACACATCGGACGACCCAACACCACGCTCCAATTGGCCGACCTAGATGGACGGAGGGGATCTTGGGGCGTTGGTCGAGGCCGGAGGCAATTTGTGCGTGGTTCCTTTTTCTCTTTCACAATGTAAAGTCCTCGGTTCGATGGAACTTCCCAGGCTTTTGAACAAGGTGGTTTCTTTTCCAAACTTCGAATGTGTACAAGGGCGGAGTTGACTCGTGAAAAATCCCCCAGTGGTTTACGACTTCCTTGAACTGTCTCTGGATCTACGACTATCTCTTGACCCTTGGGGATGAGGTCCGGTGCCTTTGTGTTTTCTCGACCGAGTGTCAGATTCTGACCGGTGCACAGATCAAGTACGCCTGGTCCACAAGAGGTTCCTGGAGTAAGTTTGCCTTTGCCTCGTTCTAGTATCCAGTGATTGATACCATTGCTCGACAGTATTTGCGCTGTTCATTGCTGTATGATATTCCGAGTACCTCGAACCGTGATCACCTTGACAGTTTCGTAGAATAGGTACACCCCCGCGTTGTACATCATCTGGGTCAACATCGTCATGTTTCATTACTCAGACTCTGTAAGTCCCTGCTCTTGACGCTCCCTCAATACCGTACTCACCAGCCCTCCTAAAGTTGTATGTTTCCACATCCCGTGTATTGCGTTTCATCACCTCATCCCGTCCGATGACTCAACAGTTGCGAAAAGACTAAGTGGATAACGATCCTTAACATGACTGTCGTTACCACTTTCGCACAAATAGCGATTACGTTAAGGTCCGAAACTTGGCTCTACGGGTCGACAAAGGCTCACGTTTTGGTCAAATCTACCTTAGGATATATGCCGTGACCAGGAGGAACAAGCTATTTGCCGGTTCACTTTTTCTTCTGATTGCTGCGCAGCTCGGTTTTGGTCTTTTTTCTACCATAAGGATTGGGCCGGGGCCACGTGAGTTCCTGAACCGTCCATTCGTTCGCGCAAGAACTCATCAGGTCACTAGCTCCACCGATGCCAGATATAAACTTGGACGAGTTCAAGGTCTGCTTTTCCGGTCGGTGGCTGACTGGGGAGCTCGTTGCCATTAATTTGGCGACCGCTTTCGGTATGTTCTTACATCCCGACCTCCAACATAGTTTCACCCCAGGGGCCCTAACGTACCTCGTACCACGCGTGCTTCACGTCGTGGCGTCACAGATGTGTTTGCGTTCTTGATTATTTCGGTCACAGCCTGGAGAGTGAGGGGAATCACGTATCCGGGAATTCCAAGCCTCCTAAATACCATTCGACGAGACGCGACAGTATACTTCTTAGTCGTACTTGGCTGTCAACTGATGGTCGAGCTGTTCGTATTTTTTGCTCCGGTAGGCGATACATTATACGTCCGAGGCTTCTTGTACTCATCTGACGGCGCGTATGTTCAGGAACAAATCCACATGATGTCCGCAATGTGAGTTTTCTATCCCCTTGACGCCCAAACGACTCCCAAGTGACCGATGTCGACTCACGTCCCTAGGGCAAACGGGATTATTATCCCGATTATGGCGTCACGCCTCATGCTCTCTCTGAAGAAAGCTGCTGCCGAACCGACGGGACTGTGGTCACTTGCAACAATGGAGAGTACCAACAGGAGAATGAGATCAGAGGATGACACCCTCCATTTCGCATCAAAGGCGCCTGGTGAACCGCACCAGATCTCAGAAATCACTAGCCTACCGGACGGTGGGGCTATAGAGCTCGGGTCTATGTCGAAGGCGTCCCGGGGAAGTGGCTTCGTCTAGAGGGGGGCTCTCGTGTCTACAAGATGCAGGGGTGGTAAAATCAGTCATATTCATGGTTGAAAGGGTGGGGAGAACGGAGACTGGAGGCGGACTCAGGACAAATGATCAAACGAGGACGATGAAATCGTGCGGACTGGCTCGTGTTTCTCCATCACCTCTCGGCCGATTCTGTCCCTCGACCTTTATACAGCTGACATGTTGAACATATAGTGTAAATGCGGCGAAACTAAGGAATAGCACGATACAAGGCGGCAAAAATCATAGCAGTACAGTTGGTATTAGACCGATATTATTTAAAATACGATTATGATAAATAAATTTTGTATAGCATTTCAAACGGAGGCGAACGGGGAGACTCGTACAACGCGGGCTTCGTGAGTTCCGTGATGGTAATCGGGGTGGAGGAGGGATTGGGAGAGCCACCCGGTCCACGAGCGATCACGAGAAAGTGAGGGATAAAAGTGGGCTCATCGGCTGGTCTCGGGTGGGGGCTGCGGGTTGGCCGTCGAGGAGAATAACGTCAAGGAGTACGACGGCTTCTGGTTGGGTTGAGGTGGCTCGGTGATCGACGATGATGAGGGGTTTGGCTTCACTACAGACTTGCCAGTCGAGGTCATCAAACGTTTGATTGCGGCCGTGATGGCGCCGCTCTTGACAGGTCCACCACATGTGAGGTCTTGTGTCTCGGTGTTCACGTTGGCGGTGGTGATTGCCGGTTTTGATTGGGTTTGCGTGGTCTTGCAAGCATGGTCGGATGGGAACCGGCGCCAGACCCAGAACTGCCGATTACATTTCTGGAACAACGATGAGAGAGGATGGGTTCAGAAGCTAAGCTGAAGGCAACTTACATCATATGTGATTGAAGCAAACGATAATTTCTTGCATCTTAGATTGGTGCGGCGAGGCTGGGTCGGTTTCTTGGTCCTCCCAGTTATGACCAAGGATTCATTTGTGACGTGCGGTTCCATTCGGATTCTTGGATCCTGTCTAACAGGAATGATGTCCCAGGAATGATGTCCCAGGCGTGTTGCGCAACAGGCCTATCCCAAGGGAATCGGCAAAGCTGACAGAGGGATCGACATAGCGAAAAACCACAAGATGGTGCCATACGATTGTAGCTGTGTTCGTCATACTTGTCGCACTTGTGGGAAGCCTCGGGGGGATTTGAATGTTCACCACAAAACTTCCGTCCGCAACGCCCGCATTTCAAAGGCACGAAGTCGACAAGATCGCAGAACCGAGTGGAGCACTGATGTACAACGGCAAGGAGTCCAGTCGACGGTTCGGAGGTCGCGAAAATGGGGATGATATCAGGGTACGAATGAACCAGAAAAACGCCCGCGTCAACTTGTGTGTGCCCGGGCCAACGTAGGCATGCAGGCACCTCTGGCTCTCCTCGCCAGACTCGTTCCGAACACATAGCGGAAGTGGGAAAGGGCGAGTGCGATTTACGTCAACCGGCCAGAGCCTTCCTCCGCCTCGCCCGAATTCAGACACGAAGGTTCAGGAGGTCCCAAGAACTGCGCTTCTGGGCGTATTCGTTCCAATATGGCCGCCTCATCCTCTGGATTGATCAAGAAACAAAAGCTGTAGGCTGGTGTATATTATTGAGACCGTTTGCCGCGTCATGACCTAGACTCGCTAGGTATCCAATAACGAGTGTGGAGGTCTGGCATGCCATAAGCTACAGGCCCTAAGAGTATACTTATTAGTTACGGCTGGGACTCGTTTAGGAGCGTTGTCGCGCGCCTAGTCGCAGAGATATTTCCTGACGTTTCCCGCAGCGATACCCTTCAGAGAAGGCATATAAAAAAGTGACTTCGGTTCATTTAAACCCCAAGTGAGGTTTTAATGCCCCCCCCCCGTAACTTTATCTTTATTGTCTTTTCCCACCGAGGTCACAATGTTCGCAGAAGAAGTCGACGGAAGAGCAGCCTCGGAGATAGCTGACTTGGCGATGTGAACTCGAACTTCAACAGCAAGAGACAAAGAGAGGGAGCTGGGGAAGGTTGCAGATATCCAGAGGGCCATAAACATCGCGGGCTTACCGAGCTCCGGCGGCCATACGGGAGCATTTGTGGTCCCATCCAAGTTGAACGGGTTTATCTGTTATGATCGGTAGGGGAGCGATTTAGTACCGGTTAAGCGCCCTACCCCATTCCTTCCTCCGTTCCGTCGCGACACTGACAGACGCGTTGTGTCGTGGAAGTTGCAGTACACGCGTGGATCTCTCGGAAACGGGAAAGGCCAACGGCGAAACCACCAGGGACAGGGTCCTCTCTAAACGACGGTCTAAACGACGGCTGAGTTAAGCTAGACATCAGGATGTGCATCCGAACCCGATCTTCGCGGCCAGGGGAATTTGTTGGTTGATTGGCGGATACTGCGTCTGCACCACGGAAAGTGACTTCCAATCCATTCACTCCAGAACATCTCAGTCGGTGACGGATGCACCCCCCTTCCCCCGTTTACCCCCCGTTCCTTTGACTCCATCTTACCCCACACAAGTCTTCAGGGCGTACACAGTCAGACGGCCCGACACCACACCCCTGGTTGACCAACCTAGATGGACGGAGGAGGTCTGGAGACGCTGGTCGAGACCGGGGGCAATTTGTGCGTGTTTTCCTTTTCCCTTTCACGATGTAAAGTCCTCGGTTCGATAGAACTCCCTAGGCTTTCGACCAAGGTGGTCTCTCTCAAATCTCGAATGTGTGCGGGAACGGAGTGAAGATTGACTCGTGCGTGACCTCCCACAGTGGTTTATGACCTCCATGCACTGCTTGTGGATCTACGACTACCTCTTGACCCTTGGTGATGAGGTCCGGTGCCCTCGTGTTTATTTCCGAGTGCCAGATTCTGACCGTTACACAGATTAAGTACGCTTGGCCTGCGAAGAAATCTTGGAGTGAGTTTGCCTTTGCCTCGTTCTAGTATCTGGTGATTAATGTTGCTCGACAGTATTCGCGCTGTTCATTGCTGTATGACATCCTAAGGTCCTTGAATTGTGATCATCTTGACTGTCGTAGAATAGGTACACCGTCATGTTTCATTACACAAAATCTGTAAGTCCCTATCCGCGAGGTTACTGCAATACCACAACTCACCAGACCTCCTGAAGTTGTACGTTTCCATCCCCTTCCATGTTTTGTTGCATCCCCACAGTCGGTCCTCACCCCATTCGATGACTCAACAGTTGCGAAAGGACTGGATGGGTAACGGTCTTTTACATGACTATCGTTATCACTTTCGCACAAGTAGCGATTGCGTTAAGGTACGACTATTCTCTATGGGTCGACACGAACTCATGTTGGAGTCAAATCTGCCTTAGGACATACGCTGTGGCCAACAGAAACAAGTTGCTTACCGGTTCACTCTTTTTTCTGATTTTCGCGCAGCTCGGTTTTGGGATTTTTGCTACGATAAAGATTGGGCTGATCTCGTGTAAGTTCTTTAACCGTTTTTTCGTTCGTGTGAGGACTCATTCGGTCGCCAGCTCCACCGGTGCCAGATATAAACTTAGACGAGTTCAAGGTTTGCCTTCCCGGACGGTGGCATATTGGGGAGCTCGTTGTCATTAATTTAGCGACCGCTTTCGGTATGTTCTCACATCTCGACCTCCAACACAATTTCACTCAAGAGCCATGATGTGCCTCGCACCACACGTTCTCTATGTCGTGGTGTCATAGATTTGCTTGTGTTCTTGACTACCGCGGTCACAGCCTGGAGAGCGAGGGCGAATGCATATCCGGGGATTCCGAGTCTCTTGGAAACCATCCTACGAGACGCGACGCTGTACTTTGTGGTCATATTTGGTTGTCAATTAACGGTCGAGATGTTCTCGTTTTTTGCCCCGGTAGGTGGCACACGTCATGTCTAAGGGTGGTTGATCTTGTTATGCTCATTCTGCGTCGTGTGTTTTCAGGAGCAAATTCAGGTCATGCCCGCGGTGTGAGTTTTCCGTTTCCCTGACGCCGAAGTGACTTTTGGGCGACTGATATTGACCTATGTCCCTAGGGCAAACATAGTTTTCATCCCGGTCATGGCGTCACGTCTCATGCTCTCTCTGAAGAAAGCTGCTGTCGAACAGACGGGACTGTGGTCTCTCCCAACCCTATACGGTACCAGCGGGGGAGCGAGACTGGAGGATGGAACCCTCCGTTTTGCGTCACGGGTGCCTGGTGAATTGTACGGAATCTTAGAAATCACCAGCCCGCCAGATGATGGGGTTATAGAGCTCGACTTTCCGCCGAAGGGGCCTCGAGGAAGTGACTGATGGAATAGTAAGACCAAAAACTACTTAGAACGTTTGTTATTATGCTTACCGAGTTTGGTTCATCTCGTTCCACAGTTTGTAGTATAGTCATAGCATTTACTCTTGTTGATATGTTACCTGCTTTCCGCCTTGACCTTACAGTAGCTACTTGCACACGCTACTCGTAGCATATTTGAATCTTCCTAGTTGTCCGGAATATTTATTTCCTGTGTGGAGGATCTCGACGTCCTCTCCTATGATTTGTACGTAGTGACGACGGTAGGGATAGTCAGAACCGTCTCATCTCTTGAGGAAAGCGAGAGCGGTAGCGACGAGGGAGACGTATCCGAGTGGCGCATCTCAACTCAAGATCAAGAAGGACCGGTCGAGGACATCCGACATTGAGCTCAACACTGATAAAGTGGCAAATCGAAGGGATGTTGAAAGCTGAGATGAAAAATCGATGCGGAGAAAAACTTGGGTGGGAGGACGTAGACTACCGCATCAATTAAGAGCGTCATCAACATAGAGAAACCACGAGGACATCTGAGACAACGCGTTGCACACGCGCTGAACGCTGGCATGGAACCGAGCCAAAGCCACGAGGCCAACCATACATCGCACCACCACCACCACCTACGCTGATCCAACACCGACAATATGGGCATCCGAGAGTGGTTTTCCAACCTGAAGAAGAAACTCAAGCGCCTGTTAACAGGAAGAAAACGCAAACCGGACGAAACTGGGTTTAACCTTAATGGGGAGGGGCCTGGCTCGACGAGTTCGCCCCCGCAACCAGAGCATCACGTCACAGCGGGCGAAGGTCACGGCCAAGAATGGGGCAGAGCTAATACAAACGGAGAGCGACCTCAACCAGAGGAGCCAGCATCTATATCAACAAGCGGAGGCGAGAACGACGAAGAAGGGGGACTCGGCCAGGGGCATCCGCGTCTGCGCTCAGAGAGTGATATCGGGATGGGAAGCGGATCCAGTCGGGAGGTCGAATGGTTTTCTCTCTCTGGATCTACTCGTTCATTGAGCTTGCACGGTGGAGAACCCGATAGTACGTGACCATTTTCAATTTGGTCCCGTTTTTGACCGTTCCCTTGGACAACGTAGACACCTCTACCATTCATGACCACGTGTCAGAAGACCTTGGCCCCGACGAAACCGTCCAGCCGAGCGCTGCCGCCGATAAGAAGAAATCAAACTCCAAGCCTACTGCGTCTGCTACGGTCAAATTGCTCCGTGGGGTGACGGAGTCCCCAAGTGCCTTCGGTCCACTAAAATCTGTCGCGAGATCTCTCTGCTTTATTCTCGACAATTGTGGGGTACGGCCTTCTTCCTGCGTATTCAATTTACAATGCTTACGGACGTTGTAGCAAACGGAGGTAAACGAACATGCCATAGAATCGTTGGCGCTCAGGGTCAAAACCCTTTCTGAATCGTTCCCCGCACTTATCTCTCCGGATGGTGTCAATGAGGAGGAAGGGAGGGCGAACAAGCTGAAACGGTGAGCCCACATTCTCTAAGATCTAGAGCCGAGCCTGACACACAGGGATTGGCAGGAAATTGGAAGATATTTGCCAAGCTATGGACTCGATGACGACCCGGAGGGATCTCGCGCGTTTCCTCAAGAACCCCGAGAATGCACGGAAGTTTAATGGATTGGTAGAAGACGTTCGCTATGCCCTGGTGGACCATCAGGTTTGCACTCCCAAACAACTTGCTCTGGTCGCAACTAACGTCCGCCCCAGACCTTATTGCAACGAGATATATACGACGAAGGCTGTCAAGCGATTGTGAGTCTCACTCCCTTGTGGTTCTGCCTTTTGTAGTAACTCGGAAATAGGGAGACCTGGATCGCCGTCTTCTGGAGAACATGCGTTACACCGACGAGGCCGGGTATAGTTCCGGGAACAGACGGGGGTGCCTGATGGGAACTAGGGTGGATGTCCTCCTGCAACTCGAACGTTGGCTGGAGGGCAAACGGGACCGCCGCGTGTTCTGGTTGAATGGACTTGCGGGGACTGGGAAGTCGACAATTGCCCAGACGTTTGCCGAGATCAGCTTTGCTGACGGAAGGCTTGGCGCGAGCTTCTTTTGCTCGCGAGATTTCGAGGATAGAAGCAACCTCCAAGCAATATTTCCAACTCTCGCCTTTCAGCTTGCCTCCCGGTATCCGCTGTTCCGAAAGGAGTTGCTCCAGATATTGGAGGCTTGCCCTGACGTTGGACAGGAGTCTCTCTATTGGCAGATGGAGAACCTCATCGTTGGCCCACTCAATGCCACTGGGATTCAAACCTTCATAGTCATCGATGCCTTGGACGAATGCAAGGACGAAGAACCCGCCTCCGCAATCCTCTCGATACTCTCCCGATACATATACGAAATCCCAAATGTCAAGTTCTTCATCACCGGACGCCCCGAGCCTTTAATTCGCTCTGGATTTCACTTGCAGTCACTTGCCCTGATCACAGAAGTCCTAAGACTCCACGAGGTCAAGCCAGAAGTGGTAGACAACGATATCAAGCTGTTCTTTCGAACGGAGTTGACCCACCTTGCCAAAAACCGAAGTGACTGTGACCTGACAGAAGAGTGGCCAAGTCCATCCGATATCAACATTCTGTGCAAGAAGGCCACCAGGTTCTTCATCTATGCCTCAACAGTTGTCAAGTTTGTTGGCTCTGACAATGATCCACCTCCAAAGAGGCTTGCTCTTATCACCTCACTCCCAGAAAGTACCGCTGAAGAAGGAAAGTCTGGAGTTGACCAACTCTACACCAAGGTCCTCGAGCAAGCATTCTACAATGTCCACACAGACAATAGCAAACATCATTCCTGTTTTCAGGCTGTGGTGGGGGCAGTTGTACTCATCTTCAATCCCCTTTCAATCAAAGGTCTCTCAGAACTCCTGGGATATGACACATCAGACATCTCCAGCACCATCCAATCCATCCAATCCCTCCTCCTTGCTCCAGATAGCACAGAAGAACCAATTCTCACCTTCCACAAGTCATTACCTGACTTCCTCACAGACCCAGAGCGATGCAAAGACAAACGATTCCTTGTGGAGCCCATGGTCAATCATACAGAAATTCTCCTCTCATGCCTCAACCTGATGAGGGAGGGGTTGAGGAAGAACATGTGCAACCTGGATGACCATGCTATTCTCAATGAGGTCAAAGATCTTTCCACTCACTGCAAGGACCACATTGGAGATGCCCTCAAGTATGCATGTTGCTTCTGGACAAGGCACCTCCTGAGGATCCCTGGTAGTGTCTCCTGTATTGAGGAAGTGGAGAAGGGAATCAACCAATTCTTCACAATGTGTTTTCCATATTGGGTTGAGGTCCTTGCACTTACAGGGAATCTTGGAGCTGGGGTTCATGCTATAAATGATGTTGAGCAATGGTGTACTTTGGTAAGTCCTGTATAATAATGTTTACTTCAATCAGTGTTGATATATATTTAGGCAGGAGTGATGTGCCAGTGGACAACTGATAGCCGGAGACTCATCCTAGAGCACTTTGACATGATATACAGCTCAACCTCCTATATCTATTGTTTTGCTCTCCCAATTTCCCCTCCTTCATCCTGGCTCCATCAATACTACAATGCAGACTTCTCACAAGATGTTGGGGTGGTTAAGGGGGTCTCAGTTGGATGGGGAACATGTCTCCGCACAGTTCCATTGAGCGGTACCCCATGGGCCCTTGCATTCTGGAAGGACACCATTGCAGTTGGGTTGGATTCCGACCCCATCATCATTTTTAGTGCCATCACAGGTGTACAGGTGGCCATCCTTTCTGGGCACATTGATTTGGTAACATCTCTTGTCTTCTTGCCAGATGGGACATCACTTGTGTCTGGAAGCAATGATAGGACCATCAAGCTCTGGGATACACAGACTGGTGGGGTTGTCATGACCTTCCTGGGTCATACAGACTCAGTTGGTTCTGTTTCCATCTCACCTGACTGTACTACAATTGCTTCAGGATCTTGGGACAAGACAATCCGGTTGTGGGATATTCAAACAGGGGAGTGCCATCACACCATAACCCAAAAGGATGGCTTGGTCAATGTTTGCTTCATTCCCTTGGACCCTACCCACCTTATGTCTGTGTCTGGTCAACAAATCTGGCAGTCTGATACTGGTGGTCAGCAAACTGTACCTCTATGTGATGGTAAATCCATTACTTTCTCCTTGGATGGGACCCTTTTTGTTATATGCAATGAGACAGTTGTTGAGGTTTGGAGCTCTGATTCCAAAGAGGTTGTGACTAAATTTAATATGGGCAATGTACTTGTTGGCCGTTGTTGTTTCTCCCCTGATAATAGGGTCATTGCAGTGGCTGCTGTTTTTACTATCTATATTTGGGATATTACCAGCTCAGACCCTCACCTCCTTGAGACATTCAGTGGCCATAGTGGTCATGTTCACTCTGTTGCATTTTCCTCCCCTACCTCCCTCATATCAATCTCCTTTGACAAGTCAGTCAAATTCTGGCAGATTGGCACTTCATCCACAGACCCAGTTCTTACTGATCCAGGGTCTATATCTCCTGCTCCTGCTCCAATCAAGTCCATCACTCTACAGACAAAGGATGATGGTATTGCCATTTCAAGTCATTCAGATGGGGTGGTGAGGATCTGGGATATCTTAACTGGCCTCTGCAAAGCATCCTTCCAAACCTCAGCCAAAAATCCTCACCAGATGGTCACCCAGTTGACCAATGGCAGGTTGATCTCTGTCTGGTATAGAAATAAGAAAATCTATATCTGGGATGCCAAGAAAGGGGAACTCCTCAGAACTGTAGATACATCCAGTAGCAAGATCAAGGACCTCAGGATATCAGGGGATGGATCAAAAGTTTTCTGCCTGGGTGAACGCTATATCCAAGCCTGGTCTATATGGACAGGAGACATTGTGGGGAAAGTGAAGGTTAGACAATATCTATCACCAGAACCCCTCCTAGCCATTGATGGCCAAAAAGTCTGGACCCGTTTTCACTTTATGGAGCCAATCATGGACTTTACAGCCTTAGGCCCAGGATCAACTATGGGGTGGGACTTTGGGGCCCTGGATTCATCTCCTGTTGAACTGTCAAATACATCTCCTGTAGAGTTACCAAGCACATCTCCTGTGGAGCTACTAAGCACATCCCAAAGTAGGCCCCACCTGGATTTTATTGGTGGCATTAGGACAGAGAGGAGATTTCTACCTGGGATCCAAGATACAGCTACTGGGAGGGTGGTTTTCCAACTGCCTGTGAGACTTGAGAGGCCCTCAGATGCACAGTGGGATGGACAGTACCTAGTTGCTGGTTATGACTCTGGAGAGGTATTGATCCTGAAGTGTAGTCATATATTTCATTAGGGATCTGTAGCTTATGTATTCTGTCTACTTGTTACTACAATTTTATGTGCCAAAAATTCCCTCACCAGATGACTGAATTGGTTACATTTTGTATCACACAACTAACCACCAAAGGATTGATCTAAATTCATGCAGTCCTACTCCATGGTCAGTCTTCTCAGGGCACCCAAAAGGCTGCCAACATGCTCTCACTGCAACTGCAAGATGTTGTAGTGATTTTGATCTCTTCCTGTCAGAAATGAACCAAATCTTTACAAACTAGATGTCTCCTCTGAGGGCCAGATCGGTTTGTTAGACCTGAGTCCACCCTTCGGATCAACAGACTGATCCTACACCCAACTCTGTAATGACTCGGAGGTGCGAGCGTGTCTTTGATACTGCCGGTCCTCTCGAATATGGAACCGGGACATCCGTATGGCGTCATGGCGCCAGAAACGACGCAAACGTAGAAAATTAACCCTGACGATGAAGTGGCAAGGATCGCCGCCGCAACTGCTCGATTGAAATTCCACGGGCGCCCCGAAAACCTACAACAGAACAGTAGGAGCAGGATCCGAAGCACAGCAGGGAGAGTTTCCATCGCGATATCGAAGTGCCACCATGACACTGTCGTCCAGGTTGTCGCCCCGTGCCGGTGTCAACTCCGCCGCACCAGCGTCCCACACACCTCGGTTTGGTTGTGTCAATTTAGCCACTGTTTCCCAAGCACGCCAAGGCGAGCACCAAGAATCGAGACGGCGAGAATAGCACACAGCACAGACTGAACGCCGATGCAACCGTCGTTGGGGTTCTTATCGAGGGACTTCAGGACTGACGTGATCTCCGAAGACGGTGGTGTTGGCTTTCAGAACGAGCGCACAAAGGAGTTTCGTGAACTTTCTACTGAAGTCTTCCTTGGTGTCTTGTTGAATACCGACGGTAAACATTGAAGTTACAGGCGAGAATGATCCAGCCTAGGATCCCATCAATTCTGTCCCACACGCCGCATGTTCCACTCACGAAGAGCAGCGTTCAGGTTCTCATCACACTCGTTTGCCTCCCTCTTGTACTTCCTGTATAACCCTGCGGAAAGTTACGGTCAGACTCTCAATGGATGGGAAATACAATGCCAAAACCCGATTCATTGTTTCCTCGTGCCTACGGCGAGTTCATCTTTCCGGTACGACCTGGATCCAAAACCACACTCACACTTTGGCTTGCTTTTCATCTTGAGGCCCTATTCCGTCGTCGTTGCTCGTGGTGGCGGGTGGCGGAAGAGGAAAAGAGGTGCGGCGCACACCTGATACACAATTGGGTGTCCCAGCGTCAACGGCAGGCTCAGGAAGGGTGAACGCGTTGGGTGGTCCCGACCGCGCCGGGTGAGACAGGGTGACAACAAAAACCACTCAGAGAATAGTACGAAATACCTTACTTCCAGGTGGAACGTGCCTGGGGGCGGTAGGACGACGTCTGAGAACGATATCGGTCCAAACGTTGACGTTGAAGCATAAGGGTGTTGGCTCACCCCTCGCGTTGCTCGAGAAGGGAAAAGGATCCTGAACGCGAGGTGGTAAGCGTGAATCCTCTTAACGAGACAGACCGACACTGGGGCCAAAGGGCGGACGGACAACGAAGGTACGAACTGAGTTCCGAAGTCTCCAAAGGAGGTGTTCCAAGACCGACTTCAGGAGCCAGGAGCCCCTCAAAACCCACGGCGTTTGCCTTGACTTATGACCCTCTGTAGCCTCCGGACCTTCTCGACGTAACCTACACCACCCCAAATCCGTTTGGTGCCTTCCTAGCTGTCTAGAGGATCCCGATACCTTCTCATGTGGTTTGTGCGTAACGACAGTGGTAGGGATAGCAAGAGCTATACCGTCTCTCGAAGAAAACGAGAGCGACGAGGGAGATGTATCTGATTGGCGCGTCGGGCTCTCTGGAAGCTCGGGCCTATTCTGAGATTGAGGGGGGATCGGTCGAAGGCGTCCGGCATTGAGCTCAGCGGTGATGAAGTGGACTTCAAATCAAAGAGACGTAGAAAGGGGATAGCTTAGGCGAGAAGAACGTATACTGGTATCACGCAAAACCGTTCATTACTGGTATCTATGTGAGAATGGAGGACCACAAATGAGGTCGACGAGGACACCTGCGGGGCAACGCGATGCACCCGCGCTGACTCGCGTTGAACGCTGGCGCGGAACGAGGTCAAAGCCACGAGGCCAACCATCCACTATCGTACCACCATCTACGCTGATCCAACACCGACATGGACGACAGACGACATTTACTCTCTAGAATGAAGAAGAAGTTGAAGAAGCTTGGCCACCGATTAACAGGGAGAAATCGCGAACCCGACGGAATGGGGGCTGGCCCTAGTGGGGAGGGAGCCGATCCGACAGGTTCGCCTCCGCATCACGTCCCAGCGGGTGAAAATCACGGCCAAGAGGGTGGCAGAACCAACGCAGACGGAGAACAACCTCAACCAGAGCCAGCATCTGTGTCAACACGTGGAAGTGAACACGACCGGGAAGGGGAAATCAGCCAGATGCATCCACATCTGGACTCGGACAGTGAGATTGGGGTAGGAAGTGGGTCCAGTCGAGAGGTAGAATGGTTTTCTCTCTCTGGATCTACTCCATCACCGAGCCTGCACGGTGGGGAGCCTGATAGTTCGTGATCATGCTCATGTTGGTCCCGTTCCTGACCGCTCCCTCGGACAACGCAGACACCTCTACCATTCCTGACCACATGTCAGAAGGCTTCGGCGCCAGCAAAAGCGTCCAACCGAGCGTTGCTGTTGAGAAGATATCGAGCTCCAAGTCTACTGCGCCTGCCACGGCCGAATTGCTCTGTGGAGTGAGAGATTCCGCGGGTGCCTTTAGTCCATTCAAATCTGTCGCGAGTTCTCTCAACTTTATTCTTGACAATTGCAAGGTGTGTCCCCTTACCCCACATTCGATTCCCAACGCTTACGGTCGTTCAAGCGGACGGAGGTGAACGAACACGCCGTAGAATCACTGAAACTCAGGGTCAAAACCCTTTCTGAATCTTTCTCCGTGCCTATCTCTCCCGGTGACTTCAATGAGAAGGAGAGGGCAAGCAAGCTGGAACGGTGAGCCCACATTCCGTAATGCCGAGAGCGAGATCTGACGCACAGGTATCGGCAGGAAATTGGAAGAGATTTGTCATACCATGAACTCGATGACGACCCGGAGGGATCTCGCACGTTTCCTTAAAAACCCCGAGAATGCACAGAAGTTTAATGTACTGGTGCAAAATGTTCGCTATGCCTTGATGGACTATCAGGTTTGCACTCCCAAAGTCCCGTTCCGGTCGTGGTTAACGTTCATCCCAGACTTCGCTACAACGAGATATCTACGACGAGGGCTGTCAGCCACTTGTGAGTCTCACTCCCTTGTGATCCCGCCATTCGTAGTAATTTGGAAATAGGGAGATGTGGATCGCCGTCTTCTGGAGAACATGCGTCACACCGACGAGGCCGGGTATAGTTCCGGGAACACCCAAGGGTGCCTGCGGGGAACTAGGGTGGATGTCCTCCTGCAACTCGAACGTTGGCTGAAGGATGAACAAGACCACCCGGTGTTCTGGTTGAACGGTCTTGCGGGGACTGGAAAGTCGACGATTGCACAGACATTTGCCGAGATCAGCTTTGCCGACGGAAAGCTTGGCGCAAGCTTCTTTTGCTCGCGAGATTTCGAGGATAGAAGCAACCTCCAAGTGATATTTCCAACTCTCGCCTTTCAGCTTGCCTATCGATACCTCCCATTCCGAGAGAGGTTACTCCGTGTCCTGAGGGCCAATCCTGGTGTTGGACGAGAGTCTCTCTGTTCGCAAATGGAGAAGATTATCGTCGGCCCACTAAAATACAGCCGAATTCAGACGCTTATCATCATCGATGCCCTGGATGAGTGCAAGGATGAAGAACCCGCCTCTGCCATTCTGTCCATACTCTCTCGTTATGTTGACGAAATCCCCAATATCAAGTTCTTCATCACCGGACGCCCTGAGCCCAGAATCCGCTCCGGATTTCGCTTGCAGTCACTTGTCCCAATCACAGAAGTCTTCAAGCTCCATGAGGTCAAGCCAGAAGTGGTAGACAATGATATCAAGCTGTTCTTTCGAACAGAGTTGACCCGCCTTGCCAAAAACCGAAGTGACTGTGACCTGACAGAGGATTGGCCAAGTCTATCTGATATTGACACTCTGTGCAAGAAGGCTGCTGGGTTCTTCATCTATGCCTCAACAGTTGTCAAGTTTGTTGCTTCAGAAACCAACCCACCTCCAAAGAGACTTGCTCTTATCATCTCACTCCCAGAGAGTACTGTTGAAGAAGGAAAGTCTGGGGTTGACCAACTCTACACCAAGGTCCTTGAACAAGGATACCACAAGATCCATGCAAACAACAGCCAACACCATTCCCGTTTCCAGGCTGTGGTGGGGGCAATTGTACTCATTTTCAATCCCCTTTCAATTAAGGGTCTTTCTGGGCTCCTCAGTTATGACACCTCAGATATCCGCAACACCATACGATCCCTTCATTCCCTCCTCCTTATCCCAGATAGTATAGAAGAACCAATTCTCACCTTCCACAAGTCATTTCCTGACTTCCTCACAGACCCAGACCGGTGCACAGATGACAGGTTCCTTGTGGAGCCTGCTATTCATCATACAGAAATCCTACTTTCATGCCTTAGCCTTATGAGGGAAAGATTGAGGAAGAACATCTGCAACTTGGACAGCCATGCTGTTCTTAGTGAGGTCAAAGATCTTTCTACTCACTGCAAGCAAAACATTGGAGATGCCCTAGAATATGCATGTTGTTTCTGGACAAAGCACCTCCTAAAGATCCCCAGAAGTGGCTCCCATGTTAAGGAAGTACAGACAGCAATTGACCAATTCTTCACAACATACTTGCCGTACTGGATTGAGGTCCTTGCACTCACAGGAAACCTTGGTGGTGGGGTCCATGCCATAAATGATGTTGAGCAATGGTGTACTTTGGTAGGTGCTGCACAAGAATGTTTATTTTAACCAGTGTTGACATGTGTTTAGGCAGGAGTGATGTGCCAGTGGACAACTGATAGCCAGAGACTCATCCTAGAACACTTTGATATGATCTGCAGCTCACCCTCTGATATCTATCATTTTGCCCTCCCAATTTCCCCCTCTTTATCTTGGCTTCATCAATACTACAGCACAGAATTCTCACAAGAGTTCAGGGTGGTTAAGGGGGTCTCAGCTGGATGGGGAACATGTTTCCGTACAGTTTTACCAGACAGTCCTCCAATGGTCCTCAAATGTTGGAAAGATACAATTGCAGTTGGTTTATATTCTGGCTCCATCATCATTCTCAATGCCATCACTGGTGTCCAGGTAGCCATTCTTTCTGGGCATATTGGTTGGGTGGGATCCCTTGTCTTCTCACCAGATGGAACATCACTTGTATCTGGAAGTAGTGATAGGACCATCAAACTATGGGATATGCAGACTGGTGGGGTTGTCAAAACCTTCCTGGGCCATACAGGCCAGGTTTCTTCTGTGTCCATGTCAGCAGACTGTACCACAATTGCTTCAGGATCTGAAGACAAAACAATCCGCTTGTGGGGGACTCAGACAGGGGAGTGCTACCATATCATAACCCAAAAGGATCCTGTGGAATATGTTTGCTTCTTCCCCTTAGACCCTAAGCATCTCATATCTATATCTGGTCACAAAATCTGGCAGTCAGACATTAGTGGTCAGCAAATTGCACCAATGTGTGATGGTAAATCCACTACCTTCTCTTTGGATGGTATCCAATTTGTTGTGTGCAATGGGTCAGTTGTGGAGGTCAAAAGCTGCAATTCTAAAGAAATTATAGCTAGATTCCATATAGCCAGGGAACAATTTCAGTGCTGCTGTTTTTCCCCTGATAACAGGGTTATTGCAGTGGGTACTGCTGAGACCATCTATATTTGGGACATCACTGGCTCAGACCCTCACCTCCTTGAGACCTTTGCCGGCCAGAATGGTCCCATTATCTCCCTTGCATTTTCCTCCCCCACCTTCCTCATCTCAGCATCCCTTGATAAGTCAGTCAAGTTCTTGCAGATTGGTACCTCATCTGCAGACCAAGTTCCAGCCAATCCAAAGTCAGCACCACCTACTTCAGCTCCAGTCAGATCCATCACCCTGCAGGCAAAGGATGGTATTGCCATTTCAAGTCATTCAGATGGGGTGGTGAGGATCTGGGATATCTTAACTGGCCTCTGCAAAGCATCCTTCCAATCCTTGGCCAAAAATCCTCACCAGATGGTCACCCAGTTGACTGATGGCAGGTTGATCTCTGTCTGGTATACAGATAAGAAAATTTGTATCTGGGATACTGAGAAAGGGGAACTCCTCAGAACAGTAGCTGTAGTGGGTGCACCTGGTAATGATGATGAGGAGGATGGTGATGAGGAGGATGGTGATGAGGAGGATGGTGATGGTGATGGTAGATGTGAGGTTAAGGACCTCAGGATATCAGGGGATGGCTCTACAGTTTTCTGCCTGGATAGGTGCTTCATTCAATCTTGGTCTATAGGGACAGGAGAGGTTGTGGGAAAAGTGAAGTTTGAGTCACCTCTAGTATCAACAAGTCCTTTCCTGACCATTGATGGCCTGAGGACCTGGGTTTATTTCCCCTTTGTAGAATCAACCAAGGGATGGGATTTTGGGATCTTAGGTTCATCCCCCATTGAGCTGTCAAGCACATCTAAAAATGGGCCCCACCTGGATTTTGTTGGTGGTATCAGGAGGGAAAAATCATTTTTACCTGGAATCCATGATACAGTCACTGAAAGGGTAGTTTTCCAACTGCCTGGGAGACTTACAAGGCCTTCAGATGTGCAGTGGGATGGCCAGTATCTAGTTGCTGGTTATGACTCAGGGGAGGTGTTGATTCTGGAGTGTAAATATAGAGAACTGTAACATATTTGTTCTGTCCGTTGATTCCTGTAATTTTATTTGTGAAAAGTCTCCTTGCCAAATCTCTAAAACAGTTACAGTTTGTATCTCCAAATTTATGCAATCCTGTTCTGCAGTCAGTCTCAATGAATACAAATGAATGGAAATGGAAAGATGCCAAGTGACAGAGGGTGTGCTACCACCAATGTTGACCATGACAGAAAGAGGAGAAAGACTTACATATGTGATACACCCTGCAGACAAACAGATGAATCCAGTTGGGGTTGGTCATGAACAAAAGGTTGATCCCCAAGTCCCCAGGTCAAAGTCAGATGTCTGGGAATGCTCCATCCACAGCAGAATCTGACAATCAAACAATTTGCCAAGGAAGCAAGCACCTTCCCATAGTCCAGGAAAGTCACTGACCAGTAGCTCCTCCAGTGTTCGTCTGGCCACAGGATCCTTCAATAGGCACATGTCCATGAACCCCCCAGTAGGTCCTAGAAACTTCCCCTCTGGTGTCAACCTAAGTACCAGCTCATTGACAGTAGATACTCACCATCTTCGCCCCGCCCTGAAGCCCGATCCCATGCTCCTCCATTTCCTCTCCCTATCCTTCCTGAACTTCTTTACAGTGTGGGCGGTGAACATCAGTTTGCCAGGGGACAGGGTTCCTTGAAGGTCCACTAAATCTGAATCACTCGAAACCTGGTCTTCAGAGAACGGGAACTACCCAACGTGGACTCGACCAAGGAAACTCCGAGCAACCAGACGTCAGATTTGACAGTATACTGGGCTCATTGAATTCGCTCGGGTTATACACCGCGATGAACGCGTCGGCAACTAGCCATCTTCGCGTAAAGAAAGCTCAAAGGGTAGCAGCCATCGCGCTCATGTAAGTCGAGATACCGACGAAAGTGTCGGCAATCGAACGGATCAACTCTCCCGACACTTTGAAGTCGCAAATATTGATTTACTCCTCGAAGTGAAGAAGATAGAGGGTTTTGTATCTGTGTGGTCGTGGGATCCCCACACCTACGGAGAGCAGAGAGCGTACGTCAGCAAACAATTCCAGCGGCAAGCGTTCGTTCTCGACCACGGTGGGGTGGGGAACACACCGAACGAAACGGCCAAAAACCCACTCCTGTAAATGATCCAACTGACACCGCGTAAGTACGTCAACCCCTCCAACACGGCCGACGACATCAATGGGCCTAATCTGTTTGCAAACTCCGTCCAACAATCCCTTATCCGTGAACTCCGTGGAGGCGCGGACAGTGGGATCCGAGATGAATGCACCATAGAAAGAATTATGACACGAGCTGTGTGCGTGTGATTTGTGTCGGGGGGAAGGCCAGCACGACGGACAATATGAGTTTCAGGTAGGATGTGGGTGAAGGATCCTGGTGGGAACGGCACACCCCTCCCTGCGTGGTTCGATCAACCCGATGAACACAGGCTGCTGATGCGCCCTTCAGTCAGTGCTTGGCCGTTGAGGTCGCCTGAACGGGAGAACGGGACCTACAGTTCTGAGCTCACTCAGAAACGTGCCTGAATACATAACCGACAGTACTGGATGGTCTCGTAACTCAGCGTTTCGCCTTCATCAGAAAATTCTCTGCAGCGGGGCGGCGCCACGCGACGCCAACTGGCTATAGATCCAGACTCGCGGCCAAGTGGTCAGCGTTCAACGTTCAAGTTAGTGGCGATCTTGGAGGGCCGCTGTGCTATATATAGCTATTGGTCCCCAAACGCGTAATTCCGAGTGGGACTCGGCTAGCCTCACCTAGGAGTGTTATCGAGTTGCAGAGATACGGCGATACTCATTCCCTTATGGGTCCCAATCCTCTTCCCAGTAAAGAAGTCTCGTGACCCGTGATTTCTGTTCGCTTTAACCCCAAATGAGGTCTCAAGTGCCCCCAGGAGCTTCGTCTTTCTTGTCTCTTCGACCGAGGTCACGAGGCCCACAGAAGAAGTCGACGGAAGAGCAGCCCTGGTAAGCCCTGGCAATGGGACCTCGGGGACAGACGGACATAGGGAGTTGAAGAGGGTCGTAGACATCTGGGAGAGAGCATTCAACATCGCATGCTTGCTGGGTCCCATAGTTTCGGAGAGCTGGCGGGGTATCCAAAGGGGTTTATTTGTGGTTGGGATGATCGGAAGCCTGGGAAGTGATTTTCGGTCCCACGCCCCACCCTAAGCTCTACTCTATTCCACCGCGGCAAGTAATGGCAGTGGCAGACATGCTGTACTGCAACAGCTGAGGCACGTGCGCAAATCTCTCGAAAACTGGGCAGGTCGGCCCCGAGGCCGCCAGGGACGGGGTTCTCTCTAAACGACGGCTGAGAAGATGCGCGTCTGAAGCCGAACTTAACGATTAGGTCTCCTGGTTGATTGGCGGATACTGCACCCGCACCGAGTTAGATTGTCGGCGGCTGCTCAGAAGGTGACTTAGTGATTTTCGACCCATCCCAAAAACTCTCAGTCGGTGGCAGATGCAATCCCCTGCCGCAGTTTCTCTTCTGTTCCTTTAACTCCACCCCACCCGGCACGAAACTCCGACACCACACCATCAGTGACCGGCTTAGATGGATGGAGGGGATCTGGGGGCGTTGGTCGAATCCGGAACCCTTTCGTGCGTGTTTTTCTTTTCCCTTTCACAAATGAGGTCCTCGGTTCGATGGAACTCCCTAGGCTTTCAACCAAGGTAGCTTTTTTTCAACTCTCGATTGTGTGGGGTGACGGAGTGAAGATTGATTCGTGCACGACCTCCCACAGTTTTTTATGACTTCTATGCTTTTCCTGTGGATCTATGACTACATCTTGACTCTTGGGGATGAGGTCCGGTAC
>Ga0307513_10003363_pt1 | contig 21718 bp, 21 predicted proteins | sample 15_EM_MG_FD_202174 | JGI IMG/M metagenome (GOLD analysis project Ga0307513, IMG submission 202174) | Populus trichocarpa ectomycorrhiza microbial communities from riparian zone in the Pacific Northwest, United States - 15_EM | ecosystem: Host-associated > Plants > Roots > Unclassified | place... | reverse complement strand
ACGAGCACGAGGACGGCACACAACCCTCCCACTCCCAACCGCCTGCTCCTCAGAAGTCCCGGCACGACCGCTCACCGACCACACCCCCACTCACGATTTCGCTACAGGCTCTTAAACCACTGGCGAGTCCAACCATTATGTTCAACCACGGTGTTCAACCTCTGAGTTCAGCCACAGAGTTCATCCACCCAATGAGTTCAAGCAATCCGACCCAGTTCAAGCTGAGCTCAAGCGCTGACAACCGGAACCAGAGGAGCCCGGTGATGAATCGGACCGTTGGTGACACTGAGCGAGCGAACCGCGCCGCCGGCACCGGTTCGGGTGGCAATCACCTCGGCGCAGATGGAGACCGCGGTTTCCTCCGGGGTGAGGGCGCCCAGGTCCAACCCGATCGGTGAGCGCAGCCGGGCCAGGCCGGCTTCGTCCACTCCGGCCTCCCGCAGTCGCCGGAGCCGATCGTCGTGGGTCCGCCGACTACCCATCGCACCGAGATATCCGACCTCGGTCGCGAGCGCGGCGACGATGGCCGGAACGTCGAACTTCGCCTCGTGGGTGAGGACGCAGATCACGTCGCGAGGCGTGAGCTCCGGCCCGATCCGAGCGAGCAACCGATGTGGCCAGTCGACCACCACCTCGTCGGCGAACGGGAATCGGGTCACCGTGGCGAACATCTGCCGGGCGTCGCAGAGCGTCACTCGGTAGCCGAGGACCTTCGCCACCTGACTCAGCGCAGAGGCGAAGTCCACCGCACCGAAGATGATCATCTGAGCCGGAGGGACGAAGGACTCCACGAAGATCGAGACGTCGTCGCGCCGGGCCTCACCGCGGGGGCCGTACCGACGGACCCGGGTGCCCCCGATCGCGAGTTCCCCGGCGGCGTCCCGGGCGACCACCCGGTCGAGTTCGGGGTCACCCAGCGACCCGACCGGCAACAGGCCCAGCGCCGAGCCACCGTCCGAGCCAACGGCAGACGCAGCACTCGAGCCCGACGCCGAGCCAGAGACCGAGCCAGAGACCGGGCCGGACACCAGGCCCGAACGGACGCCGGAGCCGGCCCCGACCAGCAGCGAGGACCCTGCCGCCGGCCCCTCGATCATCGTCGCCAGCGCGACCGGGATTCCGGCTCGGACCGCCACGGCCAACTGCGCGTAGACGGTCAGTTCGGACAACGGCTCGAGAAAGAGCTGGATCGTTCCACCGCAGGTGAGGCCCACCGCGAAGGCATCGTCGTCGGAGTAGCCGAAGCTCAGCATCGGTCGCTCTCCGCTGTCCAGCACGTCGAGCGCGGCCTGCACAACGGCGCCTTCGACACAGCCTCCGGAGACCGATCCCAGCACATCGCCGTCCGCGCTGACCGCCATCGCCGCACCGGGCGCACGCGGGCCCGAGCCCTCCAGATCGACCACTCGAGCGATCGCAACCCGGCGACCTTCGGCCAGCCATCGGTCCAGACCGTCCAGCAGTTCTCGCATGACTCCTCCAGCGATCCTCGGGCATCGGTCCGACCCAGACTCGGCATCGGTCCGACCCAGAGGTGGAGTGAACGCACCTGGAGTCCACAGTTTAGATCGGCGTTCGGTTAAAATGGCAAGCTGGAATGTACCGACCTAAGCGAAGCCTTAGGTCCGTTGACACGAAACCGTGTCCACTGCGCATCCTCTTCTCGACAACGACGTTTGGGGAGCCGTTCATGCAGGTACCGGCACCGTTCGAGTACGAGCGCGCAACCAGCGTCGAGCATGCCATCGGGCTGCTCGGTCGGCTGGGAGACTCCGCCAGACTCATCGCGGGTGGTCACAGCCTCCTGCCGATGATGAAACTGCGGCTGGTCAATCTCGAGTACGTGATCGACATCAACGACCTCCACGGGGAACTCGGCTACGTCCGGTTCACCCCCGACGAGGTGAGGATCGGCGCGATGACCCGGCATCGGGAGCTCCTGGAGTCCGATCAGCTGGCCACCGTGTTTCCGATCTTCCGGGACGCCGAGCAGGTGATCGCCGACCCGGTCGTCCGCAACCGGGGCACCCTCGGCGGTTCGCTCTGCCAGGCCGACCCCTCCGAGGACCTCTCGGCCGTCTGCACAACGCTCGACGCCAGCTGCGTGATCCGCGGTGCCGATGGCGAGCGCGTGGTCACGATGGAGCAGTTCCACCGAGGCCCGTACGAAACCGCGGTCGGGGACGACGAAATGCTCATCGAGGTCCGGATCCCGATCCGGCCCGGCGGCTCCAGCGCCTACGAGAAGGTCGAGCGCCGAGCCGGCGACTGGGCCGTTACCTCGTGCGGCGCCGCGATCTGGTTGGACCGCGGGCTGATCGTCGACGCCCGGGTCGGACTGGCCGCGGTCGGCCCGAACACCACCGGCATCCCGGCGATCTCCGAGGCGCTGCGCGGGCAAGCGCCGTCCGAGGAGCTGTACGCGCAGGCCGGAGCGATCGCCGCGGAGAGCTGCAACCCGACCCGAGACATGCGCGGAACCATCGAGTACAAGCGACATCTCGCCGATGAGCTGACCCGGCGGGCGTTGCGCCGGGCGGTCGCTCGGGCCAGCACTCCGCCAGCCAATGCCACCCCGACCGCGCCGATCACGGGAGTCTGAACATGCAGGTTTCGATGACGGTCAACGGCCAGCCGGTCACCGAGGAGATCGAGGGCCGCCTGCTGCTGGTCCATTTCCTCCGCGACCAACTCCGGCTCACCGGCACCCACTGGGGCTGCGACACCAGCAACTGCGGCACCTGCGTGGTCTGGTTGGACGACGAGCCGGTCAAGTCCTGCACGGTTCTGGCGGCGATGGCCGGTGGCCGGTCCGTCCGAACGGTTGAGGGGCTGGAGAAGAACAACGTCCTGGACCCGATCCAGCAGGGCTTCATGGAGTGCCACGGCCTGCAGTGCGGGTTCTGCACCCCCGGAATGATGATGACCGCGAGGGCCCTGCTGGACCGCAACCCGGATCCCACCGAACCCGAGATCCGCGAAGCCATCTCCGGGCAGATCTGCCGGTGCACCGGCTACGCCACGATCGTCCGCTCGGTGCAATGGGCCAGCAAGCACGAGGCCGGCGAACGTGCCAAGGCGGAGGAGGTTTCATCATGACCACCACCGAGGAAGCTCCGGCCGCGGCGCCGACGCCGGAGGGCGTTGTCCCGGAATCGGTTGACAACAACCAGCATCCGGTGGGCCACGGCCGCATGCTGCGCAAGGAGGACCCGCGGTTCGTCCGCGGCCTCGGCCGGTACTGCGACGATGTCCAGTTGCACGGCATGCTGCACTTGGCGATCCTCCGCTCGCCAGTGGCGCACGCCCGGATCGTCAGCATCGACGTCAGCGCGGCGCAGGCGCATCCGAAAGTGAAAGCCGTGATCACCGGCGCCGACCTGGCCGCTCAGGGGCTGGCCTGGATGCCGACCCTGTCGAACGACGTCCAGGCCGTGCTGGCCACCGACAAGGTGCGCTTCCAAGGTCAGGAGGTCGCCTTCGTGGTGGCCGAGGACCGATACACCGCCAGGGATGCGCTGGAACTGATCGACGTCGAGTACGACATCCTGGAGCCGGTGATCGACGCCAGGCGGGCGCTCGCCCCTGATGCCGCGGTGATTCGCGACGACTTGGACGGCAAGACCGACAACCACTGCTTCGACTGGCAGACCGGCGACGAGGCGGCCACCGAGGCGGTCTTCAACCGGCCCGACATCGTTGTTGTCAAGCAGGACATCGTCTACCCACGGGTGCACCCGGCACCGATGGAGACCTGCGGCGCGGTCGCGGATTTCGATCGAGTGGACGGCAAGCTGACGCTCTGGTCCACCTCTCAGGCACCGCACGCACACCGCACCCTCTATGCCATCGTCGCCGGGATTCCCGAGCACAAGATCCGGGTGATCTCGCCGGACATCGGTGGCGGCTTCGGCAACAAGGTGCCGATCTACCCGGGCTACGTCTGCGCGATCGTCGCCTCGATCGTCACCGGCAAGCCGGTCAAGTGGATGGAGGATCGCTCGGAGAACCTGGTCAGCACGGGGTTCGCCCGGGACTACATCATGCGCGGCGAGATCGCGGCCACCAGGGAGGGCAAGATCCTGGCGATCCGCACCGATGTCCTGGCCGACCACGGCGCCTTCAACGGCACCGCCGCCCCGGTGAAGTATCCGGCCGGGTTCTTCGGCGTCTTCACCGGCAGCTACGACATCGAAGCCGCGTTCTGCAAGATGACCGCCGTCTACACGAACAAGGCGCCCGGCGGAGTGGCGTACGCCTGCTCCTTCCGGATCACCGAGGCCGTGTACCTGGTGGAACGGATCGTCGACTGCCTGGCCGACGAACTCGGGATGGACCCCGCCGAGCTGCGGCTGAAGAACTTCATCCAACCCGAGCAGTTCCCGTACCTGAGCAAGACCGGCTGGACCTACGACTCCGGCAACTATGAGCCGGCCATGCGGCTGGCCATGGAAATGGCCGGTTACGACGAGCTTCGGCGCGAGCAGGCGGAGAAGCGGACTCGTGGTGAGCTGATGGGTATCGGGGTCGCGTTCTTCACCGAGGCGGTCGGGGCGGGGCCGCGCAAGGACATGGACATCCTGGGCCTCGGCATGGCCGACGGCTGCGAACTGCGCGTGCACCCGACCGGCAAGGCGGTGGTCCGGCTCTCTGTGCAGTCCCAGGGACAGGGTCACGAGACGACGTTCGCCCAGATCGTGGCCGAGGAGATCGGCATCCCCCCGGCCGACATCGACGTGGTTCACGGTGACACCGACAACACCCCGTTCGGGCTGGGCACGTACGGCAGCCGGTCGACCCCGGTGTCCGGGGCGGCAGCAGCGCTGGTCGCCCGCAAGGTCCGGGACAAGGCTCGGATCATCGCGTCCGGGATGCTCGAGGTTTCGGTCGCCGACCTGGATTGGAACAAGGGCACTTTCAGCGTGAAGGGCGACCCGGAGAAGTCGGTCACGATCCAGGCGATCGCGATGAAGGCGCACGGTGCCGGTGATCTACCGGAAGGGTTGGAAGGCGGCCTGGAGGCGCAGATCTGCTACAACCCGGAGAACCTCACCTACCCGTTCGGTGCGTACATCTGCGTGGTGGACGTCGATCCGGGGACCGCCCAGGTCAAGGTCCGCCGGTTCGTCGCGGTCGACGACTGCGGCACCCGAATCAACCCGATGATCATCGAAGGCCAGGTGCACGGCGGCCTCACCGACGGCGTCGGGATGGCCTTGATGGAGATCATTGCCTTCGATGAGGAGGGCAACTGCCTCGGTGGCTCGCTGATGGACTACCTGATCCCGACCTCGCTCGAAGTGCCCGACTGGGAGACCGGTTTCACGGTGACACCGTCGCCGCATCACCCGATCGGGGCGAAGGGGATCGGCGAGTCGGCAACCGTCGGGTCGCCGCCTGCCGTCGTCAACGCGGTGGTCGACGCCCTGAAGCCGTACGGAGTTCGGCACGCCGACATGCCGCTCACACCGTCTCGGGTGTGGGATGCCATGCAAGGACGAGCAACTCCCCCGGTGTGAGCACGCTCTCAGAAGGCGGATCATGAGCACAGCGATTAGCGCCCGAATGACCGAACTGCTCACCAGCAGGGTGCCATTTGTGCACGTGACCGTCGTCCGGGCGGAGAAGCCGACCTCCGTCCGGGCGGGTGATGATGCGATTGTGCTGGCCGACGGGTCGATTGAGGGATTCGTCGGCGGAGTCTGCGCCGAGGGTTCGGTTCGCAGCGCTGCCCTGGCCGCGCTGGCCGACGGCGAAACCCTGCTGCTACGGGTGCTTCCGGACTCGGACGAGCCGTTCCCGGACTCCCCGGGTGCTCAGGTCGTGACCAACCCCTGCCTGTCTGGCGGCGCCATGGAGATGTTCCTCGAGCCGCTGCTGCCGGCACCGGTGCTCGGAGTGGTGGGTGACACTCCGATCGCACACGCGGTCCGGGTGCTGGCCGGGTCGCTCGGTTTTGAGGTCGGTGCCGGACCATTCACCGAGGCCGGCACCGAACCCGGTGCCGATGCCGCTCCTGGGCTGGACCACGCGGTCGCGGTGATCATCTCCAGTCTCGGCCGGGGCGAGCACGAACCCATCCGAGCCGCGCTGGACGCCGGCGTGAACTTCATTGGTTTGGTCGCCAGTCAGCGCCGGGGTCGGTCGGTATTGTCGGAACTCCGATTGACGGACGACGAACGGTCCCGGATCCGGACTCCGGTCGGACTGTGGATCGGTGCAAAAACCGCTGAAGAAATCGCTCTTTCGATTATGGCCGAGGTGGTCAAGGCAATCCGGATTGAGGGACTGACCGCCCCGCAACGGTCGGTGCCCGCCCCGTCCACCGAGTCGATGCCCGACCCGTCTACCGAGTCGATCGAAACAGGGGCGATCGAAACTGAGTCGATGGAAACTGAGCCCGAGACCATGGCGACACTGACCGCCATCGACCCGATCTGCGGGATGACGGTCACCGTGGGCCCGGACACCCCGCACCTGCAACTGGACGGCGTCGACCACTGGTTCTGTTGCGCAGGCTGCCGCGACCGGTTCGCCGTCGGGGCGGCGTAGGTGTCAGATCCGCTGCGCCTTGTCGACGCCGCCGACCTGCAACGCCGACTGGACGCGGTCGACTATCTCGTCGACCCCGGCATGGCAACCGCGCTCTTCCTGTCCCTCGCGCTCGGCCAGCCACTGCTGCTGGAGGGCGAACCCGGAGTCGGCAAGACCGCTTCGGCCAAGGCCCTGGCCAGGGCACTCGGTGCGCCACTCATTCGCTTGCAGTGCTACGAAGGGCTGACCGCGAGCCAGGCCCTCTACGAATGGAACTACCAGCGGCAACTGCTGGCGATCCGGCTGGCCGAATCACGCAGTGAGAAGCTGTCCGACGCCGACCTGTTCACCGAGGAGTTCCTCCAGGAGCGGCCGATTCTGCGCGCCATCCGGCACACCGGGCCGGTGCCGCCGGTGCTGTTGATCGACGAAATCGACCGGGCGGACGACGAGTTCGAGGCGCTGCTGTTCGAGTTCCTCGGCGAGGCCGCGATCACCATTCCGGAGCTCGGCACCTTCACCGCCACCCGGGCGCCGATCGTGGTGCTGACCTCGAACCGCAGCCGCGAACTGCACGATGCGCTGCGGCGGCGCTGCCTCTACCACTGGATCGACTTCCCGCCGGCGGCCCGGGCCGCCGAGATCCTCCGCCGCTCGGTACCGGCCGCGACCGAACCGTTGATCGCCGCCGCAACCGATTTTGTTGGCCGGGTAAGGGGACTCGATCTGGACAAGGCTCCGGGGATGGCCGAGACGATCGACTGGGTGTCCGCCTTGGCCGTGCTCGGAGTCTCCGAGCTCACCCGTTCCGACGTCATCCAGACCCTGGTGGCGGTCGTCAAGACGGCAGATGACCGGGACGCCGTGGTCGCCGCCCTCGACGACCTCGGATACCGCGAGAGGACATCATGAAGATCAACAACGAGTTCACCGTGCATGCACCGATCGACCGGGCCTGGACCTTGCTCACCGACGTCGAGGCGATCGCGCCGTGCATGCCGGGTGCCCAGCTGACCGGCGTCCGCCCTGCCGAGGCCGACCCTGCCGGCGCTACCCCGGCCGGTGAGATCTACGAGGGCAAGGTCAAGGTCAAGATGGGCCCGGTGGTGGCGGAGTACAAGGGCACCGCGGTATTCATCGAGAAGGATGACGCGACGTACCACGGCGTGATCGACGCCAAAGGCCGCGACAGCCGGGGAGCCGGCAACGCCTCGGCCATGATCACCGTGCAGCTGAGGCCGGACGGCGAGGGCACAACGGTCGGCATCAGCACCGATTTGAAGATCTCTGGCAAGATCGCCCAGTTCGGGGCGGGCATGATCCAGGAGGTTTCTGAGAAACTCCTCGGCCAGTTCGTCGGCTGCCTGGAGGGAAAACTCGCCGCACCGGCCGAGCCCGTCGCTGCCGAACCCGTCGCAGCTGAGGCTGCTACCCCAACACCCACAGTTGCCGGGACGGTGTCAGCGCAGGCCGACGAACCGGCCGACGCCTCGGGTACGCCCGAAGCGGCCCAGGGCGCGCCCGAGCTGATTCTGGAGGACGCCCCCTTGGCGTCAACGATCGCTCCGGCGACGGCTCCACCAACTCCGGTCTCCCCCGCCGCGGCCGCCGCGGTCACCGCTGCCTCCTCGTCAACCGCTGAGCCCGCCGAACAGGCTCGGCGGACGTTCCAGCCCTCGCCCGAACCGGAGGCGCTCGACCTGCTCGACCTGGCCGGCGGCGCGGCGTTCAAGCGGTTGCTGCCGGTGGCGATCGCCGGGGTGGTCGTCGTGGCTGCGGTGATCTTCTTCCTGACCCGGCGCTAGGCCGACCCGTGGCCGCCGCGGCTCTACTGCGAGGCGTCGACCGGGCGGCCTTCGCGGTGGCCTTCGCCGTCCGCCTGCGCGAGCACGGGATCGCGGTCGGCTTCAGCGGGATCGAGACATTCACCCGGGCGCTGGGCGTAGCCGGGCTGGGCTCGCTGTCCGAGCTGTATTGGGTGGCTCGGATCAGCCTGGTTCGTCGCGAGCGCGACCTGGCCGACTTCGACCGGGTCTTCGCGGCGGTCTTCGACGAGGTCGTACTGGGCTTGGATCCGAATGCCCGGCGGGGCCCGGCACCGCGGACCGAGGACGGCTGGGCGGAGCTGCCCTCCGCCGTCGCCGACGGCCTGGCCGAGGAGAACGGCGGCGGTCTGCCCTGGGTCACGCTGCCGCCCGTGGATGCCCGCGACGAGTGGCATGGCGACGCCGAGATCGGCGTCCCACAGCGCCTGCCGAGCCGGCTGGAAGGTCTGGCCGACACCCCTTTCGACCAGCTCAACCCTGCCGAACTGGCCTTGCTCGGTGCCTGGTTCGAGACCGCGCTGGCGGACTGGCCGACCCGGCGGACCCGGCGAACGACAGCCCATCCGGCGGGCCACACCGTCGCCCTGCGCCCCACCCTGGCTCGGGCCCGGCAGACCGGCTGGGAACCGATCGAGCTGGTCCGGACCCGGCCCACGCGCAAGCGCCGCCGGGTGGTGATGCTGTGCGACGTCAGCCAGTCGATGCAGCCGTACGCCACTGCCTACCTGCACCTGATGCGGGCAGCGGCGATCTGCGCCGAGGCCGAGGTGTTCGCCTTCGCGACATCACTCACCAGGCTCACCGCCGTCCTGAATCACCGCTCCGATGCCGAGGCGATCGAACTGGCCACCGCGACCGTGACGGACCGGTTCGGTGGGACCCGAATCGCTACCAACGTTCGGGCCCTGCTGCGGTCCCGGCACGGCGGGGTGACCCGGGGGGCGATCGTGCTGATCGCCTCGGACGGCTGGGACGGCGATGACCCGGACGAACTGGCCGCCGGGATGGCTCGCCTGCGCCGGCGGGCGCATCGGGTGATCTGGATGAACCCGCGAGTTGCCGCGCCCGGCTACGCGCCGCTGGTCGGAGCGATGGCGGCCGCCCTGCCCTTCTGCGACGAGTTGCTCCCTGCGCACACCCTGCGGGCCATGAACGACGTCCTCACCGCCGTCACTCGATGACCTCGCTGGGACCATCGGGATCGCCAATCATCGGAGGTCAGCATGCTGATTCTGCCGGACGCCTGGACCTGGGATTTCTGGCTCGCTGATACCGGCGACGCCTTTCATGCGTTCTACCTGCGCGCTTCCCGGGCACTGCTGGAGCCGGAGCGGCGGCATCGGCGGGCCGGCGTCGGACATGCGGTCTCCAGCGATCTGCGTTCCTGGACGGTCCTGCCGGACGCCCTCACCCACGCTGATCCTCCGGCCTTCGACGACCTTGCCACCTGGACCGGGTCGGTGCTGAGGGCGCCGGACGGACGTTGGCGGATGTTCTACACCGGGCTGGCGCAGGCCGGCGGCGGCCGAGTGCAGCGGATCGGCAGTGTCGTCTCGACCGACCTGATCACCTGGCGGCCGGCGTCGTCGGAGATTGTGGAAGCGGACGATCGTTGGTACGAGAAAGTGGATCTTGCAGCCAAAGACAACGCGACCTGGAACGACGAGGCCTGGAACGACGAGGCGTGGCGTGACCCCTGGGTGTTCGCGGACCCGGGCGGCGCGGGCTGGCACATGCTGATCACCGCTCGAGCGAACCACGGCGACCCGTACGACCGAGGTGTGGTGGGGCACGCCCGCTCAGCGGATCTGCAGAACTGGCAGGTCCAGCCACCGCTGAGCAGACCGGACGCGGGCTTCGGTCAGCTGGAAGTCACCCAGGTGGAGCAGGTGGACGGCCGACCCGTGCTGCTGTTCTCCTGCCTGGCTGGCGAGCTCTCTCCGGCTCGGCGCGAGCGCGGACAGGCCGGCGGGATCTGGTCGGTGCCGGCCGACTCCATCACCGGCCCGTTCGACGTGACCCGGGCCAGCCCGCTCACCGGCCCGGAGTTCTACAGCGGACGGATCATCCGGGACCGAGCCGGGTCATGGGCATTGCTCGCCTTCCTGAACCTGAATGCCGACGGAGCTTTCACCGGCGGCCTGAGCGACCCGATGCCGGTCGGCTGGGCCACCTCGTCGGACGGACGTCGGGAGCGGCTCGAGATCCGCACCTAGACAAACGTTTTCAGGCCGCCGCCATGATGCCGTGGTGCAGCCTGTCGTGAATCGCCCGCAGGTGGGCGGCTTCCGCAGCCGAGAACGGGCCACCGACGAGATCACAGACCTCGCAGGTCATCAGGACGGACGGCTCGACCGCCGCAGTTGTCGCTACCGGGCTGGTGGCAGGGTTGGTCGCAAGGCTGGTTGCAGGGCTAGTTACGGAGCTGGTGGCAGAGCTGGTTTGAGACTGCAAGCTGGACACAGAGCTCAACAGAGTGCGGAGGTTCATGTGGTACTCCCGAAGCCGGTTCTGATCTCACTCCTCAGAAGATAAATCGGCACCCCGAATCCGGACAGTTGATCTTGACATTTTTCGGCCGCCGCCAGAGAGCCAGGTGAGAGGGCACCTCAGGACCTTGTCCACCGTGGGGATCTTGAGGATCAAGCAATGCATCCGTAACAACTTGTTGACAACGGCTCGACCCGGGGCAAAGCTGCACTAATTCGAGTTAGGACATGTATGACGGTCGGTTCCTCAGCGCTGAGTGAACGGGGCGAGGGGCTCTTCCCGTCATGCCTGCGGTGAAGAGGAGCCCCCGATGCGACGAGGTCCCACAGTCCTGAAAGGGGTTGCAGCGGTTGCTGCAGCGGCACTGCTGACCTCTGGATGCCTGGTCTCTCCCGAGGATGCGCGTACCGGCAACGACAACACCAGCAGCACCATCGAGTTCATGCTCGGCTTCACCGGAGACCAGTTCGAGGCGTTCCGGGCAGGGGTCGATCCCTACGCGAAATCCCAGGGAATCAAGATCAATTGGGCGCCGACGTCCAACTTCAACCAGTTGATCAACACCCGGGTGCAGGGCCGGAACCTGCCGGACATCGCGATGTTCCCGCAGCCTGGCGTGCTCAGAGGGCTGGCCAGTCGGAACACCCTCACCCCGCTCGACGGCATCCTGGACATGCCGACGCTGAAATCCAGCATGACAGCCGGCACCCTGGACGCCGGCACCGTCGGCGGCCAATTGTTCGGCGTCCTGGTCAGCATGAATGTCAAGAGCCTGGTGTTCTACCCGAAGCAACCCTTCACCCAGGCCGGCTACACCGAACCCAAGTCGCTCCAGGAGCTGCTCGACCTGACGAACAAGATCCGGACCGGCGGCAAGACCCCGTGGTGCCTCGGGATCGAGTCGGGTGCGGCGACCGGCTGGCCGGCCACCGACTGGATCGAGGACACCCTGCTGCACCAGCAAGGCGTGCAGAAGTACAACCAGTGGGTCGACCATCAGATCACATTCGAATCCCCTGAGGTCAGGGAGGCCGCGGACTTTTTCCAACAGATCGCGTTCACCGACGGGAACGTTGTCGGTGGCCGGAAGTCCATCGCCAGCAACAACTTCGCCACCGCGGCCAACCCGATGTTCAGGTCTCCGCCCGGATGCTTCATGTACAAGCAGGGCAACTTCGTGGCCGCGCCCGGCGGCTTCCCGGACACAGTGCTCAAGGACATCGACAATCAGGTCGGCGTTTTCGGATACCCACCGGCCACCGCTGGGGGCGACAACCCCGTGCTCGGCGGCGGCGACCTGGCCGGCCTGTTCAGCAAGAACAACGAGTACGCGAAAAAGATCATGAGGTTCATGAGCACCAAGGACTTCGGCGCTTCGATCGCGAAGCAGGGCAACTACATCTCCCCGCACAAGGACTTCGACCAGAACAACTATCCGAACGGCGTCGTCAAACAGATCGCCGACATCGCCTATAAATCAACGGCTTTCGCCTTCGATGGTTCTGACCAGATGCCCGGCGAGGTTGGCTCGGGCTCCTTCTGGAAGGACATGACGGCCTGGATCAGCGGCCAGCAGAACTTGGACGAGGCCCTCAAAGGTATTGATGAGAGCTGGCCCGCCAGCTGATCATTCGCAACAGCGGAGTTCATGAAGGAGAGGGCCATGGTCACCAAAATCATCAGCGCAATTCTGACGGTTCTCGCCGGCATCGGCGGCGCCTTTGTTCTGTACTGGCTCCTCAACAAGCTCTCGGAGTTGCTACCGGGCAAGTGGCAGGACCGAATCAAGCCGTTCCTCTACATCCTGCCGGCCCTGGCGGTGCTCGGTCTCTATCTGGTCTACCCGGCCTACCAGACCATCGTCTTCAGTTTCGCCAACAAGGACAGCACCGCCTGGGTGGGCTGGAAGAACTACGGCGATCTGCTGTCTTCCAGCGATTTCCACAACACGCTCTTCAATACGTTCCTATGGATCCTGGTGGTGCCGGCCGTCACCATTATCTTCGGCTTGATCATCGCGGTGCTGGCCGACCGGCTCGGTTCCCGGTCCGAGAAGACTGCCAAAACCATCATCTTCCTGCCGATCGCGATCAGTGCGGTCGGGGCCGGGACGGTCTGGAGGTTCATCTATGACGCCCGGCCGGCGGGCGAGCCTCAGGTCGGCCTGCAGAACGCGATCGTGACCAAGCTGGGCTTCGATCCGGTCAACTGGCTGCAGCTGTCGGATTTCCGGGTGAACAGCTTCCTGTTGATGGTGATCCTGCTCTGGGCGCAGGTCGGGTTCGCGATGGTGCTGCTTTCCGCAGCGATCAAGGGGGTACCGTCCGACACCCTGGAAGCGGCTCGGGTGGACGGCGCGAACGAGCGGCAGATCTTCGGGCGGGTCGTGGTCCCGCAGATCCGTACGACCATCATCACCGTCTTCGTCACGGTGACCATCGGCGTGATGAAGATCTTCGACATCGTCTACGTGATGACTAACGGTGACTTCAATACCAACGTGGTCGGAAACCAGTTCTTCAACGAACTATTCACCAACTTCAACAACGGCTACGCGGCCGCCATCGTCGTCCTGTTGATGGTTGCGATCATTCCGCTGATGGTCTATCAGGTGCGGCAGTTCCGGGCCGAGGAGGCAACGCGATGACCACCACCGTCACCCCGACGCCGGCAACGACCAGTAGCAGGCGCGGGACCGGCCTGTTCCGCCGAGGTAAGGCCAACGACGCCGGCGGTGGGCAGGGTGCGGCCTCGCCGCTGGCCAGGTCGGTCGTCTGGTTCATCTGCTTCCTCTGGATCGTGCCGATCATCGGTACCGTCATCACCTCCTTCCGACCCGAGGAGGACGCCAACACCAACGGTTGGTGGAACGTCTTTAGCGACCCGAATTTCACCTTCGAGAACTTCTCCCAGGCCTGGAGCAAGTCCGGGCTCGGTGACGCGTTTGTCAACAGCTTCGCGATCGCATTGCCGGCCACCCTGATCCCGATCATGGTCGCCGCGTTCGCCGCCTATGCCTTCGCGTTCATGCGGTTCCCGTTCCGGGACACGCTGTTCTTCCTGATCGTCAGCCTGCTGGTGGTCCCGAACTACGTGGCGTTTGTGCCGCTGCTGCAGCTCTACGGCAAGTTCAACATGGTCGGTACCTTCCCGGCGGTGTGGTTGGCGCACATCGGGTTCGGGATGTCGCTGGCGATCTACATCCTGCGCAACTTCATGTCGACGCTGCCCAAGGAGGTGATCGAGTCGGCCAAGATCGACGGCGCCAGCCACTTCGTCACCTTCTGGCGGCTGATCGTGCCGATGTCCGTCCCCGCCCTGGCCTCGTTCGCCATCTTCCAGTTCCTCTGGGTGTGGAACGACCTGCTGACCGCCCTGGTCTTCATCGGCCCCGGTGACAACCAGCCGATCACCATCGCCGTTTCGCAGTTGATCGGCCAGCAGCAACAGGGCTGGCAGCTGGTCACCGCCGGCGGGCTGATCTCCATGATCGTCCCGGTCATCGTCTTCCTGTCGCTGCAACGGTTCTTCGTCCGCGGCCTGACCGCCGGCTCCGTCAAGGGCTGACGGCTGTTCCGGCGAGAACCGGGTGGCTTCAAGGGGATCGGTCTCCAGGATGCCGACCGCGGCAGAGTCGCCCAAGGGTCGGCGAGCGACGATGGCGGACGTCGGTCGACTGGCCGGGGTGTCGTCGTCCACCGTCTCGTTCGTGCTCAACGAGAACAGCGGGCAGACGATCAGTACCCGGACCCGGAAACGGGTCCTGGAGGCCGTGGCCGCGCTGGATTACCGACCGAACCGGACCGCCCGAGGGCTTCGCACCCGGCGGACGGCGACGATCGGACTGGTCACCGACGATATCGCCGTCGAGCCGTTCGCCGGGGCGATCATTCTCGGTGCGCACGAGGTGGTTTGGGGCCATGGCAGCCTGCTGCTGGTGGTAAACACCACCCGCGACCGGCGGATCATCCGGGAGGTGATCGACGAACTGGTCAACCGCCCGGTCGACGCGATCATGTTCGCGGTGACCGGCACCCGTCGGCTGACCGTCCCGGACGCGCTGAAAGGAGTCCCCTCGGTGCTGGTGAACGGCTACACCACGGGCGACCTCCTGCCGGCCGTCCTGCCGGACGAGGTGTCCGGCGGCCGCGACGCCACCGACATGCTGCTCGCGGCCGGCCACCGCCGGGTCGCTTACCTCACCGGGCGGGCCGACGCGTGGGCGACCCGGGCCCGCTTGCGCGGGTTTCGGGCGGCGCTCGAGCACGCCGGGCTGAGCATCGACAACCAGGTGGTCCGGTCCGGAAACTACCGCATCGACTCCGGCTACGAGCTGACTCGGCAGTTGCTGACCGAGCCCGACCTGCCAACGGCGATCATGTGCGGCAACGACCGGATGGCGATCGGTGCCTACCTCGCCCTCGGCGAAGCCGGAATCTCGGTGCCGGAGCAGATGTCCGTCGTCGGCTACGACGACCAGGTCGACCTCGCCTCCCGAGTGCATCCGCCGCTGTCCACGATTCGGTTGCCGTACTACCAGATGGGACGCTGGGCGGCCCGGCAGCTGGTTGCCGAATCGGTCGCCACGCTGCCCGGACGCACGTACCTGCCCTGCCCGCCCGTTGACCGCAAGTCCGTCGCCGCCCCGCGCAAAGGATGAGCCCATGCCGACCGACCGTCGACCGCCACGCTGGGGTGTGCGCACCTTGCTGTACCTGGGCCTGGCCCTGCTCTCGATCGGGGTGTCCACGGTGCAGGGCCACTACACCCTGCTGACCCTGGCCGGCCTGCTGATCGGCCTGGTCGGCGGGATGATCTGTACCGTGCGCGGAATCGCCACCACGCTGAAGTGATCGGTCCTCCGTCAAAGTCCGGTGATGCTCGCGATCGAGTCCCGCAGTACCACTGGACAGGGCAGGTAGGTCGGGCCGATGCCCGGCGCAACGGAACGCGGGAACAGTTGCTCCGCCGCCCAGGAGCCCATGGCGTAGTAGGGCAACCGGACCGTGCTGAGCGCGGGGTGCAGGTCGGCGGCGAGGTCCGCCTGGTCGTCGTAGCCCATCACCGACATGTCCTCCGGGATCCGTAGCCCGGCCTCGCCCAGTGCCAGGTAGGCGCCATAGGCCATCCGGTCGTTGCCGCAGAGCAGCGCGGTCGGCCGCCGAGACCCGGCCGACCGAGAGCCAGCCAAACGAGACCCGGCCGACCGAGACCCAGCGAGCACCTGACGGGTCAGCTGATACCCAGAGTCCGCCCGGAAGTTGCCGTGCTCCAGGTGCGTCGTTCGAGGATCGACCCCGGCCTCGGTGAGCGCCCGGCGGATGCCCCGCAGCCGTTTCCGGCTAGCCCAACTTCCGGCGGTCCCGAGCAGCAGGGCGATCTCCCGATGACCGGCGTCCAGCAGCACCCGGGCCGCCGCGTATCCACCGGCCTCCTCGTCCGGCAGGACCACCGGTAGCGAGCTGACCAGCGAGGACTGCACGGTGAAGCAGTTCACCAGCACCGCCGGGACCTTCACGATAATCTCCGGGAGGGTCACCCTGCGGGTGCCGACGACGGCGAACAGGATGGCGTCCACCTGGCGGTCCAGCAGATCCTCAATCGCCGAGCGGCGAATCCGGGGATCTCGGTTGGTGTGGACGACGAGCAGCATGCTTCGGTGCCGTCGGGCGAAGTCATGGGCCCCGGCGATCGCGCCGCCGGCGAACGGGTCGACCGCTGCCTCGTCGGTGACGTAGCCGATGGTCGCCGTGCGGTTGGTGCGCAGACCCTGGGCTGCCCGATTGGGCCGATAGCCGAGTTCTCGGACCGCGTCGAGCACACGTTGCCGGGTGGCCTGGGTGATCACCTGGTCCTGGCGATCATTGAGGACAAACGAGACGGTGGTCGGCGAGACCCCGGCCAGCCGACCGACATCGGCAGCCGTCGGACGTGAGCCTCCGCCGCCGGCCAGCACCATGATCCCAAGGTTACGGGGGGATCGCCTCAAGAATGAGCAGGCGCCGGCTTGAGCCCCATCGCGACGGTGACCAGGACGGCGGCCAGCAGGACGGCGAGCGAGCACAGGTAGGCCAGTGTCGCACCGCTGCCGTACCGGACTCCGTTGATCGCCCCCTCCAGGGCGGCGCCGAGGATCAGCGTGCAGGCCCCCGCCCACCAGGCCGCGGTCCGGACCGTGGGCAGTCGATCCTGCAGCTGGGCCAGCGCTGTTCGAGGCAGTGCTGTTCGAGGCAGTGCTGGGCGGTGCAGTGCTGGGCGGTGCAGTGCTGGGCGGTGCAGTGCTGGACGAGGCAGTGCTGGACGGGGCAGCATGGTCCGAAGCCGACGGTCGGCCGGCTGATCGGCTCGCATCGCCCGATGCCAGGCGGTGGCGAGGAACAGGCTGCCGAGGACATCGCTGGGCCGGTGCCAGCCGACCGTCACAGTCGCCGTGGTCGCGATGGCGGTGCAGGCCACCAGCGGTCCGACCAGCCGCCGACGCCAGCTGTCCGAGCTGATCGACAGCACTGCCAGCGAGACCGAGGTGACGATCACGGCGTGTCCGCTGGGGAAGGAACCGCCGCCGATCACGCTCCACTCACCGGTCCACTGGCTGTGGCTGGGCAGCGCGTGCTTGATGACCTCAACCGACAGGATCGCTCCGATCACGGCGGCCGTGCTCCGCAGCCCCAGCTGCCAGCGGCCACGCAGTCCGCCGACCACCACCAGGGCGGCCAGCGCCACGGACAGGGTCGCCACTGAGATCGTCTCCAGCACCATCAGGTCAGCGGTGCGCACGGACCAGCCGGTGCCGATCCGACCATAGGACGACAACCTGTCCAGCGTCCGTCCCCAGGGTGTCACCACGGCCAGCAGATAGGTCAGAAACAGCCCACCCATCGGTAGAGCCGCGGCACGGGCACTAGCTCTCAGATGTTCAACCACTGCCTCAGGGTCCCGCATTGACCTGAGAGAACGCTGAACGGTGTCTTTCTGAACGGTGTCTTCAGCTCCAGAGCGTGACGTGCACGGACGGCCGGAAATGGCCGACATTCACCCCGGAGCCGCGCAGCATTGCCTGGATCGCCCGCGGCGTGGTGACAAACCTGATCAGCTCCGCCGCCGCTGGGAGCACGCCGCTACCGGGCAGCGTGATCGCGTTCCAGGCACCGTCCGAGCGCAGCCCGTGATCCGGTACCCGGACCAATCGGCCGTCGGTCACGTCTCCGGCCACCGTGAAGGCCACCGCCAGCGCCACCCCATTGCCCCGCTTGGCCTCCTCCAGCGCGGCGGCATTGCTCTGGAAGATCCGCTGCTGTCCCTCCGGCACGGCGAAGTGCTCCAGCGCACGGGGCATCACGCTGTCGTCACCCACCGCCGCCGGGCCGAGCAGCCAGGTCTGCCGGGGCAGCCAGCCGGGCTCGGCCATGGTCGCCACCAACGGATGGTCCGGCGCCGTCACGATCAGCATTTGGTAGTTCAGGAACGGGGTGACGACCAGCGGTTCGTTCAGGTCGCTCGGCTTGGGCCCGATTGCCACATCCACCGCTCGGCTGTCCAGCAACGGCTGGAACTGATGGGTATGGCAGACGATCATCTCGACGTCCAGGTCGTTGGCCCGGCTGGTGAAGAGCTCAATCAGGCCCGGAGCGGCATGTTCGGCGAACAGGCTGGACGAGGCGATGCGCAGCAGTCGGCGCCCCCGTCCAGCCTGGCTGACCTCGCGGATCGTCCGGTCCTGCAAGCCCAGCATCTCGATCGCCCGGCGGGCCAGCCGCAGGCCACCAGGGGTGAACGCCAGCCCGGAAGCGGTCCGGGTGAAGAGCTTGTCGCCGAGTTCCTTGCGCAGCGTGCCGATGTGCAGCGACACCGCGGCCTCGGTGACGTTGAGCTCGGCGGCCGCGTCCTTGACCGAGCCGAGCCGCACCACTGCCGAGAAGGCCTTCAGCTGCGTCGGCGTCACACCGGCAACCCTATGTCCGGACCGCCGCCGTGACCGATCCCTCCCTGGAGCGGCGTAAAGCCGGCGGCAGGTACACCGCGCCCACCCCGTAACCGCCGGCGGCATCGTCCGGGTTGGAGATCCGGCACCTGCCGAGCGACAGACAGCCACATCCGATGCACGAGTCCAGCCCGTCCCGTAATGCCTCCAGCGCCTGGATCTGCTCGTTCAGCCGTTCTCGCCAGCCTCGGGAGATCGCCGTCCAGTCCGCTTTGGTCGGTGTCCGGGACAACGGCAATCGGCTGAGGGCCTCGCGCACCTCGTCCAGTGACAGCCCGACGTTGCGGGCGGCCCGGATGAAGGCCAGTCGGCGCAGCACCCCGCGCTCGTAGCGACGTTGACCCCCCGACGTCCGGGTCGCACCGATCAGGCCCTCTCGCTCGTAGTACCGCAGGGCGGAGGCGGCCATTCCGCTGCGGTGCGCCACCTCACCCACGGTCAACAGTTCGGACGTCATCCGACCAGAGTACTTGACATGAAGTTGACTTCAACTTTGAAGATGAGTCAAAGAGCGCCGGCCCCAAGACCGCGCCAGCAAAAGCCACGCAAGTCAAGCAATCTGGAGGAGAAATGCCCGTTGCCCTGATCACCGGCGGCTCGGCCGGACTCGGTCTGGCGCTGGCCACCGCGCTGGCCGAGCGGGACTGGGATCTGATCATTGACGCCCGGGGCGGCGCGGAACTGCAGGCCGCCGCCGCGGCGCTCGGGCCTCGGACCGTGGCCCTCACCGGCGATGTCGCCGACCCGGCACACCGACGCGAGCTTGCTGATACAGCAACCGGTTTCGGTTCCCTGGACCTGCTGGTGAACAACGCCAGCGCGCTCGGGCCAAGCCCGTTGCCCGCGCTCGCCGGGTACCCACTCGCCGACCTGGAGATCGTCCACCGGGTGAACGTGCTGGCTCCGCTGGGAATGATCCAGCTCACCCTGCCCCTGGTTGTCGCGGCGCACGGAACGATCGTGAACCTCAGTTCGGACGCCGCCGTCGAGCCGTATCCCGGCTGGGGCGGATACGGCTCCACCAAGGCGGCCCTTGACCAGCTCACCGCCGTGCTCGCCGCGGAACTCGGACCGGTCCACCCGGACCTGCGGGTCTATGCGTTCGACCCCGGTGACCTGCGGACCGCCATGCATCAGCGGGCCTTCCCGGGCGAGGACATCTCCGACCGCCCGGAGCCGAGCACCGTCGTCCCGGCCCTACTGCGGCTGATCGACGATCGGCCGCCGAACGGGCGGTACCGGGGCGCGGACCTGCTGCTCGGCCTGCTCGGCAGTGGGCCGACGACGTGACGGCCGCCGCACAGACCCACGAGCAGCCATCGGAAAGACGCAACCAACCGCACAAGCCACCGCGCAAGCCACCGCGCAGTCGGCCGACAACCCGATTCGCGCTCCCGGCCGACCTGGCCGCCGCCGAACCGCCGGAGGCCCGCGGCCTGTCCCGGGACGGCGTCCGCCTGCTTGCGGCGATGGGGGATCGGATCGAGCATGCCCGGTTCACCGACCTCGGCCGGTTCCTGGACGCCGGAGACCTGCTGGTGGTGAACACCTCGGCGACTCGGGCCGCGGCCGTGGACGGCGAGCGCCCGGACCACGGGCCGGTCGTTGTGCACTTCTCCACCCTGTTGGACGACGGCAGTTGGGTGGTCGAGATCCGGACCGCTCCGGCGGCGGACAAGCCGGTGCGCACGCTGGAGCCGCACGCCAGGATCGATGTGCCGGACGGACTTCGGCTGGTTCTGCTGGCACCGGAACCGGCAGACCAGGGCCCGGCCGGACCACGGCTGTGGCGGACCCAGCCGCTCGACCCGCAGCTGGTGAGCCGAATGCTGGGCCGGCACGGGCGGCCCATCCGGTACGGCTATCTGGCCGGCGAGTGGCCACTCGCGGCCTACCAGACGGTTTTCGCCGAGGCCCCGACATCGGACGGCGAACCCTCGCCCACCACCACAACCACCGCCGACGTCAGCCTTGGCGCCAGCGCGGAGATGCCCAGTGCCGGACGGCCATTCTCGACCGAACTCGTCACTCGATTGGCGAGCCGCGGGGTGCTGTTCGCGCCGATCACGCTGCACGCCGGTGTCTCCTCGCAGGAGAGTGCGGAACCGCCGGCGGCCGAGCGGTTCCGGGTTCCGGCCCGGACGGCGTCGCTGGTCACCTGGACCCGACGGACCGGGGGCCGGGTGATCGCAGTCGGCACCACCGTGACCCGGGCCCTGGAATCGGCCAGCACCCTGGGCGGCGACGTCCGAGCAGCGGACGGCTGGACGAATCTGGTGCTCGGCCCGGACCGGCCGGCCCAGGTGGTGGACGGATTGATCACCGGACTGCACGACCCGGACGCCTCTCACCTACTGCTGTTGGAGGCCGTTGTCGGCGCGGACCTCGTCCAGCGGGTCTACGACGCGGCCCTGGACCGGCGCTACCTCTGGCACGAATTCGGCGACACCTGCCTACTCATCCGCTAGCCCGGCCGCAGCCGGCGATCCGGTCGTCGAACTGCGGTCGTCGAACTGCGCTCGAACTGCGGTGGTCGGGCTGCACTGGTCGAGCCGCGATGGCTACTCGAGCGAGCGCAATAGGACTCGGTACAAGTACCCTGGAGCGAATGCGAAACCGCTTCCCCGGGGAGTTACGCCGAGTCCTATTGCGCAGCTCGGGAACAACAGCAGTCAGGGACGCGAGCCGCGGAACCGAATGGCGGCGCGGCCCAGGTGGAATCGGCCGGTGATCCAGCGACTTCGCACCCTCTGAGCCGGTGAAATCAAGATCAAAGCTTGACGTTTAACCCTCGGTGTCGGTGTGGGCGTGCAGGGTGAGGTCGCGTTTGACTGTTTTGCCGATGTCGTGGCGGGGGGCGCGGTGCTGGTTGGGGATGCCGGGTGGG
>Ga0307513_10003362_pt1 | contig 21718 bp, 23 predicted proteins | sample 15_EM_MG_FD_202174 | JGI IMG/M metagenome (GOLD analysis project Ga0307513, IMG submission 202174) | Populus trichocarpa ectomycorrhiza microbial communities from riparian zone in the Pacific Northwest, United States - 15_EM | ecosystem: Host-associated > Plants > Roots > Unclassified | place... | reverse complement strand
ATTGAGTTTCCCGGTAACTCGTCTGGAAAATCAGATGCATTAGTCGACCTCGGTTGCATCTGTGCTTTGCGACATCACGACAAGAGTTAACGCAAAGGCCCAGAGAAGTATGTGAAAGAGAAATAAGACTCGTAGCAGAATGATTTGTTCAGTCTTATCTTAACACTCACAGCACTTGGTAATCTATTTAATCTTTTTCTTGTAGGAATATTGTTTACTGTGTCGGCAAGGCATCACCATATATCACTCATAGTTGGCCTGCTGCCTGTCATCCCCGGCCGTCCTCAGGCACCCCCTGCCGTCCTTAGGCACCCCCCGCCGTCCTTAGGCATCCCCGGCCGTCCTCAAGCATCCCCGGCCGTCATCTGTGGCCGGCCCCCCACATTATTTATCCTCATGTGCCCGGCCGTCATTCCTAATACCTGCCGTTTGTATCCCCCCCGGCAGTCCTTGCCTACACCCTACCGTCTTTTGATACCCCCTATAGTCCCCCGCAAAACCCCGGCCGTCCTTCCATCTCCCCTGGCGTCCCCCTTAGCAACCGCTATCACGTGTCCCACCACACCAAAAAAGGCCTAGCTTGTAGGGCCCGGCCGTCCCAGCCTAGCCCGGCCGTCCCCTGCGCAACTTGACCTACACAGGACCACTGTTAGCGGTCCCGTCCCGTCCCGTCTTCTTGGCATTATCCCCGCCGTCCCTGTGGGGCCCCCGGACGGTTCGGAACACTGATCCCATTCCTCCTTTTCCTCGTCACTCTCCACCAAACTCGCTTCAGCCTTCCACCCCTTCTGGCCCCAGACGACACTTCAATACCTCTCCCTCAACTGCTTGCAAATCGACTTGTTCTTGGTAATCTGCAGAAGTATAATCTCCCTCAAATTTTGGGCCAACCCGTGGTATTCCAGATCCAGGTGCTTGAACCACCTACCCCCCTCGCCGCAACTCTAATCCCCCAGGCTCTCAGCTTTACACCCACCGCCTCGTCCCGCTCATCCTCATTCATGAAAAAACCTCTCCCCCGTTTGGCATAGATCTCTGTGACGGTGTCAGCAATTCTCCTCCCACTAAGGGCTAGTTTTTCTAGGCGGAGTTTACCCACACCGCTGGAAGAAGACACAATGATCAGAGACTTACGAGCACCTTGGAGATACTTGCCAAGTTTGCCAATCCGGATGAGATACTCGTAGCCGGAGAGGCACTCGTTGGAATCGATCTAGTCCTTTAGGCGAGGAATTTTAATGCTGAGTTTGGGAGCGATAGGTTGCTAGATGGGTTCATTATCAGTAAACGTGATACTGTTGGTGGTATGTTTGCGCCCTTCCGCCTATCCTATCTGTCCTAAGATCGGTATCCTAATTTTTAACCCAATTTCTTATAGATTGGAACCCCCATTAGCATGGTCTTCGCAACCGGGTTCTAGTGCTACTTTTGGGCGTTGGCCAGAACCACGATCTTAGGACTGAATATTTCTTGGGCTGTCAGATCACTCATGTCTTGAGCGTAACGCTTCCCTGACTGCATTGGGGGGACTTGTGGTTGCTGCCACAAGTGATCAGTGTTCCCAAGCATCCCGTCATCTGCAGTCCTCACTAACACCTATCATAGGGCCCGCCGATTACCCGTAGGGTCAGTCAATTACCTGCAGGGCCCGCCCGTCACCCTAGGGGCTGCCCGTCATCCGGAGTTACCCGGCAAATTGCTCCACTTGAGACACCTATCGCACAGTCCCCGCCCGTCCGTCCCCGGCAGTCATCCGGACGGACGCCAAGATACCCGTTCGTCCCGAGCGCTTCAGGTACTGCCGTCCGTCCCGTCCGGACCCAAAGACAGATAGACTGGACGCTTAAGTTCACTGATGCAGATAAGTGCTTCTCCAGGTTTGTTTCCAATTGTGCCATGTTAAAATCCAGAAATCTAGCTAATCAGGTTCAGAAGAATACAACAACTTCATTGGCCAATACAGAAGATCAACGAAGGAGGCTACCGGTAATATGACCTTCGCCCCTCTTGTCGGCCCCAACTGGATAACCAAAGCAGAATTCTCCTCAGTTGTACTGGAGTTCGGCTGGAGTGAGTCAGCCGAGCAACTACTCGAGTAGTTCCTTGGTGATTGACAGGCTCTGCGATCGGGGAAACAAGGAAAATATCGCCGTTGCAGGCTTGCCCTCCTTTCTCAGCAAGATCACACAATCGCCAAAGCCATAGGCACGATTCTGAAGCAGCTACTAGGCAGAGGAGGCATACCGAGTTACCTAAGCGAGGTCTTCAACGAAGCGACAGCGGAGTTTGGCGGTAGAGGGCTGCTGTGTTCCGAACCCTCCAGGGGCCCAATAAGGACGGCGGGGATAATGCCAAGAAGACGGGAACGGGACTGGACCGCTAGCCGTGGTCCTATGTAGGGCAAATTACTCGGGGGACTGTCGGGCTGGGCTCCGGTAACTCAACTACCTCACCCCTTTTTCTCTACCCCATTCCCAAATAGCAAAATCCGGCCAATGAGTTTTACGACCGCGGAACACCCAAATACACAACCCCCCTCAAAGACACACTCCCCACTGATTGGCTTGTAGCTTTGGACTACTAAGATTCAGCCAAATCAGGAGCGGAATCAGGAACGAATGTGTATTTGAGAGGGTTGTGTATTTGGATGTTCCATGACTGTACAAGAGTATAATAACTTCACGGGCGATTATACTGGATCGGTGAAAGAAACAGACCTGGCCTTTGTGCCACATGTCAGTCCCGACAGGGCAGAGAGCGCACTATTCTCCTCGATTATCCTAGAATCTGGCTGGAGCGAGTCGACTACACAACTACAACAGGACGCTAGACTGTGGCAAGTTGGATCGGGACGAAAAGTGCGCGTTGTTCTTCAAGTAAAGCTTAAGTTAGGCCGCATCAGCAAAAACCGGTTCGCTGTTTTATCGATAAACTGTGCTTCCCCGCGTGGAACCTCAAAGCCACCCGAACACTATCCAAGGCTCTTTATATCCTCAATACTACGGATTTTATTACTAATGTGCTGGTTGCGTCTGTAGGACATCTTTCCTGCCCCCAACGATCTCCTGGAGAACCGTCCATCACCCTTGATGAATTCTATGCCGGAGATCGCCAGAAATCAGTTAGTTTTGCTCGGCATGTTATAGTTTCTTTTGTTATATGCAAGTGCGGGAGTGCGGGAGTGCGGGAAATATGTTTCCGTTGATGGATGAGAAGGAGCATAGACCGTTAAAGGAAATCAGGATGGCAAAAGGAGATGAAGGAAGAACAAGAGTTGGGCATTGGATCAAAGGCAGAGGAGAGCGGAGTCTTTGTGATGCATCTCACTTGTTCAGAGATTACACATAATGTTTCTTTCTTCTGTTTTAGAACACGGAGGAAGGAAAGAGGAGATATGTGGTGATCGATAGAAGGACCAGAGCTTGGTTTTGTTTTTTGATATATACTTTTGTCCTTACCACAAGATTAGCAAGCAAGAGCGAAGAGAAGACGTTGAGCGCTATCCATCCCAGCCGCTATTTCGGTGACGTATATTTGACATTTTAAATAGAGATTGCCCTCCGACAATAAACCCAGCAACACGCATTCCACTCGACCTAGCAAGACTTCGTGCTATCGCAGGGCAGGAGATCGTACTACGGGGCTATCAGCTTACCTAGTAAATGTATGTACTTTTCTTCCCCATTACCGTAGAAACTTAAATAGAAGAAAAATGTACTAGGACGTTGGAGTTGCCTCTCCTAGTAAGGCGCCTCGTATTCTCCTTTTGCTTTGTCTCAACTGGGGGCTGAGTTTGCGGTGTTTTCCCCTCGTTCAGCTGAGAAGGGAAATTCCAACGTCCTAGCACATTTCTCTTCTATTTGAGCCTTCACGGTATTGCTTCCACGGTACTGAAAATTAGGGTGTGAATTTGAGCAGGCACTGGAGGATGGAAAACTGTGGTTGAGCTCTTGGAGACGGCCACCGTGGTGTGAAGTGTATCCGACAATGTTTCACAGGAGGGAAAATGGAATCAGAGTTACTCTACAGACAGCCCAACGGAAGATCGCTCATCGCCCTGGAACATCCTTAAGATCCTCACTGTAGTCTTCTGCGGAATACCTGCCATGAACCTTAATCCCGAAGACTTGAGCCTATTCATCCCGTTGTCACATCGAGGCTCCCATATAAAGCCTCCTTTGGCATAACCTTCGAGCTAATTATATGATAAACGCACTCCCGGCTCTCGGCTTGTCGCACGACCTGCAGCAACCCTTTCCTGGCACTAGGTTCCCCTCAACTGGAGTTTCAAACTATGATCGCGCCATGGAAAAAAGGTTTGAATTCAGTAGTGGAGCACCGCATTGGGATCAGAGGTAGCGGAGGCAAAGGGAGCACTCAGATGCATGGAGGAACACTGAAGTGTGGACAAGGGAACGTTCTAGGGCTAGAAAAGATGTATAGGGCATATGCAGAGATATAAGGCTATCACATGTACTGTACAAGTAGAGTTTTCACTACTTAAGGTGAACCGTAGCTAGCAACCTCCAGAGAGAATACACACCAGAATCTCTCTTCCCGTCAGCACACGAGTGCACGATTGACAACACCTCCATCAACACCCTGGTTGTCAACATTAGTCGGCTACTATCAAGAGCGTATCACAGTGGAGAAGGAGGCATCAATTGTGCGATTGATCCATTTTACTCTCAAGGCATAAATTTCCACCTATCCAGATATCTTCAATGTGCCTCACTCGATAATGGCAGAGGACTTCTTAATATCTGAATTCCCCATTGTTCAAGGCGATTCCACCCAATGACTACCCAGATCACTCTTACAACCCTTCCTAGAATACAGTTTCATGTACTGGGGGGCACATACAAAAAAGGGAACCCCCGCCCCAGCCAAGATTACCTGCCCTGCAGCTGCTTCAGGAATATGATGGCCACGTATCCACCCAATTACTTTTGGCCTTAGACGAGCGTGTGGATCCTTGCTGTCAAGATATGGTGCTTTAACAAAATTAACCATACATCAACGAACAAGAAAAACACCAGCCATGATAACAGCACTCCCTCACCAACCCGACTATCATTGAAACCAAAGAACAAAAAGACATGAAATGTAAACACATAGTAGAAGACATAGTAGGAATTAATATTTGACCCAGAGGAATATCATTAGGTGGTGTTGAAAATGCGGGGTCGAGAGAAGAGTTGCTTTGCCATGGATCCTTGGTGTACAGTACAATTAATTTTGTCAACAGACAACTCTCGGGCGCAAATTAGAGATCCGGAAGAAGTGACAAACAAAATGTATGGTCGCAACATAGATATTGAGGTCACTCTTTCCGGATCTTTAATTTGCGCCCGAGTAGATTGTCCACATTCAGTGGACTGCACCACTCTTCTTTCATCGGAATTGTTCAGATTGTAGCCGCTCTGACCGACATGGGATGATGCGATACAAACGGAGAGGATTTTCAGGGGCAAGTTATAGGCCCCTTGCATCGGCTGCCGGGAGGGGCCATGAGTAAGTGATGAAAATACTGCTCAGGCGGGAAGAAGTCAACCCTGACAAGGCAGGTAGTGCGAACCGAACACCTCTCTCGCATGCCGGTGGCGAAGGACATGAGCCCTGTGTGAAGACACTACTTGGGCGCGGAGACACCCCCAACAAGGCAGATATGTAGGGCAATGCACTCCTCTTATATACTGCTCATGGTGAGTATGGAGAAGTGGTGAAAATACTGCTCGGACTTACTGAGGTCAACCCCAACAAGTCGGATAATAAGTGCCGGGTGCCACTCTCGTATGAAGTTGCCAATGGATATGAGAGAGTGGTGAAAATGCTACTCGCCTGCAAGCAATTGGTGGGCCCTATTTTAAGTGCCAGTTTGCCCTAGAACAGCAGGGCCCAGCCGTCGACCCATAAGATACCCGTCTTTCCCGGATACAGACGCCGCGGCCGGCGGTCCTTCCCACTCTGCCAGGGACGCCCGGGAACACCGGTGATAGAGGGGGCGAAAGTGAAGTCAAGAAGGAAACAGCTGTATATTCTTCCGATTCCTACCATGCTTGCTTGTCCTATCTAGCTATGGTAGAATAGAGGGTTCATAGAGACAATTCAAGGAACTTCCCCCAACTTCCTTGCTTGCAGAAATCATTGCTGGAATGTTCAGAAAAAGTAGTTCAGGTCCAATCCGCACCCAGTATTCTGATAGATCCTCCACTTTGCATTCCCAGAATTTCAGGCCATGTGTGAGATTATTCTCGTGTGGGGTGTACGAACCAGGTATACCTATTCCCCCTCTTCGATTGATAATAAGTGCAAAGGAAACAAATAACTGAACGGCCGCATAAAGGGGAAAAGCGCAAAAGGAAAGTTCTTCCTTACCGAGTGATCGTTAGTGATTTCACAGTAGGAGTTATTTGCTCCATATCTCGTGAAAGCTTGCATCCAGGCAACTCTCCTCCTCGGGGTCCGGAAAAAGGTCTGTCTCAGTAACCAGGTATACATTAGAGGGACCATTGGTATTTAGGGCACCCCAGTGTTCGGGACACACCCAATGTTGGGGAAACACCCTGTATTCGGGGGACTATAAGTGTTCGAGGCGCTTGCGGTTTTCTGGGCTCCCGCGGTGTTGAAGGCACCGTCAGTGTTCGGGGCGGCCTCGGTGCTCTGGGAGCCCACGGTTTTCAGACCCATGCTGTTGAGGGCGCCCTCGGTGTTAGAGGGACCCACGGTTTTCGTGGTACTTGTGGTTTTCAAGGTACCCACTGTGTTCAGGGTACCCTCAGTGTTCGAGGTATGGCTTTCGGCCCACTGGTGCTTTTCAGGGTGCCCACGGTGTTTGGAGCACCCGTGGTGTTCGGGGGACAAACGCAAGTATCCTTCAGGATTATGAAGCGAGCACCTACTAAGCCACCAATAAAACAAGCCCCCAAACCATAAATGATGCAGGTGAGTAGGGTGGCAACAATTGCTAAAAGATATAAGTAACAAAGTCAGAAGGTGGGACCACACAAGGCTCTAGGATTTCTCAAACCAATAACCGCTCCTCGCATATTGAATACCAGCATGACGAAATAAAAGGATTGGCGGTTGGCTGTTGAGATGCCTCCAAAGCAGTGTGGAGTCAACCCGTTAAGTATGGATTCCATCTCAAGCACACAAACGGCGGAAAAAGCCATTAGTGGACAGGGACTTCAGCTCAACGATGCTGTAAAGATGATACGGACTATGGCTCGCGGAAAGCCCAGACTTATATGCAGTATGTATTGATGCTCAGATCAATGTGCAGCAGGAATCGAGTCAAGTCCCTTAATTGGCCTATTCAAATTCTACTAAAGTCTTCCAGAACTCAGATGTTCATGGAAGGAGGACAGTACATCCAGGCTGCTGTTAGGAAGAAAAGGTAAGGACTATAGGTATCACTTCCTAGAGGCATGATATCATTAGTCACGGCTATCCTCACATTGAGATTGCTTCAGCGACTTGCTGTTAAAAGAGCCATGGGCGCAAATGTTGTGGTGGAAGTGTATCCGAACATCTTGAAAGGGGCCTCTCACATTGATCGGGAGGATGATTAACAGTATTGAAAGTTTACATTTGCAGGGGCTAATAAATACTTAGAGAGATACGAATAACAAAAAAAAGACCAAAGAAAACCCACACGCCCAACCCCACGCCCTGCCCACAATAACACAGACTTCGACCCCCTCTCCGAGAACAGCAAACTTCCAGCGGAGTCATTAGCTCACTCCTAGTCTTGTAGCTGGGCCCCCAGGGGCTCCAGGTCACCTGCCCGAGCCCCCTCCACACTAAGCTTCGTTCCGAGAGCCACAATCTCTAGCTGTACTCTCAATATCGAAGCGTTTTTTTTAAAAGAAAATACCACCGCACACCACCAAAACCCGGCCGGCACACAACCAGTGTTCCCAACCGTCCCGGGCGGACTGCAGGGCCCTAGCGTCCAATAGTCCCGTCCGTCTCGGGCAGGGTTGGTATGGACGGCCGGGCAAGGCGTCCGTCCTCGATATTCACTGTAGGACTGTAGGTTGACGGCAGGGCCCTGCAGTCTTGCTAGAAATGGTAACTCCCGGTAGGGTCCGGTCGTCTTTTGAATTGACGGGCGTCACCTGCAGGGCCCAGCCGCCATCAGTAAGGACGGGCGTCACATGTAGGGCCCGGCAGTCGCCTGTAGGTACCTGCCGTCACCTGTATATTAGAATCAAAATGTTTCGCTTCTTTATGGTAACACATACCTCATGCTAATGCTAATGCTAATGAGATTTAAAAATGAAACATAAACTAAGACACCTATAGGGGCCGTCCGTCCCGGGCATAGATCAGGACGGACTACAATTTGGCGTCGGTCCCGGGCAAAGGCCTCAAACTTGGCGTCCTTCCCGTCCTAGGCCAAAGACGGACGGACTGGACGCTTGGGAACACTGCATACAACAGCAGTCGTTTTAAAAAAACGCTTCGACACTACGAGTAGAGCAGCAGTCTGTGCTTGCGGGATCTACTTGGCAATTTAAAAAGTCTCCGGACGCTTTTGTGCCAAGATAGGTATTAATAAGTGGAGGGCGTCCGGAGACCTTTTAAATGGCCAAGTAGACCGGGTGGGTGCCATGGGGGTAGAACAAGATGATCCATCCATCGACGATGTTGATAGCAACTATGCCGAGACCAACAACAGGAGTAGCCGCTAAGGAGTCGTATATCGCCCATCAATCTGTGGAGTCCAATAAGAACAAGTCAGGAAACAGGATACTTTGAAACTTCTAGATTGCTCGGACAAACCAGTAGCCGAGGGCATAAACGAATATGTGAGTGAGTGAGGATTTTTATTTGAAGGTTCTTGAGGGCGAAAGTAGAAGTTCTGCTGGTCCCGGAGGAGGAAGGAATATAGATAGCGGTGAGTGGAGGATTCTAGGAAAGAAGGACACAAGCAGCCATTTAGTAATTCATATTCAACTCACGTTTCCATTATCATGACGCATCTAACGGTTATAAGGAAGCTCAGAGAATATGAGTAGTACTTACTAGTTAGTCGGCCGCCGAGTTTTATGCTATTGCCAGCAGTGCTAAAAATGTTGAAAATAGAGGTAATGATCGGACAGAAGGGTTTCGTGGAGTAAAAGCGAAGTGGCTCAAGTAAACGAGAGTAATCGTGTTGAAGGGTTTAAGGAGATCATTCAGAGAAAATGATGGAGGAAAATGGGAAGGAAAGGAAAATAGGAGGAAAGGAAAGGGGAAGAAAATTTAGGAGAAAGTTTTTCAACGCTTGCGTGTCCACTGGTGCGTACTGCTACCTACGAGTTCGGGCATTTCCAACAAGCATCCTGGTTGCCATCCATTCCAACTGCTGTTCCTGCTTCGTCACAAGGTTGACGGTCGCATCACATACATTATAATATTAACAAATATGTCCCACTGCCATCTCAGTCACCAAGTGGTGTGTCTGATGAGTAGGAGTCTCCATTGACCAGCCAGGCCATTATGCGACTAGAATACGCCAGCCGGAAAGCTCCACCCTATTTCAGTCACAAAGGGGGGAGCTGACCTTGAGGGCGATAATGTATGAAGAAAGAGAAACGTTCAGATAATGTTTCTGGAATCGCAAAGTCCCCGTCAAGCACCAAACTCATTCCCAGCAACCATGGATCGATAACTAAACACCAGCACTTACTTAAAGGGTCTTAAAAGCAAATTGAAAATAAATACATCCTTCGAAAGTTTATGGGCTTGAATAAGTCAAGTTGAATCCTAAGCTCGTTTCCCCGCTTCCTTCCCCCCAATCATATTTCTCTTCTACCCCCAATCGTCTCTCTCGACACCACAAAGTGTCGGTCAAGAGGGGCCCGAGAGAAGTAATACATACGCACCACGTATCCACCAATATCACCCCCTCATCTCACTGTACTGCTCTTATAAATACACAAACTAATTCTAATTAGATATCACTATTGAGTGTTTAGGGTTGCATAATTCATACTAGCAGTCTCCACCGTGTCCAGGACGAAGCTATGCGGTACCGAGCAGGATCACCAACAAGCAATCCTCCGTTACCTTGCCCTCGCAATCTCCCTCTTATGCACCAAAAACCCTGCTCGCTGCCCGCCCAGTTTCCTCGCCGGTATTGTGGAGACTGTAGTAATCAAACAAGACACGAAAACCTGACCGCTCCTCACCAAAGCATCTGCCATGAGAACCCGTCAGGTCCAGATACCCCAAGAGCATCGGGTAGAGGCGCTCCCACGGGAGTCTATCAGTCAGCCAATCAGGATTTTCATCAAGGCTTCCGCACCTAAACCTTCGAAACTAACCCAAGAGGCCTACCTACCGTATCATACCAGGATACCTCCCAAGTTCCCAGCACAACTAGAGCTACTACTCGAACATCCAGCACCAGTCAGTAGAAGGTAATAAGCCGTGCATCAATCTTCACTCCCCTGGCACATGCCAGTATCCTGATAACAGCCAATATTTTCACATCGTCGTCAAACCCCGCTCCATTCCAACCTCGAAAGCGCGGTACCTGTCGCCCGCCTGTACCCCGCTACACATTTACCCGATCAAACCTACCCGCATCTTCTCCTCCCCCCCAGCGTCCGCACACCTACCGCATACATACTATAACTTTCAAAGACCACACTACCCGCTCCGTACCGCGAATCCGCGGGGTTGCTCCTCAGGATACAATCACTCCCTTATTATGTACGCGGCACTTAAAGCTGCCATCGCATACACGGCAGGTATGTAGGTTAGCTAGCGGGTAATGCATAGCAATATATGACACACCAGTACCCAACCGCATAGCATACCGATACCGTACAAGAACCGTATGTGAAAACCCGAGTTTGCTCCTCCTCCCTTCCCTCCAACCCCTCTTGCAGCGGCCCGCATGTTGTCCGGAGATGTATTGGATTGGGGTGAGGTTTTATGTTGTTGGTGGTGTTATTATTCGAACACCCTAGGTCATAATACAGTATCTATCACACCTACCAACATCTAAGAACCATAACACCATCAAACACCGGTTCTAAAACCCGGTAACAGCAAAATAGTAAAAGCCCAGCACACAGCAACCCAGCACCGTACCGTCCCCCGGCTCTGTTTCCAGTTTCCTATGAGAATGAAACGGTTGCGGGCACCTATCTACCGCAATTCAGAATTTCATACCCGGCCAGTTTGAAATTAAACGGGCGGGGTGCAGTTTTATGGGGTCTAATAGCACCGCACCACTGCACCCACTTTCCTTATTCATTCGCCGGACGACTTTTCCGTGGCCTGAGCTAACCCCACACTCTCACCGGACGGTATCGCCCCCGCTCCACGTTCTCCTCATGGCAACAGGAGCGGCAGGCGGGACAATAGAGTTTTTCTTCTCCGCTTCTTTTTTGGGAGTGTGGAAGGGGTTTGGGGATTAAGAACTCGAAATTGGGATGGGGTTACGTGGTCGTTCGTGGAATAGGTGTGGAGTGGGCTACGACATGCTACGATATGATACCGGCATGCGGTCCTCGAACGGGTAAGATTGCGGAAGTGTGCTGTACCGTACGGCTCCGGGTTCGTAACTCATCGTATATAAGTTCGTTCATTCTTCACCAACGAGATTACAGCCCCTTTTAACAAGTTGAACACACCGGTTGTGATGGATGGCAAGAGGGAGGGGTAGGAACTTGATTCCTTTTCATCCACGAGTACGATACAGTGCCATATGCATAGTTCCCACAGAGCACGACGATACCACGCAAACAATCACTTATAAAAACAGCTGTCAAAAACCGTTAGGTGGCCCCTTGTCCCACCTAGTCATGTCGATCTTCCCGCTGCCTCCGCTCCCTCCACTGCGCAGGTGGTGTGCTGCAGGCAGGTGTGCTCTATCGCCACGCTTGAATCTCCAACGGCTAAAAGCTAAGGCATGACGCAGAACCCTAGTGTTCCATTTACCAACAATTCCTAGAGCATAGGAACGCATAGACTGATCCTAGGCACGAGGCATCCGGCATGCACTCACACCTACTCACACTCACCCACAAGAGCAGACTAACCTACATCCTGCTAAATACTACTATTACGCGCAAACCTGCTACGACTAACAGATGTTGTATGAGTTCCATACTCCCGGCAGAAAATCGATCTGCCGTACCGCCACAAAAGGTCCCATTCTTCACTCCCTAACCCACAAAAGTAAGCCCAATTTCTCCCTACCTCCCCAGCCGTCCAAAGCATTGCCCTGTTTCAATAGTGTCGGCACCAGCACATAGCACTCCCATCATACCATACCATTTCATTTATTTATCATCTCTAACCCCCGGCGGGGGTACTCACACGGGATCACCTGACACGGACGTTCCGGGCTAATCCGGATGTCCCAGCGTACACTCTGCGCTCACCAGCGTGTAAGGGTAATGATAATGCGAGCAGGCGGACCGCGCAGGAGGTACGATCAAAGTTTGTGGGGGACTAGGGTTGGAGCGTATGCACTCTGCCAACACCCCACTACGTATACCACCAGCACCCATAATATCTCAAACTGTCTTGCGAGCATGATAGAACATAATGGATTCCCCTTTCGAGGGCTCGGTCAGACGAACCGACCGACCAAACAAGGGCAGGGCAAAAGGTGAGAATCGAGACAAGTATCGTAAAGAGAAGGCAGAAAAAAGGAAAAGAAAAAAATAGGGCTTGTCAGATATCACCGCAAGCCAAGAGGAGTTCAATGCGAAAGTTGAAATTCTTCACCTCGTATTTAGGATACTACACTCGCCTGAAGCATAGCCCACTATACAAATACCACGGGCAGGCACTTCTGTAATATTATAATAATAATATTATTATTATTATACTTCTATCATACCCATTAGTTAGCCCCATCCATTTTAGAACTCTCATAATATAACCGCCTCACAAACTCGAGCCCAACTCGAGTGATACTCCATGACACTAACCCATCCCTGCAAGTTTAGCCTCCCATGACACGATCCCAGTTTGTATACCGTACCCCCCCAGCCCTACAGTGCTACAAAGAAGATCCGTCCCAACCAGCCGCCCTGTCTCGCCCTATCTATCGCGTGCGAAGCACGCGAAACATATCGAAACCTTGATCGGCGGTGAGGAGTTTTAGACTCGGCTCGGGCGCGGTATTATGCCATGCCGGTACGAACACGGGTGAGGTAAGGTAAGGTAAAGTAAGGTGAGGTGAGGTGAGGTGAGGTAAGGTAAGGCTTTTTTTTCTTCCTTTCTCTGTTATGCTCGTTTGTTCGTTTGTTGGTTGGTTGGTTGGTCCGCCGAATGCGGCGGGCGGGCGAGCGAGCGATGTGGGTGGATGGGTGGTGTTGGTGAAGCTCGGAGTCTGGGTTTTGGGGCAGTCTTTTTTTCTTCTTCTCCGCGGTTGGGTTTACCCGGTGTTGGGATCGCGCCGTCTTTCGCCTACAGATAGTGTTCCCAGTATTCAGCCCTGGTGGTGGTGGGAAAGGTCTCTAGAGTAGTATCGTACTATACTCGAGCATGATATCATGATATGGTATGCGGGCTTTTGTCTATGCAATAACTTGTATTTTCTCATTTTATCTAGCCATCGATAAAGTTCTAACCTTACATACTACGTTTCAAGTTGTATCATGTATCATTGTAGAATTTGATATCTGGTGCCCCCCCCGGTTCATGATGCTGCCGGTTTGACGGAAATCCGTGGACAAGTGGATTAATGCTGCAAAGAAAGGTGGGATGGTTCGTTAGTTGGTACTTGTGCGTTCCTTCTTCCGCAATAAAGTTATCAGGCTTGACACTTTTACCGAATGATGCGCTTCGGACCATCAAACTACTGCATTATCTTGCAAATCATCTCTTGAACCGGTAGAGCGCGAAGGGCATCAAACCGGGACCAAAGGGGTGCCGAATCCCGATCTTGGATTGGAGGATCACAGCGGTGAACTTTAGGAAAGTAAAAGCTATGATGCAAGCTGTAGGCACGTCAACAGCTTCCTGAGTAGAGAGAGATAAGCGGTTTTTCTTTTCCTCTCTTTGTTTCTCTCTGGCCAGATATACGGGTACCCAGCTAGAGAAGTTAGCCCTACGGAATTCGAAACCCTGTGGAGGGCGAAACATGCACTGTGAGTAGAGTACTCAGATATTCGCAATGTCGAATATATCACACACGCGGTGGACAGGCACTGTACCACCGGTAGTACACGTACAGTACGGAAGAGTACTTTGGCAGAGGTGTGTGCAACCTCAAGCTTTGAGGCTGGATTGGTTGCCAGAGAACCCGCTGACCCCCAATTCGCCGTTTTCAGGGAGGGCCCACTTCAAAGCATGTTGCACCGTGATAGCCTAACAGTTTGTGAATTGCCGACACGAATCTCCTGGTGTGGTGAGACTCCCTATTGCATCTACTACGGCACACAAAATTTCCAAAATGTTAAGTGGTTAGCAGGATTGTGTGCGATGACTATCGGTAGTGGTGCTGAACCGGATACTGTATGCTCATTCCCAACAAAATAGAGAAGAGAAGCGAGGGAGAGGGGGAAAAAAGGGGGAAAAAGAAAGAATGGGAAAAAAGAAAGAAAGAAAAACTCTTCGATCCCCTCCGATTCTCTTAGTGTTGTGCGGTGCTGTGCGGTCCTGTCTATGCGGCCACAATCTCCGACGCGAAGAATACAGTATTACAAGTACAGTACGAGACAAGACAATGGAAATGTTCTCTCCGAGGCGTGTCCTCCCTCCCGCCGGACAGGCTTCTTCCTTCCTTTCCTTCCTTTCCTTTCTTTTTCTCTCTCTTCCGAGCTCCACTGCTAGTACCATACGGTACTCGTAACACTTGCGCGTCCCGAAACTTGAGCCTTGAATCCGGGGTGATTAGTGCGAAAGTCGAGGCGAATACATGTAACGAAGTTTTAGAGATCCGTGCTGTGCTGTGCTGTGGGTTTTTTCTTCTTTCTTCTTTTTTGCTTTTGCTTCTCCCTGCTCGCGACCGGCAAGGGGATCGGATCAGTAAACTGCAGCATTGGCTGTGCTCGATCTAAAATACTCCGCGGTTGTGGTTGCTTTTTTATTTTGTGTCTGCCTTGGTTTAGTGGGTTATGCAGGAAAGGGAGAAGGAGAGAGGCAGGAGGAGGGAGAGGTGGGATGCTGTTTGCGGCAGGGAGGAAGGAAGGGTCGCTGGAGGGGGTACGGTAGACCACCGTATTGTATTTTGAATAAAGGTGTGTTGAAAAGGGAAAGGATTGTTGTCTTTTTTCTTTACTCCTTGTCGGTCGCTTTCTTTCTACCACACTCTCGGTATTTATTCATTCGAATTTCATCTTTCCCAAGGCGGAAAAGATGGGATTTTTGAGAATCGGCATGTTTAGTGGATCCCCGGGCACGGAGCTGAATAGAGGACGGGGGCTTGCGATTCCCTGCCACGGGACAAAGCACAGCGCAGCGCGCCCAACAGAGCAGATCAAACTTGGACCAATACCCGTACCGGCACCGGTACCGTACTAGCGCAACAAATGACTGGATATTTTACCTTACTATGGCCTAATCTCGATTGACTCAACACCCCCGAGATAAAACCGGGCCTGCTCCGGCATTATGATACTGGACCGTATTCGAGCACCGGTATGCCCAAGCTGCTATATATAAGGTGGGTCTAGAGTCTGGACCGTAGCAGGGAGGGCACACCTGCTGCTGCGCCAACGGCGGGGAGGAGGGTGGCCAGCATCTCTCGCTTCCCTCGTGCCTGAAATGAAATGGTGGATGGAAATGAATGCCGCTGGTGCCAGATTGCTGAAGCAGATGGCTTTTTCCTTTTCTTCTGATGGGGTCAATATCAATCGTGGTCGTGCGCTATGGCACCGTTGCAATATAGTAGTGTGCAGTGCTGGTGCCGTATGCTTCTCGGAATTCAAGATAGACGGCGGTACTGTACAGTACCGGTACCATACTCTACGAATAGGAGAGCCGTGTCACAACATGGTATTCACTCTGGTGCGAATGTTTTCCCTTTCTGCCTTTTTCTTTCCCCCCCGTCTTCCAACATCCTGCCTACTGTACTCGAGTACCCCTGTGCATTGCCGCCCCGGCGCCAGTGCGCTCTTATTTACTTTTGCGGGACATCGCTTGGGGGTGTGTTCGTGCTTTGGTAGGGCAGAAACTGTGGATGTTCAGCCGCAAGGGAATGGAGTTTGCACTCCTCTGCACCTTGCACTTATCATGTTGTACTTGTATGGAGGCATCTTTGGGGTAAATGGTATCATACTGCGAGCTCGCGTCCGCCCTGTCCTCCCTTTCAGTCGACTCGCTTTTGCATTTCGCCCAGTGGATAACCACAGCGGCAGCAATGTCCGTCCGCTTTCCAAATTTCTTTTTGCTGTCGCTTTCAGTTATATGTTCCAAGAACTATGATAGCTTTACCTTGGGTTTGACCGCTTTCGCCTTCTATTATGCCGTAGCTTACACACCAGCAATAATAATAGCTAAGGAGAATTAATTAGTTGCCCCGTCTGGTAATGTATGTGGGGAAAGGGCGGCGGCCATTGTGGACGCTGTTGTAGTCTTTGCCAAACCTTCATGCACACACACTGTCTCTCTACCGGTACTCGAGTACCTTATCTTGCTTTTTTTTTTTCTTTTTTTTTTTACTTGTTCGCCCCCGGATCTTTCATCCTTGGGGGCTGCAACGGATTTGCCAATCCTGCTCCTGTTTCTGACTTTGGAGTAAGTTAGTCCGCTTTTGTGCCTGTCAGCCTGTCAACTTAGTGTGGGTAGACTACCGTAAACTTACGTGCTCTCCACTCACACACTCTTTCCCGCCGTCTCCCCCCCCACCTCCACAAAGCTCCTGAGCTTCACGTTCTAATTACCGTTCTTTTCTTCCCATTTTCCTCCATCTTGCATTACCCACTCTTTAAATTGCTTCCGAACTTGCTGATGGTTGAGAGGGACAAGTTCTTTTCCTCCAAAGTCTGAACTCCGGATCCGCTGCGTAAGGAGTATCGGGTCCTTCAGATCCCCTCGCCCAAGCTCTCGAAACCGTCATAGGCACGGCAAACATGAGGATTCGCATTCGTGAACAGCTCAGTTTGCTAGTCGCTCTGACTGCACTGATAGCAGTTGGTGTCTTGGCCGTTGTAACAGTGAGCTCCCTTCTATCCATCCATTCCCAACTTACCAAACCAGATCAAACTTTGACCTGGTGCCCAACAATCGTTTCTAACGAGAGCAGTATGTTCACAATTACCGACTAGTCCTTGATGTTCGATCGTCCAGATTCTCACTCACTGCCTCATTAAAATCCGCACAAGTCACCCAGTCAATTGCCCTGCTATACAACACCGTCTATGCCATCAGCACTAGGGCCATCTTGCAGGGTGCTTTACGGAGGTACCAGAAGGGGAACAATACTGTGGATAATTGGCTACGGACCATCGATGACTTGAAAAACTCGGCTAGTGCTGATATGGGGGGCTTCCCGCATGTCTTGCAGATGGTGGTTTATGATGAGAACCTTAGCACCGGTATGGTCGGAGTGCCTGATGGAACGGTGATTGATGGAATGCAACTTGGTGCTGCAAACCCAAACTTTACCGGCACACTACCGAATGGGACGACGATAAAGGTTGGGGGTGGGCTGGGTGGCAGGCTGGGTCTGTTGAACGTTACGGGAGATAATGCTAATGGGGTTATGTTACCTCCTGACCCAGCCAATGGAAACGTCACGTACCCAATGCTTCTCGCGAATTCGTCTGCGGCTTACTATGCTGAGGCTGATGCGAACCTCACTAAAGGACTGCCAGTGAAGGATGGGCTTCCCCATAGACTGTACCCTTTTTTGCAGGGCAGTCAGGCACTTGCCCCGAACAACGTGTTTACCCCCGAGGATATATATTCCAAAAGGGGATTGCTGCTAGGTCCGATGAGGGTTAGCGAGTCGCTCTACATACTATCGTTCACTATTCCAGTCATCAATAACACTAGCGAGGCGACACTGTTGGGGTTTCTCACGGTCATACTGAACGCCGGTGCAATACTGGACATTGTCCAGGATACGCGCGGTTTGGGGTCTACGGGCCAAACAATATTGGTTGGCCCAGCTACACCTAACAACAAATGGACGGATCCCACTCTTTCCGCCATCTCCGAGACGTGGAATAATACAAATACCCGGTCGGATTCTACCGGCGCCCCTAGAATTACTAGGAGGAGCTCTCTGGATCGGGATACGACTTCTCCCGAGTCAACGATTGAATGGGCGGGGAGAAAGTTGGGTCTCGGAAAGAGGGCTCCCCCCGAAGATATAGGAGACTATCAGTTCCGATACCTGGTCCCACCAGGTAGGCACCCGGTGCTGGCCGGGGAGGTACGTGAGCTGAAGGATTACCCTATGGTTAAAAAGGCCTACCAAGTCGGGATTAGTGTGAATAGGCGGGAGGGTCATAATGGCGATGGGGGAGGGAGTAATCTCGACACGAGGAATTCCGAGGACCGGGTTGTTAGCGTTGGGTGTGGCTCCCCTTTCACCGTGCTCCTCTTCCCGGGCTAACAGATTATAGCTTTTCCACCGTGGAAGTCGTCAGGAACCTCGCTGATTGGACCCTTTTGGTGGAACAGGACCAAGGGGAAGCCTTTAAACCGATCTACAAGCTAAGGAATATATTGATAAGCACAGTTTTCGGAACCTTCGCTGTTGTCATTGCCTTGGTGTGCCCGATAGCTCACTTTGCCGTCAAGCCCATAACCAGATTGAAGCGTGCAACAGAAAAAAGTAGAGAATTTTCTGACTCTTATCGTACTGGCCTGAGCCCAATGCTGCTTGTACTGAATGCTAACCCCCCCTCTGTAGGCACTCGACCACCTTCTTATACCCCTGATGGCGGATCATCCGGGGCGATCGGTTCCCTCGATCCTGAGGCCAATTTGGAGGATCTGGAAAACGGGGATCGAGGGCGTAACCGGTTTTACGGAATGGGAGAATTCGCGCGGCGCCGGCGTCTTAGAAGGGATAGTTCTCAGAGCGGGGACGGGAGCGATGAGCAGAGAAGACGGGCGTTTCGGATCCCTGGCAAAGTGCGGGAAAGGAAACATATTATCGACGATGAACTCACCGACTTGACACGGACGTTTAATGAAATGTCCGAGGAACTCGTGAGGCAATATGAGAACCTTGAGGAGCGGGTTGCCGAGCGGACCAAGGAGCTTGAGGAGCAGAAGAAGGTTGCCGAGTCAGCCAACCGGGCTAAATCACTCTTCGTGGCTAATATCACTCACGAGCTGCGAACACCTTTGAACGGTATTTTGGGTATGTGCGCTGTTTCCATGCAAGAGGACGACATACCCAAGATCAAGCGGTCACTCGCTGTGGTCTACAAGAGTGGGGAATTGCTACTCCATCTTCTCACGGATTTATTGACTTTCTCGAGGAACCAAGTCGGGCATATGGCTATATCACTGGACGAGAAGGAGTTCCGGATGGCGGAGATATCGACGCAGATCAAGGCTATATTCGAAACCCAAGCAAATGAGTCTAAGATTGATTTTAGCATTAATATTACGCCGGAGAAGGCTGTTCAGCAGATGGTGTTTTGGGGTGATTCGAACAGGATACTCCAGGTTTTGATTAACCTGGTTAGCAATAGTCTTAAGTTCACTCCGTTAGTTAAATTTCGCCCTCTTTCGGTTGCGGTGCTGATATCAGAGTAGGGAAAACGGTGCCGTTCAGGTTCGAATGAGGCTACTGCAAGAGGTGCTACCGGTCCCTGAAGGAGCCACAATACGGCGTGGCAGCTCCAGGACCGGATCCAAGCGTGACCAGAGGTCAAGAACCGTCTCCCGAATTAATTCTACAAACACCCCTCGGAACGGGTCACCTGCCGCCAGTAGCTCTCCCCCGACGAGCCAAGCAGCCAATCCCCCCATTACCGAGAAGGTTGGTGACCAGATACTCGGGGATGGACCAGTGTTAGGGCCGCCCCCAAATGCTAAGACATATATGTTCGAATTTCAAGTTGAAGATACCGGCCCTGGCATCCCGGAGCATCTCCACCAAGAGGTCTTTGAGCCATTTGTTCAAGGCGATCTCCGCCTGAGTAAGAAGTACGGTGGAACAGGTCTCGGCCTTAGCATCTGCGACCAACTCGCAAAACTAATGCATGGCACAATTGAGCTCAAGAGCCTGGAGAAGGCCGGGACAACTTTCACACTGAAAATTCCTCTAAAGCACGTAAAAGAGTACACCCCAAGCGTCGGCGCCGGCTCCATCGTCGCACCTATTGACAGAGCCCTGCCCGAGACGGCGTCCGCCAAAAGCGTCCAAAGTGGTGTCTCCTTTGGAAAGAATCACAAGCCACGCCTGGTAGGCCTCAGCCAGCCGTTCTTCGCCCCCAGCATACCACCGAATCCAACGCCCGACCAGGAGTTCCCCGAGATGGCTGCGAACGGCGGGATGCACGAGCACCGAGGGAATGAGGACACGGGGAGGGTTCGAGTGCTAGTCGCGGAGGATAACAAGGTCAATCAGGAGGTTGTGCTTAAGATGCTGAAGCTCGAGGAGATTTACGACGTTACCATTGCAAAGGATGGGCAGGAGGCTGTGGACAGAATTAAGGAGGCGTTGGACGTTGGGGAGAATTTCCAACTGGTGCTTATGGATATTCAGGTATTTTCCTTCCCTCCAGACAGCTAGTCGGACAAGTGCTAATAATGAACAAAAGATGCCAAACCTCGACGGCATAGAATCCACCAGAATAATCCGCCATTTGGGCTACGATGCACCCATAGTGGCATTATCAGCCTTTGCCGAAGAAAGCAATGTTCAAGACTGTGACTACTCCTCCACCCCCCCTTCCTCCTCCCCCCCTCAGCTGCGCAATACTAATCTAGCTCGTGTAATAATAAAAAGGCCTCGACGCGGGCATGAACTACTTCCTAGAAAAACCCATCAGGCGGCCCCAACTCAAACAAGTCCTGAAAACTTACTGCTACACTATAAAAGAAGAGTGCGCGTCCTCCATGGAGCAGCTTGCTGAGGGGTCCGCTTCTGTGGGGACGACTCCGATGACTACGCCTCCCGTGGAGACGGCGGAGGGGAAGAGTATTGGGGGGTCGATTGGTGGTGGGGGATGGGAGTTTGGGAAGGGAGAGAGGCTAAGGGGTTGAGTATATATACGTTCCTCCCCCTTCCTCCGCATATGTTTGAGAAGAGATTTCCCCAAGGTCTTTTTGGTCATTTTCGCCCACTTCCTGATGCCTTCGGGAGCTTTACTGTAATCCTACTGTTTTCTTCCGCCTTTATTTCTTCATTCTGGCGCACTTTTGGAAACTTGCTTTTTATCGGGGCGTTTTTACTTTTCTCTTTTCATAATCTAACAAACAGGAAAATTATTTTTTTGGGATAAATGAGGAATATCTTTCTGGGTTTATTTTGGGATACTATGACACGTTACGGTATTGGGTATCTTTCATTGTTTTTTTAGCGGTTAAGTAAAGGAGGGAGGAGGGCACTAACTTTTCTTCCCTCTTCTTTCCTTTCTACTGGTTTTGGGGAATCTTTTTTCTCCCCACCACTACCGTAAAAACTTGAATAATTGGACGGTGTGCTATGAAGTCCAGAATTCCCTTCTCTGGAAAGGGGGTAAAAGCACAGCAAAAACACGGCCCCTTTCCCCCCTCCGAGACAGAAAAAAAAACAAAAATTTCTTGACCTTACTAGGAGAGGAAAGTCCAACGACATAGCACACCG
>Ga0307513_10003361_pt1 | contig 21721 bp, 28 predicted proteins | sample 15_EM_MG_FD_202174 | JGI IMG/M metagenome (GOLD analysis project Ga0307513, IMG submission 202174) | Populus trichocarpa ectomycorrhiza microbial communities from riparian zone in the Pacific Northwest, United States - 15_EM | ecosystem: Host-associated > Plants > Roots > Unclassified | place... | reverse complement strand
ACACTAAGATAGTTCATAAGATGTCAAATCCATAAAGAATGCAAATGTGGAGGGACATACGCATAGCAACTGTATATGCGGGTGTTAGAGATGTTCGATCTGAATACTCTTCCATTTTGTTGATACCTGCTTGAACAATGTTGGACGTTTCTGGATATTGGACTTGATGTTCCTTCCAAACCTCGGCGATTGCAGAAAAAGAACGGATGGCCTCGCAAAGAGTTGGAGTTTTCTCTGCTGATAGACACTGCTGGAATGCATGAGGAATCTATCAGGTTGAATTAAGCTTGACATATGTCACAGAGATGAAACATATAGAGAGTATATCATAGAATGCCTGAAGGGCATCCCAGTCATCTCCTGTCAAGTAATGCCGTTGAAGGTCTTTGAAATCGGGCATTGAAAGAAATTTGACAATAAGCTAAAACATATAAGTGATGAACTTATACTGGCATCACATAAACTTACTGGTTTGCAAAAAAGGGCACGTTCAATCATAAGACATGTTGATGACCACCTTGTGTCAACGTCACGAAGCAATTGGACATCATCACCAAAATGCTTTATTGCCAGTTCTGAAAAGCATTGCCGACGAATAGATGATGCTCGAATCTAAATTAACATGAACATGTGATGATAGAAACTCCAGATGAAAGCACTCACGACGCGGATGAGGATTCGCAGGCATGCGATGGGATCCTCAGTGAGCTTGTTCAAGAAGGTTCCCTCTTCATCATTGTCTTCGTCTGATGGAAATGGATCGAAGTCGAGTGAGGAGATAGCGGCTAAAATTGCCTTGCAGGCCAAATTAACGATGTGGGGGAAACACCTATACTATAATTAGCTTCTACTACTAATTTAAAATCTTGTCGCTTCACTGACCTTATCCTGCGACTAACTTTATCGAAGGGGATATTTCGCAACTTGAGCTCTTCTTCCAATTTTGACATAAATGTATCATTATTTGAAGCATTGTCCATAGTGACCCAGCCAATCTGAACATAGGATAAGCAAGGAGATCGATCAGGCATAAAAATAGCATACCTTCGATGTGATCCCAATCCGATCGAGAACTTGGAGAAAAACCTCTGCTAGGTGCTCCCCAGTGTGTTGTCCTGGTACGTGGTAGAATGCAATCAAATCCGCACGAAGCTTCAGGATATATTGTGGGCCATCAGCGGTTTGGATCGTTGTTGTTTCGATCCAATGGGCAGTAACTGCCATGAATGGCGAGAGATTTGGATCACTCCACAAGTCGGTAGTGAAGGATATTTTTCCGAGACATTCCTAAGAATAAACAGTCACATAATGCGCACAAAATACTGGATAAAATTCACCATCATTTGATCTTGCAACGCATCAAGATGTTCATCCCAAATTTCCATGATTCGCTTGCGAATTGTGGTGCAGTGAGGAATGTCTGAGTTTTTGAGATCTTCCTGCAACATCAAAAAGATGGCCTGTAGCTTGGGCGACTCAATGACATTGATGCTCTGACCACAAGATGCATAGATTAACAATCCAAAATTGAATATCGAGGATAACTTTACTAGTACCTGATCATCAGAGACTATAAAGTCAACAATTGCATCAACAAAGGCTTCACGAGTAAAGTGCTTTCGAAGATCCTCTGGATCAGCTGCGCTTGATGCTTGGTTGTGCTCTTTTCGATAGTTCTGAACGGTGTTTTGTGCACCCTTGGCCGTGATATCGATGCCAAGTTTATTGCAGGCAGCAATCCAGGCGCTTGGATGTGATTCGCACAAGTGACTTCGGCGGACAGTGGTGCTTGTCTTCTTCCCATACCGCGTAACCATGTATTTTGGGTTAAGTGCATGCTTCTCCCTATGAACATGTCAGAAAAAACAAAATGAGTGAGACGCGATACTGACGTGCAGAATAAGCAGATGTAAAGCCCCTCCTCCTCTGTAAAAAATGTCCGAACATCTTGTGCCTGCTTGCGTTGCTTATTGCCAGCAGGAGCATGAACTGCACGACGGCGGTTTTGACTATGAGGACCCGCCCTTGGGGTACCACAGGAGAGTCCTGGACTCTGACGAGCACTGGTGCTGGGTGTCCCTTCAGAAGAGGTTGATGATAGTGTAGGGAATTGTTCTCCTGCAGAAATAGGTGAGGAGAAATGATGATTGTGAGGAGTCTGGGGGTCCAGGGTGGTGGAGGGCAGTTGGGTAACAGCCGGAGTGTCTGGAACAGTCGAGTGACCTGAAATCGAAGACAATTCAAGTCAACCAGCCAAATATGTAGTATGCATCAATGGGACTTACCCTCAATTGGTCCACCTTCGTCGACTGGGTCCTCTTGATGTCGACGGCGCCGTGGTGTTGCATCAAACATTACGTGGATAGGAGGATTGTGTGGCGGTGGCGCTGTGGCATTCGGGACAAATGGGTAATCATCATCGTCATCGGCATCCTCTACAGTTGCCCGATAACGAGCATTGGGACTTGGTTGTACAGGTGCAGGTGCGTCGGTGGGTTGGACAGGCAATGGCGCAGCAGTATTTGTACGGGGTTCGTTGACTGCCTCCCCTGCTGCCCGACGACGAGTAGTGCGAGTGGGACCAGGTTGCACAGGATTGGCAGGTTGGGCTGTAGAATATAAGATGGGTTTCTTGGCGAAAAATGGAGGCAACAAACTTACCTTGGACTTGGAACGTTGTTTCTAGTGCTCCATTCGGATGGCGCTTGGTCTTCGAACCTTGAGGGGGCATTGTATTGCTGAGGGGAAGAATTTTGATTCCTCCTCGCTTTTAAGGACGACTTCGATGCCTCTTCGAGCCGAAAAAGAAGCTATAGACAAATGATTAAAATCAGCAAAAATGGTGCTTTAAGATAGGCGATTTTTCCTACCTTGTGGTGCATCACTCAATGGAAGAGTGGAGTCGCCTCAGTGCTGCTCGCAGGGTAGCTCACAACCTACAGGAGATGCGGTGCAGTGAAGATGCGGTGCCTAATGAATGGAGTCCATTTTGTGAAAACAATCAGACCTAATTGCGAAAGAATTTGAACTTGCCGTACATTGTGCCCCCCACCAGTCACTATGGTTAATGATGGCTCCATTCTATGCAACTCGCTAAGTCTCGCTTTGACAACCATTGAGAACACTGCTCTAGGAACCTGTCTCCATCTTTGGTAGCATGTAGGACTTGGAGTAGCTTAATAGACCGTCAGGCATGCATGGGCTCCAAGATCATGATGTTGTGATTGAAACACTGAAATTGAGGATAAAAATCAGCAAGATCCGGGGATCACAGATGGTTCACGAACCATTGAACAGGTGGGATTCAGAGTTTTGAGGAAGAAAGGCATCATGTTCGAGTGATGATACATGAGCAAAAAGGGCGGGGAAATAGCTTGACCGCCCAACTTCACTCTACTTAAGTGTAACGGAGTTGTGGTAACTTCACACGTCAAAGAAGTTGGATTAAAATTTGGCAGATCCGATGGACTCCGATGTCTGAGGAACCATTGGTGATTATGCATATATGATTTTCCAAAGATTGTTTGGGTACAACAGCAATCGCAAAATATGATACGAATGCCCAGTTGTAAATTAATTTTCGAACTACATAGTATATGTATTCAGGAAAACATGTATACTATATATTGATGAGAGTCTAGAGAAAGCATATTTGGATCCTCAGTGTCAGCAGAAGCTAGTGTCAGGGCCGTCAAGCCCGTCGACGTCGAAGTAAATGTCACCTCTAATACTTTTCGTTCCTCTATGCCTCCCAATTCTCCACCTGTTTCTTAATCATGACCACTGTCCCCACCGTCATCCTCCGCAGATAGGCCAGGGATATATTCCACGAGATTACTGAGTGTCGTTCTCAGCTCCTAAACTTGTGGCACCAAAGGGCTCAGTCGATCACTATCGTCCGTCAATGTAGATTCTGAATGGGGAAACGGTTCGCCTTACGACACACTCGCGGACAACCGCAGTGAGAATGAAACCATAGATGCAGGGGGTGAGTGTGGTGGCAAGGGTATGGATGCGGGGGTCGACCTTTGCAGAACCGTTAATCAGGCTTGTTGATTGGAGTTTGGGAGAACGCGTTGAGAGGTTGGGGCTTGCGATCAATGCGATGCTCAAAACACCGACAAGCCAAGGAGATCCATGAGCTGCGGCGCAAGTTGCGCGAATTGCAGTTGATTTTGCCACCTCGCGTGTATCGTGCCGTCAAGTCATCATTAGGACCTGCCAAAAGTCATGACAACAAAGAGGATGCGGATGACGAAGACCTTGACGCGTCGGACATGGAAGCCAGAGACGAAATCTACAAACATATCGAATTCATCTTTGATAGCCTGCTCAAATCTGGGAGAGATTCGCGAAATGAGCAGTGGTAACACTTCAGGAGTCATTTTGTAACATACCAGAAACTCCTCGTCTACCGCATCCCAAATCCTCCCAAACTTATTCCCCATCTCGCACTTGATGCCTCTGTTTTTCTTGCTAACAGCTCTCGTTCTCACTGCCGCACATTTGCCACCCTTCTCGTAGCCAGGCTGCCGCTATGATCTATCGCATTTGAACCGGAGGAGCCAAGTAGGGAGGGCTTTCCACGGAACAGCCCACATCCCTTGAAGGGGGGAGGGGCCAATTAACCGGCATTGTTCATCCACAGTCGTTGCAACTGGTGGCCAGCAAGAGAGGTGGCTAGCTGGCGGAAGGGTGGCTTGTTGTTGAGGAAGAAGGAGAAGTGCAACGCGGTAAAACCAGTGATTGCCATACATGGCACGAGCTATGACTCAGCCGAGTCAAAGTCATCCAAAGTCGACTTGATTCGACTTGGAGTTGCATCTGAGCTGTGAGCCATCAGTGCCACTCGGTTTGGCTATTTTTCGGCTCCACTCGAACGGCTAGCCCGCCAGAGTCAAACCGTGGCAACACTACATTGGGTGTTACTTAATGCCCAATTAGGATACCTAACGCCCAATTGGGATACCTAACGCTTAATTTGGTTGCTCGCCATCAATATTCCTGTTTTCTTGCATCTCCTCAACACCTTATTATCTACTTGCCTCTGAGTGTTCAAATATTACCTAAATAACTCTGTATATCTTCTGGAATGCCTGTAGGGAAGAAAATTAAATATGGTTACCCCACAGATAGGGCAAGAGCAGGTTCTCTGTGTACTCATGTTATTGGACTTGGAAAACATACTTAGTTACAGATGATGCTCATTTCAGATTTTTGGATTTAAATTCCAGTCAAATACATCAAGTATTTAACTTATCTTCCAGCTTTACCATTGAATCAGCCTTTCACTGGCACTTCTAGACTGTATGCAGTTTGGGTGGGATTCTGAGAAAATCCAGGTCTATGCAAGGGTCTATGACCTGAGGGAAAGAGGGGGTACAGCCCAAAGGGCTTGAAAAATTTCATCATCTACACTTTTAGCCAAAACTCAAGAGAAGGGGTTAATGCCTATCATTTTAGGAGATTTACCTAGCCCATGCAATTTTAAAATCTTGGGCCCCTGCTAAAATGCACAGATGATTACTGTGGTATGTGTTTGAGCTGGTCATGCTGGGAATATTTACAAATGCCAGAGTGGCCATAAAATTGTGAGACTATCATGATATACAGCAGTACCATATGCTTTCAGAATTAATTACCACACTGTTTCCTGAGAGATATTGACTAGTGGATGTAAATGCAGAATATATAGCTAATCTAAAGCTATCAAGCTGAGAAATTTCATAGGTTAAAACCAGTTGTCAACAAGATAATGATTTGTGAATGATCTTCTCTGAATATTGATAAAAATTGAAGTAAAAATTGAATTATCATTATTTTTCCTTGGGTAAATTCACTTGAATTTACTTGGCCCTCTCAAGTCTAATTTTTGAAAAAACTTTCAAATCTGAGCCTGTTCCAGACATGACACCAGAGCCCTTATCCAACTATGCCTTGCTTGAGATAGTACCGCCTCTTCAAGCACCCCGCCCCCCGAGTCCAAGCTCTCATAAACCCAACCACCCTGTTTTCTGTTCTAAACGAATTCGAATATGAATAATTTACACTAAAAAAGCAACGAAATACTAATACAAAAAATATTGAGTAAGATATGATATGAACAAGAACAATCAAGTACCGAAAGAAAAGAACATGCAAGAGAACAAAAAAAAAATTCAGGATCGGGATTAAATGCCCAGAAATCTGCACAGGAAGGTCATTCGGACACAAGAAAGGTATACCGTAATTCGTAAATGAGAGAGAAAACAAAAAAAAAGACCCAAGAAATAAGGATAATACAAAGCCATCATCATCACACAAAAGGAGAGAGAGAGAGAAGGCACATCAAAGTCGTAACGAAGAGCAAACAAAAAAAATCAGAAAAACGAACCCCCAAAAATCAAGTATTCTTATGCGTAGACCCCGTCTGGCGTTTCCACCACCCACATAATCCACCCATCGACGTATCCTCCTGCCGCGAAGGCACCACCACCCGGCCTTCAGGTGTACCCCGGGGAGCACCACCACCTGCAGCAAACGCTACAGAATGCCCATGGTGCGAATCCGATTGCGAGCCTCTCCCCCTCGAGCGGCTCTTCGTCGAAGACGTCGTCGTCGTGTGCACACTGCTATCACTGGTGCTGTACACCGAGGACGACGCGGTCGTCGTCGTGCTCCCATGGCGCTTCCCGATCGTCGCGTTACGGTCGAGCGGCGGTACACCCGTCAGCCCGAGCCCCATCACCCCCGCAGACTTGTTAACGTGGCTCCTCGCACCCACGCGCGGCGTGATCCCCGCTGAATGCGACGACGACGCGGGCGATGGCGGTTCGTACACCGTAAACGGGCTTTCTTCATGCTTCAACGACGTCTTGGCAGGATTGAAAAGCGCATCGATGAGCATCTCCGTCGTCTTCGTCCCATACGCATACGGCAGCCTCCGCACATCAAACGCCACCCCCACCTGCTCCTCCTCCTCCTCCTCCTGCACACCTTCGCTTTCCAGATCCTCCTCCCCTTCGTCCTCTGCGGTGTCGGTGGTGGTGAAAGAGTCGTGCAGATTGGTGGTGGTGGTGGGAATCCTGCGTTCCGATTTGGCAGTCTTGGGGAATCGAGCGGATTTTGAGGTGCCCAAGAGGTCGATCTCGAGCTCTTCTTGATCCTTGTAAGGCCCGTATAGGTCGAGCGCACGAGGGCGCCGTTTTACGACTTCCTTATCCAAGAACCCGGCGATACCTGCTAGGATCTCGCCTTTTGATAGTGGGGGTGGGATGTAGCTGGTTTCGCCGCTGATATGTTCCATTTCAATCGAAAGCTAATGACTAATCAGCCAAAGTAGGATTATATCGGGTGAATAATGACATACCTTGAGAGTCGCGTTCGTCTTGCCCTCCTTGAGACGATATCAACGTTCCACGTTGCCTTGATTGATATACTCTGCGAGATTCAAATAAACAGCTCCTAGACGGGGATTCTGCGGTGATCCAGTGGGCCTTCATGGCTTATACGCTGTATAACCACAAGCTTGAGTGGATTGGGAAGTATCTGGGCTGTTTCTCGGTCGATGTCGAATTTGAGAATGGGATCTAGTGTCTGCGACCAGACAACAGACTGATCTTTCAGCTTGAGGTACGGGGTCATACCACGGGCCGGGGTGGAACTGACGGGGATTGCAGAGGGGGATGGAGGAGCCAAGGTGATAGCGGACGAGTTGTTGGATGAATCGAGGAAGGAGGGAGCGGAAGGCGTGGATGGCCAGGAGGCCGAGAGGTGTTGTTGTTGTGAGTGAGCTGTTTCTGAAGAACGAGACGATGCTGACGACGATGCATGCGTCGAGGACGAGGAAGCCGTGGTATACGTCGGCGGCGCAGTCGGGATCAACAGGCCTTCAGCATCAGCGTCTTCGGTGGGATACAGTTGGTTTCGACGCTCATATGCGCCATTTCAATTGAGATCTAATGACGACTCATCAACCAAAGTAGAATATCCGGTGGATAATTAAAATACCTTGAGAGTCGCACTAATCTTGCTCTCTTTGAGGAGATATTGGTGTTCCACGTTGCCTTGATTAATTATGATACTCTGCGAGATTCGGATAAACAGCTCGTAGACGAGGATTCTGCGGTGATCCATGTAATATGGGAGTAGTGGGAAACCCAAACGTGTCGAAGGGCCATGGAAACCAACCAGTATAGCGGAGAAAAGAAATTTCCAGGTGCACCTTAGGTTGGTTCCAAGCCCCTTCTGCTTGGTGCTAGTCTGCGCACCGCAACATAAGTCACGTGTATTCTTCCTTTTACGGATGGCCTCATTCAACAAAGATCCTTGCTCAAACTCAACCGCGATCAGCTTCGACTCGTTCAACTTCGAGGTCTCGCCAGCCACTCCATTCAATAATCTTGTCCTGCCCGCCCCTTCTCCGTACACCCCTGATAATTTCCTCACGCACTCAGCCCTTGACACCTTTGCTTCATGACGCCTTTGCAAACCTCAAATCCATCGGCCTCAATTCCCTCGGACCTCCCTCCAAAAAACGCAGGACACTTCGAAGTTCGAAACAAGCTTGATACGATCTTCCTGGCGATCAAGAAGGAGAAGCTGACCTTTGGCGAATTCATATATTTGACATCCCGCCATAAAGACGAGAACAACCAACTTCTCCAGAGGAGCCAAACACATGTTATGTCACTCTTCATTTCTTCAAGGGAAAATATCTCACACAGTCTTGATGATTGATGAGTGCTGTTACCAGAGTGCGGATGGTCGAGGAAGTGCATCTGGGTCAATACCTATGTTCACTACATCTCCTGTATACACTGAAATAAAACCTGCCCGCGCTGGGTTGACAGCCTTTGCAGCTCAAATTGTCGAGAAGGAGCTTGTGAGAGAGGCGAGAGAGGTTGTGAAACCAACGAGTGGACTCCACACATCGTCGAAGAAACGGGGGTCACAAACAGTTAGCCGGGTCGCAGAAACACACAAGGATGTTCAGTCATTGACCTGGCATCACTTGAACAAAATTGCAGGAAAGGACGACATCGACGAAGGGCCTGGATTCATTCACGCGGTGACGAGGCGGCGACCAACGGAAATGGTAAGGCTTCCGCGATGTTAATCGCCATTCAGCATAACTCACCCAGCCTAAAGGTTTGCACAAACGCATTTTCATCTCTAAACTTTACACGAAACGAGGCCCGGCTTTTACCTCTCGCACGAGGGCTTTTGTACTTCTCGTTCATGCAAGTCGGATCGGCGAAACGCCCGGGTATAGCACCGTGTACAATACCCTCAAAGGTCTGGCAACTCATGGAGAGCTACCCATGCCTCCAACCCAAATAAATGGGGTTTCTTTTAGTTCGACAATGTCCAGAACTACACTCGACAACGAGGTCATCGAACAGGATGGGTTAACAAGATGAACATTGGGATCGCCGCAACTTATTGCGAATTTGAAGATATCAATCTCGATATCGATGACAAAATCCGAAACCAGCGGTGATTGGTCTCATTATATACTAGAGGATGACGTCAACTACTTGTCGGGTGGCGTGGGATTCACAGGTGCGTTATTCATTGCCAGTGGAACCTGGTAAGGGAACCCGCAGCAGAGGTCGTGTCCACCCACCAAAAACAAGGCTCTGCTGTACTCCATCAAGACCACCTCCCTCCTTCAGCAGATACATTGCAAGCCCAGGTTGGTGTTTCGTATCACGAATGAAACACCTTTCCACAGCCGTAACTATCAGACAGGCTTTCGTTCTAGGGCACCGGCGGACAGCAGGAAATGTTCAACGGCGCCATTAATACAACCATCAATGGTGGTACATTCAACATCGGTCCCAGTTTTGAGAAAGGTATGCCTACCGTATGAACTGCGAATCTGTCCTCACATTATTTGAGCTTCATTGGCAGGATCGTTGACCCACACCATGATCCTTTTTAAAACCACCTCGCGAGTGTGGGGGTGACATTTTGGTGGATCGTATCGCTCTGCTGAGTTGTGGAAAGCGCCAGGGACAATCTTTTCCAAGAGATCTGGAGACATCAAAAATGGATGTTTGGCCCGGCGGGGGCAGGAAAATCAGCGATCGCTCAAAGTATCGCCGAGATGTGTTTTCGACAAAGGAGACTAGCAGCTAGTTTTTTCTTCTCGCGGAACGCTTCAGGCCGTGACAACGAAACGCAGTTTATCAGCACCCTCGTCTATCAACTTGCCCTAGCCATCCCCGAGATCAAAGACGCTGCGAACAAAGCTTTGCAAGCCGACCCTCTCCTTCTCTCTCGGTCGCTCCATGTCCAGGCACAAAGCCTCATCACCAGGCCTCTTAATGATCTCCTAACTTCAAGTAGCGAAAATGGCTTCGAAAATCCCCGGCCTCGGCTTATCATTGTCGACGGCCTCGACGAATGTGGACAAGCTAAGAATCAACGCTATGTTCTCGATGTTCTCTCAACAGTCACCAGGGACTTGATATACCCTCTGTTGTTCTTCGTTGCCAGCCGACCCGAGCAAGTCATACGCGACTCCTTCAGCGAAGAGTCGATGTGCTCGATTACCACTCGTCTCGCTCTGGACGATACCTACCAAGCCAACAGAGACATTGAACGTTTTCTTCGATCGAAATTCCACAAAATCACAATGAGTCACCCATCAGGAGCGGACATTCCGAGTGGATGGCCGTCCGACGAAGACATTAAGCGGTTAGTCAGAAAATCCTCTGGACAATTCATCTATGCATCGACGGTCATTAAGTTCGTGGAATCTACGAGCCACCACCCCCAAGAGAGGTTGAACGTTGTATTTGGGTTGGTTACACCGGAGATCGCTACTCCTTTTTCTGAATTGGATGCCTTATACAATCAAATCCTCTCCACTGTCATTCAGATCGAAAAGGCGCTTGACATTTTCATGGTTCTTATGTTATTCTCACAACTCCCTCCCCGACCAGATACATTAGACCACCTTTTGTTCTACCGGGCAGGACAAACCAGAGCAGTTCTAAGCGACTTGCATTCTATTCTTTATGTTCCTCCAAAAGAAGACGAGGGAAGAATCAGAATTTTGCACGCTTCGCTCTCTGATTTCCTTTTGGATGCTAAGCGTTCAGGAAGATTCTTCATTGACCTCGCCAAAAGTCGTACAACCATCGCAAGAAAGATTTTAGAGGTTCTCGCGAAGCCAGGTAAGTGAAAATAATGCACCTGTAGTGTTTTTTTTTTGCTGAGCACGTCTTGCCAGACATTCCTAGAGAGCTGGAAGGTGCCTGCTACTGTACACTTCCGGCGGTTTGCGTCCAGACCGAGTCCATAGATGTCTTGAAGAATGTTTACGAATTTGACCTGCTACGATATGTGTCATGGTACTGCCAGTGGACTGGCAGGTTCAATCCCTACAGTGTGGGGGATGTGGTCACCTTTTTCAGGTGGATGGAGCTAAAGGTTCGTTTCGAAGTGAATGCTCAAAATACCTTGAACAGATGTCCATGTTTCTAGTTCCATCCTAATTACAAACTTGACTTATTCCATCATCATCTTCACGCCATCGACCAGTGGATTAATTATCAGGCACTGTTTTCTTGTGGATCGAACTTCACGTCGATCAGCCTCTTGACATTCTCAATGGCCAGGGATACAGCGGAGGCTCTTGGTTGGGTTCCTCAAGATTCGAAGACAGTGTTCACTATCAGGCAGGACTCCGAATTTCCGGGTTCTGGCGATGAAGAACAAGCCCGTCGGCCACGCCCGTCCTACAGTTTGCGCCTTGGCCCACCCTCAACTGGCGTTAAGACGTTCGACATTTTACTATTAGAAGCAATGCAAGATCCTACTAGAAACGCCAGATACAAACTCGATACGAAGAAATGCGCCCGGATTGCGCAATCGCTTTGGTTGAGCGTTCTTCCTTCGTGAGTTTAATCCGTTCCTACTTGAGTTTGTTGATGATCCTTCCTTGCACGATGCAGGAGCGCACGGAGGAAATTCACGGTAGATGAATCCCAAATCGAAAAATCGGTGGACGTTTCCCCAGCTTTTTGGGGTACCAACGAATTTAAACTTCTGTTGGGCCTTAAACAAAATCTAATTCTCCTTCCACCGCTCTTGTCTAAGGTCTCCAATGATTTTGCAAGTGGACACACTTTTAACAGCCTTCTCCGAATTGTCCACAAGTACCCGCTCCGGGAAGACGACTACACGAAATCGGATGAACTGCCTTTGCTCTATCAACAGGTGATAGCTGCTGCCGAAAAATATTTGGGGCCTTATTCTCGAGTAGGTGTGCGATTTTACACTATGCAAACCCTACTGATACAAATTCCTAATTTCAGGGTCAGGGGATGGCCAATATGAAGAAGCGGAAATGGAGCAGTTCCTGGCACCTGGCCAATATTGACTCGGATGAACCTGTTCGAACTAGAGCCCGTCCAATAGCAGAGTCGCCTTGAACAAATTGATATCAATATCTTAATACACTTTCTCAAACATTACTTACAGTTATCATCATATCATACAAGTGGAAAGAAAGTGATTGGTCAAATGGAAATCAGTGAATCGCAATTTTCTTGGGCGCGAGCTCCAGTCAAGACTCCATTCTTCATCGACGCTTTGGTTTCATTTTTCCTCAAGAAAAAGAATAATCGGCCAAATATCTAGCGATGGTCCTAATGACAACCTTGGGAAGCTGAGGGGTTCGGAAGAATCTGCCATACCTCCTCTTGCGAACGGCGTAGCATTCTCGTCAACATCGGAGGACTGCCTGGACCTCATCTCTGTAGGCATTGTAATACGATTTTGGTACTCGTCCAATAAGTACCAACGCCGTCTTCTCCAAATTGTGATCAACGTCTCTCCAAAATTCAAATGTCTACTGTGGCTTTTTTTCGCGTCCTCGACTTCTAGCATCTCAACCCAACCAACTTCTACCTATTTGTGGATCTCCACCTATATATATATTTCCTCTAAACGGTGAGAACTGCACCGCGTTCCACAAACACCGACGCGCGCGTATCCAGCTATGCCTTGCGCAGGCAAATTAGAGGGGGTTTGAATCGTTTGATGCCTTGCTTGAGATGGTAACGCTTCTTCCAGCACCCTGCCTCCTAGCACCCATAAACCTAAGCACCTGTTTTCTGTTCTAAATGAATTCGAATATGAATAATTTACACTAAAGAAGCAACGAAATACTAATACAAAAACATCGAGTAAAATAAGATATGAACAACAACAATCAAGTTCCAATAGAACGAAAAAGAAAATTCAGGATCGGGATTAAATGCCCAGAGATCTGCACAGGAAGGTCATCAGTCTTGGGGAATCGAGCGGGTTTTGAGGTGCCCAAGAGGTCGATCTCGAGCTCTTCTTGATCCTTGTAAGGCCCGTATAGGTCAAGTGCACGAGGTCGCCGCTTTACGACCTCTTTATCCAAGATCCCTGCGATGCCAGCTAGGATCTGGCCTTTTGAGAGTGGAGGTGGGATGTAGTTGGTTTCGCCGCTGAAATGTTCCATTTCAATCGAAATCTAACGATTAATCAACAAAAGTAAGATTATATCAGGTGAATAATGAAGTACCCTGAGAGTGGCAGTCGTCTTTCTCCTTGAGGAGGTATCGACGTTCCACGTTGCCTTGATTGATATACTCTGCGAGATTCAGATAAACAGCTCCTAGGCGAGGATTCTGCGGTAATCCATGTGGGTCTTCATGCACATGGTTTATGCGTTGTATGACTACGAGCTTCAGTGGGTTGGGAAGTATCTGGGTCGTTTCCCGGTCAATGTCGAATTTGAGGATGGGGTCTAGTGTCTGCGACCACACAACGGAGTGATCTTTCAGCTTGAGATATTGGTCATAACACAGCCGGAGTGGAACTGACGGGGATTGCAGAAAGAGATGCAGGCGCCAAAGTGATAGCGGACGAGTTGTTGGATGAATCGAGGAAGGAGGGAGTGGATGGCGTGGATGGCCAGGCGGCCGCCGAGAGGTATTGTTGTTGTGAGTGAGCTGTTTCTGAAGAACGAGACGATACTGACGACGGTGCATGCGTCGAGGACGACGAAGCCATGGTATACGGCGGCGGCGTACTTGAGCTCAACTGGCCTTCGGCACCAGCGCCTTCGCATCACTTCCCCTTATCTGTGCGGCTCCCGTTACGAGATTTGACTCGTTGCAACAAGCCACCATGTTTTTGTGCGTTGGGTTCCTGGACGCTCTTGAACTTCCACGGCACCCCAAAATCGGCACCCACGAACGGCACACTGGATATCTGATATATCACGATTTTGGCATGGAGGAGGGCGTGTCGGGGCAGCAGCTGGCTCAGGTGGGCGCGAAGACCTGGCGTAAAAGAATCACAATGGTGGGGAAAGAATAAGCTCGTAACCGAAAAAGGATACTAGTAAGTTAAGAAACTCCGATAAGATTCCCGCTACCTTTAGAGGGTCTTGAGAGGGTCTTAGAGGCGTTCCAAAAATCGATCTTTGCAGCCCGATGCACATCTAGAGGTTCAAGCTGTGAATTATCCGCGTCATCCGTCAGCGTATATATCCGTTCGTCATTCAAACCCACCGTTTCCTTCGCTCCCCCTCCAAAAAAAATATGTCCTCCACTGCCGTTGCTGTTGCTGGTGTCGCCACCCCTGCGCTTTGTTCGGCACCACTTCCCACGAAAATCTCGTTGTTCCCAGATGGAGATGACTGTCTCAGCTTGCTTACATCGCACGTCGTTCACCAGCGTCCTCGAATTTGTCGTCGACCCTGCTCTAGAGCAGCGCGACGTTGGATTGGTCTCGACAATGTCAGGTTGCAAGCATGATGTCTCTTGCTGTGTGTCTCCCACTGGATGGAATTGGTGCGTGGTAGTACTCCTTTATTTCATTACTTTCTAACCTTTAGTTCTCCAATACATAGCATGTTCACCCCCGACTCTTCCTGATGTAGTACCCTTCTCCTCAGGTGGGTTTTGTCAGCGCGTATTTTATTCACTGTGTCTGATCTGTTCTCTGCAGTGGCTCGGGATTATAACCAGTTTGATGTTCATAATGATAATTTTATAAACCATGATTATTTATCTCCTTCCATTGCGGAAGACGAAGTATGTTTCGAAGACACTGTAAACAACTTTCATGTTGATGACAATACACTGCATGCATCTTCTTCGTATATTCCACCTGTACCTCAGGAATTTCGGAGCGGTTCTTCCTTTCTATCTGATTTTTTATTGCAAAATCATATGTCTGGCATCACAGCATCTCCCTTCCTTGCTAATCAACATTGCAGAAGTCTCTTTCCCTTCATGGCGTCATTGTGCATGGTTTATCCCACGACGAATATAAGAGCCTTTTACTTCAACACATTTTTGGAGGAGGTGGTGTTCAACATCCTGATATCAATGATCATACTGCGTGTCGTCACTTTACACGAGGCTTTACTTTGGCTACGGAAATGACTCACTCTCCTTTCTATGTCTCCTCTTTCTATTCCACCTTCCAAAAACCAGAAAAGCGCTCCAATTTATTATTAACCGTTAAATTAACATCACGTACTTGTACGATATAAAATGTTATCCTCAATATTCCATCTTACCTTGTACTCAGAAGGGTAGCGGGCTGTGCCGCTTGTCGGCCCTATCGTTATAAGATAGGATGGAAAAGTCAGTCTGGTATTAGTCTCCGTCTGGCATTATACTTGTTGTTGAACCCGTCGCTATAGGAACATGCCCATCCACCCACCAAATGCAAGGCTCTGCTGTATTCCATCAAGACCGCCTCCCTCCTTCAGCAAATACATTGCAAGCCCAGGTTGGTGTTTCGTGTCATGAATGAAACCCCCTTCCACAGTCGTAACCCTCAGACAGGTTTTCGTTCTAGGGCACCGGCAGACAGCAGGAAATGTTCAACGGCGCCATTAATACAACCATCAACGGTGGTATATTCAACATCGGTTCCAGTTTTGAGAAGGGTATGCCTACCGTATGAACTGCAATTCTGTCCTTATTTACGATGTCTCCAGATCTCTTGGAAAATATTGTCCCTGGCGCGTTCCACAACTCAGCAGAGCGATACGATCCACCAAAATGCCACCCCCACACTCGCGAGGCCGTTTTGAAAAGGATCATGCTGTGGGTCAACGATCCTGCGAATGAAGCTCAAATAATGTGGATGTTTGGCCCTGCGGGAGCAGGGAAGTCAGCGATCGCTCAAAGCATCGCCGAGATGTGCTTTCAACAAGGGAAACTGGCTGCCAGTTTTTTCTTCTCGCGGAACGCTTCAGGTCGTAACGACGAAACGCAGTTAATCAGCACCCTTGTCTATCAACTTGTGCTTTCCATCCCCGAGATTAAGGAAGCTGCGAACAAAGCTTTGCAAGACGACCCTCTCCTTCTCTCTCGGTCGCTCCATGTCCAGGCAAAAAGCCTCATCACCAAGCCTCTCAATGATCTCCTAACTTCAAGTAGCCATAATGGCTTCGAAAATCCCCGGCCTCGGCTCATCATTGTCGACGGCCTCGACGAATGTGGACTAGCTAAGAATCAACGATATGTTCTCGACGTTCTCTCAACAGTCACCAGGGACTTGACATACCCCCTGTTGTTCTTCGTTGCCAGCCGACCCCAGCAAGTCATACGCGACTCTTTCAGCAATGAACCGATGTACTCAATCACCACCCTTCTCGCTCTGGACGATACCTACAAACCCGACGCAGACATTGAACGATTTCTTCGGTCGAAATTCCACAAAATCATGATAAGTCACCCTGCAGGAGCGGACATTCCGAGTGGATGGCCATCCGATAACGACATTTGGCGGCTAGTCAGAAAATCCTCTGGACAATTCATCTATGCATCGACAGTCGTTAATTTTGTGGAATCTACGTGCCACCTCCCCCAAGACAGGTTGGAAGTTGTACTTGGGTTGGTTACACCGGAGATCGCCACTCCTTTCGCCGAGTTGGATGCCTTATACAATCAGATGCTCTCCACTGTCATTCAGATTGAAAAGGCGCTTGACATTTTCATGGTTCTTATGTCTTTCTGGCAACTCCCTCCCCGACCAGATATATTAGACCACTTTTTGTCCTACCGGGCAGGACAAACCAGAGCAATTCTAAGCGATTTGCATTCTATTCTTTACGTTCCTCCAAAAGAAAACAAGAAAGGAAGAATCAGAATTTTGCATGCTTCGCTCTCTGATTTCCTTTTGGACGCTAAGCGTTCAGGAAGATTCTTCATTGATCTCGCCAAAAGTCGTACAACCATCGCAAAAAATATTTTAGAGGTCCTCAAGAAGCCAGGTAAGTGAAAATAATGCTCCTGTAGTGTTTTGCTGAGCACGCCTTGCCAGACACTCCTAGAGAGCTGGAAGTCGTCTGCTACATTACCCTTCCGGTGGCTTGCGTCCAGGCCAAGTCCATAGATGTCCTGGCTGTTTATGAACTTGACCTGCTACGATATGTGTCATGGTACCGCCAGTGGCCTTCGCATTATTTTAACGACAGTGCGGAGAATGCGGCCACCTTTTTCAGGTGGATGAAGCTCAAGGTTCGTTTCTCAGTGAATGCTCAAATTACCTTGAACAGATGACCATGTATTTAGTTCCATCCCAATTACAAACTTGACTTATTCCATCATCATCTTCACGTCATCGACCAGTGGATCCATGATGAGGCTCTGGAGCGTTTTCCATTGACTGAAGAAAAGTCGATCAGCTTCTTGATATTCTCATTATGGCAGGGTCAAGAAAAAACTCTGGAAATGGTCACTCTCAGCCAGGGCTCCGAATTTCCGGGGTCCGGCGATGAAGAACAAGCCCATCGGCCACATCCGTCCTACCGTTTACACCTTTGCTCAGCCTCGACTGGCGTTGAGATGTTCGACATTTTACTATCAGAAGAGATGCAAGATCCTAGAAACGCCAGATACAAAATCGATGCGGAGAAATGCGCCCAAATTGCACAATCGCTTTGGTTGGGTGTTCTTCCTTCGTGAGTTTAATCCATGCGTACTTGACTCTGCTGATGATCCTTCCTTGTACGACACAGGCATGCATGGACGAAATTCACGATAGATGAAGCTGAAATCCAAAATTTGGTGTACCATGCCCCGACTTGGAGATTTAGCGAACTTCGACATCTGTCGCTCGTTGAACTCAGTCTAATTCTCCTTCCAAAGTTCCTGTGTAGGGTCTCCGATGATTTTGCAAGTGGAAACACTTTTAACAGCCTTCTCCAAATTGTCCACAAGTACCCCCTCTCGAAATACCACTACTCTGAGCCGGATAGACTGTCTTCGCTCTATCAAGGTGTGATAGCTACTGCCAAAAAATATTTGGGGCCTTACTCTCAAGTAAGTGTGCGATTTTACACTATATGAATCCCACTGATACAATTCCAAATTGCAGATGCACGGCGTAGGGGATGGCCAATATGCAGAAGCAGAAGCGGAGCAGTCACCGGCACCCGCCAATGTCGATGAATCTGTTCGAATTGTGCCCGTCCAATAACGGAGTCGCCTTGAGCAAATTGATATCAATATGTTAATATACCTTTTTTGTTTTTTTCGAAGAATACAGTGATTTTGACTACTATCATATCAGGCGGAAGCTCTGGAGTCGATGTCCGGAAACTGGCAATTTCTCCATCGACGCCTTGACCTCGTTTTCCTAAAGAAAAAGAAACTCTCGCGAACGGCATAGCATTCTCTTCAACGTCGGAGGACAGCCTCACCTCGGCAGACGCTGTCATAGTACGATTTTGGGTGTTCGTTGATCGAATATGATATGCGATTATGATTTCTTAAGTTGTATATTCCCTCTAAACGGTGAGAACTGCATTGAGTTCCACAAACACCAGCGCGCGCTTATCCCTATGCAGGCAATTTAGTGAGGCCTTACAGGTGGGTTTGACGCCTTGCTTGAGACGGTACCGCCTCTTCCAGCACCCCGCCCCCCGAGTCCAAGCTCTCATAAACCCAACCACCCTGTTTTCTGTTCTAAACGAATTCGAATATGAATAATTTACACTAATTGTCGGACTTTTAATAAACCCGTTACAACGGTTTTCTGTGACAGCGGCCGTTCCAATGCCGTTGTCACCTGGTTCGATTTGTGACAACATACGGCCTGACCCATATCCAAATCCACCTTTCGTAAAATGGTGCGATTTGCGATTTTTTGGGATTTTTCAGCAAGGAAGGGAGTTGTAGTGGGATTATTAACTCATACTATATGTTCTCGACGCCCTTTGTGTTGAGTATAGGTCGTCATTTGTATTGTTGGAACCTGTTGGAACCCCGTTGGAACGCTGGGTGACATTGTAACAACCCCGTTGAAGCGAACAACGCTTTGGCTCGAACGCGTGACGACCGGCAATTTTCGTAACCACTTTGGTTGGTGTTACATCGCGTTACAACCCGTTGTAACGGGTTTCGGCTTTTTCCGACATAAAAAAGCAACGAAATACTAATACAAAAAATATTGAGTAAGATATGATATGAACAAGAACAATCAAGTACCGAAAGAAAAGAACATGCAAGAGAACAAAAAAAAAATTCAGGATCGGGATTAAATGCCCAGAAATCTGCACAGGAAGGTCATTCGGACACAAGAAAGGTATACCGTAATTCGTAAATGAGAGAGAAAACAAAAAAAAAAAAAGACCCAAGAAATAAGGATAATACAATGCCATCATCATCACACAAAAGGAGAGAGAGAGAGAGAGAAGGCACATCAAAGTCGTAGCGAAGAGCAAACAAAAAAATCAGAAAAACGAACCCAAAAAAATCAAGTATTCTTATGCGTAGACCCCGTCTGGCGTTTCCACCACCCACGTAATCCACCCATCGACGTATCCTCCTGCCGCGAAGGCACCACCACCCGGCCTTCAGGGGTGCCCCGGGGAGCACCACCAGCAACAGCAAGCGCCACAGAATGCCCATGGTGCGAATCCGACTGCGAACCTCTCCCCCTCGAACGGCTCTTCGTCGAAGACGTCGTCGTCGTATGCACACTGCTATCACTAGTGCGATACACCGAGGACGACGCGGTCGTCGTCGTGCTCCCATGGCGCTTCCCAATCGTCGCGTTACAGTCGAGCGGGGGTACGCCCGTCAGCCCGAGCCCCATCACCCCCGCAGACTTGTTAACGTGGCTCCTCGCACCCACGCGCGGCGTGATCCCCGCTGAATGCGACGACGATGCGGGCGATGGCGGTTCGTACACCGTAAACGGGCTTTCTTCATGCTTCAACGACGTCTTGGCAGGATTGAAAAGCGCATCGATGAGCATCTCCGTTGTCTTCGTCCCATACGCATACGGCAGCCTCCGCACATCAAACGCCACCCCCACCTGCTCCTCCTCCTCCTCCTCCTGCACACCTTCGCTTTCCAGATCCTCCTCCCCTTCGTCCTCTGCGGTGTCGGTGGTGGTGAAAGAGTCGTGCAGATTGGTGGTGGTGGTGGGAATCCTGCGTTCCGATTTGGCAGTCTTGGGGAATCGAGCGGATTTTGAGGTGCCCAAGAGGTCGATCTCGAGCTCTTCTTGATCCTTGTAAGGCCCGTATAGGTCGAGCGCACGAGGGCGCCGTTTTACGACCTCTTTATCCAAGAACCCGGCGATGCCAGCTAGGATCTCGCCTTTTGATAGTGGAGGTGGGATATAGTTGGTTTCGCCGCTGATATGTTCCATTTCAATCGAAATCTAACGATTAATCAACAAAAGTAAGATTATATCGGGTGAATAATGAAGTACCTTGAGAGTTGCATTCGTCTTGCTCTCCTTGAGGAGATATCGACGTTCCACGTTGCCTTGATTGATATACTCTGCGAGATTCAGATAAATAGCTCCTAGGCGAGGACTCTGCGGTAATCCATGTGGGTCTTCATGGTTTATGCGTTGTATGACTACGAGCTTCAGTGGGTTGGGAAGTATCTGGGTCGTTTCTCGGTCAATGTCGAATTTGAGGATGGGGTCTAATGTCTGCGACCACACAACGGGGTGGTCCTTCAGCTTGAGGTACGGGGTCATACCACGGGCCGGGGTGGAACTGACGGGGATTTCAGAAGGAGATGGAGGAGCCAAGGTGATCGCGGACGAGTTGTTGGATGAATCGAGGAAGGAGGGAGCGGAAGGCGTGGATGGCCAGGAGGCGGAGAGGTGTTGTTGCTGTTGTGAGTGAGCTGGTTCTGAATAACAAGACAACACTGACGACGAAGCATGCGCCGAGGACGACGAAGCAGTGGTATACGTCGGAGGCGGAGTTGGGCTCAACAGGCTTTCGGCACCGGCGTCTTCACGCTCCCGTTACGAGATATGACTCGTTGCAACAAGCCACCATGTTTTTGTGCGTTGGGCGCCTGGACGCTCTTGAATTTCCAGCGCACCCCAAACTCGCCGCCTACGAACGGCACGCTCGATATCTGATGTATCACGATTTTGGCACGGAAGAGGGCGTGTCGGGGCAGCAGCTGGCCCAGGCACGAAGACCCGGTGTAGGCGTAGATGGTGGGCCCATATCGTTGACACTGACATTGCTCACTGACATTGCTGGAATTCCCAGCGAGCGGTTTGTTGAGGTAGAGGTGGTGATTCGGTTTCGAGGATTTGAGCGTAGATTAGGGTTGCGTATTTATTGCCGTTTTCAAAAAGGTTGGCGGTGGGTCACATCACGTCACACGCGGCAATCTTCCGAGCTCAAAGTTCCGAGCGAACTATCTCGGGATCTGGTGGTCGTACAAAGATGATTTTGGGTGCG